>ENA-OQHA01000252-OQHA01000252.1-human-gut-metagenome-genome-assembly--contig:-NODE-252-length-28585-cov-6.632898_pt1 | contig 28585 bp, 24 predicted proteins | sample MGYA00242558_ERZ504707 | MGnify/ENA primary metagenome ERZ504707 (study PRJEB26092, sample SAMD00036197) | human gut metagenome | host: Homo sapiens | study: EMG produced TPA metagenomics assembly of...
CCACGGCGATGGCGGTGATCGCGGCGGACGTCAGCACGCCGGTCACTGGCACGCGCGCGAGTTGAGCTTGCCCAAGTAAGCGGGCGCATTGCCCTGCTTGGCCAGCGAGTACAACATGCGGGAGTTGGCGTACAGGCCGGAGTTGTAGACGCTCATCACAGCGGTCAGGCACACGAAGTTCAAAATACCGGCAGCCGCGTGAATGCCCACGGAATCGAAGATCTGCACGAACGGGCTGGACTTGCCATCGATGGTGTTCCACGGCACTACGGCCATGATCACACCCAGAGCGCCGATGTAGAACACGAGGATTCGCCAAATAATATCATTGGTGGCGCGCGGAATCGTGGTCTTCGGATCCTCGGTTTCGCCGGCGGTGATGCCGATGAGCTCGGTGCCGCCGAAGCTGAACATCACCACAACCAGTGCCATCAGCAGGCCGGTCCAGGAACCGTCGGAATTCTGCCCCATCAGGCCGTTCGGGAAGAAGCCGTTACCCACGGTGAACCAGTTCGCGAAGCTTGCGCGCACGCCGGATGCGGTGGGCAGGACAAAGATGATGACGGCCAGGCCGCCGATAATCATGCGATCACGGCCACAATCTTGATGATGGCGAACCAGAACTCGAACTCACCGAATTTAGAGACGCCCAGCAGGTTGGCGGCGCAGATGATCACCAAGAACACGGCCGCCGACACCCATGTCGGAATCGCCGGGAACCAGTAGTTCACAAACGAACCCACCACTGATAGCTCCACCATCGAGACGAGGATGTAGTTGAACCAGTAGTTCCAGCCGGAAATAAAGCCGGCGCGCTTGGACCAGTAGCGGGTGGCATAGTAGCTGAACGCGCCCGCCTTCGGATCCTCAACGGACATTTCAGACAGTGCACGCACAATCGCGAAAATCGCGAAGCCGCCAACCAAGTAGGCGAGCAGAATCGAGGGGCCGGCCAGCGCGATGGATTCGCTGGAACCATAGAACAGGCCGGTTCCGATGGCGCCGCCCAGTGCAATCAGCTGGATATGACGGTTCTTCAGTGACTTGCGCAGCGTGGCCGGCACCGGCACGTCGTCGGTTTCGCGCGGCTTCTTAGGCGCATCAGCAGTACTCATTGTGCCCTTCTCTCACATTTCTTGGGTTTTGGCGCACGCGGGGCTTGCCGCGATGCGCAACGTTCGTTATTCTATGCCGCCGTATCGTCTCAGAAATGGTCAATCGTCTATTTGTGCGCTATCGCAAGCGCGGGCGTGGGCGCGGCCGGTGAGCAGGCGAAGCTATAGCGAGCGATGCTTATGAAACCGCACGCTTCACTGAGTTCACTGAATTCACCGTGTTCACTGCGTGGCAGGCATACACATGGTGAAGATGGTGTGGGACACCGATTCGGGAGAGGCCGCGAGATCGGTGGCGAGCCAATATTGCAAAAGCCCAATGCTGCCGGACACGGCGAATCGCATACGCATCTGCGCCTCGGCTGGGTAACCCGCCGAAGATTGCAACTGTTCGCCTACGCCGCGCTGGCTGTAAATCAATCCCAGCAGCTGCTGCTGGAAGCCGATATCCGCTTTCGGGCTCATCAATACCTGCAGATGCTTGCGATTGTCGGCAATGTACTGGCAGATGCGCTCAATAACATGCTCGATGCCGGCAGAATCTGGCTGGGCGAGTAGCTGTTCGAGTGCGGTGGTGACCCAGGCCATGGTTTCGTCTTCAATGTCGTGCAGCAGTTCCTCGATGCTCGCATAATGCGCGTAAAACGTGGAACGATTCACATCGGCCCGCTCGCACAACGCTTTAACGGTGATGGAGCCGAGCGGCTGATTGCGCAGCAACTCGATAAGCGCGTCCTGCATGGCACGTCTCGTGTAGCGGGTGCGGCGGCTTTCCGTCAATTCTTTGGCCATGGCCTTCTCCCCAAATTCCGACAACCCACAATCCAACTGTTGGTTGCAGAACCGACACAGTGTTGTTTTACTTGAGTATAGCAGGAAGTTTTGGCGGGGCCTATGGGGCTAGGTGGCTGCCACGAGCGCGTTGGAGGTGTGCGATGGCGTATATCGAATTCGACCATGTGATCAAGGAATATCCTTCTGGTAGCAGTGTGATTCGCGCGCTCGACGAGGCCAGCTTTACCGCCGAACAAGGCGAATTAAGCGTGATTCTGGGGCAGTCCGGTGCCGGCAAAACCACGGCATTGAACATTCTGGGCGGCATGGATACCGCCACAACCGGCCGCGTAGTGGTCGGCGGACGCGATATTACGGGTCTGCGGAAAAAGGAACTGGTGACCTACCGGCGCAACGATATCGCTTCGTCTTCCAGTTCTACAATCTGGTGCCTAACCTTACCGCGCTCGAAAACGTGGAGCTCGCCTCGCAAATCTGCCTGACCATTTCGATCCAGGGGAAACGCTGCGCAAAGTCGGACTGGGGGAGAGGATGGACAACTTCCCCGCGCAACTGTCCGGCGGCGAACAACAGCGTGTATCCATCGCCCGCGCGATTGCCAAAAAGCCGAAGCTGTTGTTGTGCGATGAGCCGACCGGTGCGCTCGATTACGAGACCGGCAAGGAAGTGCTGCAGTTGCTGCAGGATATTTGCCAAACACAAGGCATGACCGTAATGATCATCACGCATAATTCCGCGCTTGCACCGATGGCTCACAAAGTGATTCGCTTCCGCTCCGGCAAGGTGACCAGCGAGGAGGTCAACGCAACGCCGCGGCCCATCGCCGATATCGAATGGTAGGTGATTGGCGATGCTCACTGCAAGACACTCTGTGAAACGCCCCGTGAAACAAGCGAGGCGATTCGTGAAACAACCTGTGAAACATTCTGTGAAACGGCGGAACCTCGACGATAGCGGCGGTCGAGGAGCGGGCGTTTCTGCGGTATTTGCCAAAGATACGTTGCGTTGCTGGCTGCGCAGCTGGAAGAGGTTCGTCTCGATCGCCGTCATCACGCTGCTTGGCGTGGCCGTGCTGACCGGCATCTACGCCGGATGCCGCGATGCTTTTCTGGCGGCCGGTCGTTTTTACGATCAGCAGGGACTGCATGACCTGCAGGTGCTATCCACATACGGCCTGACCGATGATGATGCGGCGGCACTGCGCCGAATCGACGGTGTGCAAACCGTGCAGCCCGAACGTTCTCAGACGGTGACCACGTTGGTGGACGGCACCAAGAAAACCGTGACCATGCAGGAAATCGGTACCGAAGGGCTTGATCAGCCGTACATACGGCAGGGCAAACTGCCGAACAAGGCCGGCGAAGTGGCGGTTACGCAGCAATTCCTGAACGATAGCGGACTCAAGATTGGCGGCACCATTACTGTGACGCCACAAGACACCTCTTCATCCGTCATATCGGTAGCGGCCACGGAGACTGACGATTCCAATAATGCCGATACGGTAGGTGTCGCCGCCAATGCCTCGGCATCCGATGCGAAGTCCGACGCCAATACGGACGCCGACGCCGAGCAATCCCCGCAGTTCCCCACGAAACTCACCATCACCGGCGTCGTACTCGACCCGCGCGACCTCAACAATCCAGACGGCTATTCGGGCATGACCTCCTTCCGGTCCACCTCATCCGAGGACTATACGTTCTTTGCACCCAGCGACGGCGTGACCGGCAATATATACACTGCGATATCGGTTGCCGTCACTGGTGCGTCCGATTTTGACACGTTTTCCGATGCCTACGATGAAGCCATCAAAACCGTGGCCGACCGTATCGAACATCAGATACAGGCCACACGCCAGAAAGCCCGTCGTCAACAGATCGTCTCCAGCGCGCAGCGCAAACTGGACGATGCCCAAGACGAGGCCAACGAGCAGCTGGACGAAGCCAGAAGCAGATCGACGACAACTGGGCCGAGCTGGAAGCCAACGAAACGACATTGCAAGATAGCCGTACCGAATTGGAGAACAACAGGACAACCATTACCGATGGCGAACGGCAGCTCGCCGATGGACGTGCGCAGATTGCAACGGCCCGTCAACAGATCGCGCAAGGTCGCCAGCAGATAGCCGAAGCGCGCACCCAGCTCGAATCAGGCAAAACGCAGCTCACCTCGGCTCGCAAACAGCTCGATGCGGCGCAAACGGAACTGACCGCCAATCGCACGAAAATCGAACAGGGCATTACCCAAATCGACCAAGGCATGGCGCAAATTGATCAGATGCTGCCCATGATTCAACAGGCCAACAATCTACTGGCGCAACTTGACCCGAATATCGACCTCAACTCACCCACATGGCAGGCCATCAAGCAACTGCTCGCGCGCTTGGCATTACCGTGCCTGAAGTGCCGTCAATCAGCGATCTGCGGCAACAGCTGACCGCCAAGCAAACGGAACTGCAAACGCAGCGAGACAGTCTGGCCCAGCAGAAAGCCGATTTGCAGCGCACATTAAACGAAACCATTGCCCCCGCACAATCCACCTTGGACCAGCAGAACGCGCAACTGACCGCCAAGGAACAGGAAGCGGCTGCAGGAGAGGCACAGCTCAATACCAAATCCGCGGAACTCGAAGCGAATGCCGCAACCCTCGAAACCCAGTCGGCGCAACTTGAAGCGCAGGCCGCCCAACTGGCCAGCGGCAAGCAGCAGCTCGAAGAAGGCGAGCGGCAGCTGGAAGAAGGCGAACAACAGCTCGCGGACGGCAAGGCGAAACTGGATGATGCGCAGTCTGAACTCGATGCGAAGCGAAGCGAAGCGGAAAGCGAATTCGCCAAGCAGCAACGGCGCATCGACGATGTGGCCAACGCACGTTGGTATGTGCAGACACGCGCTTCGATCGACGGATTCAGCTCGCTCAAATCAGACGTCAGTTCCATCGAATCCATCGGCCGCGCATTCCCGATTGTGTTCCTGCTGGTCGCCGTGCTCATGAGCCTGACCACCATGACCCGCATGGTCGAGGAAGACCGCGGACTTATCGGCACCTACCTTGGACTCGGCTATGGCGGACTCGCCGTGTCCAGCCGGTATCTGCTGTTCGCGTTGCTCGCCTGCTTGGTCGGCGGCGGCATCGGTCTGCTGGTCGGATTCCTTGGCATCCCGGCATTCCTGCTGGTGGTGATTGAGGGACTGTATATATTGCCCGGTGTGCGACTCGAATACGACTGGTTGTACGGTTCGGCCGGCATCGTGCTGTTCGTGGTCGGCGTGGGCGTGGCCACCGCGCTCGCCTGTCGCGAGGAGATACGGCACACGCCCGCCGCGTTGATGCGGCCGAAGGCACCGAAAGCGGGCGCTCGCATATTGCTGGAGCGGATTCGCCCGGTATGGAGCCGGCTGAACTTCCTCGGCAAAGTCACCGCGCGCAATATCTTCCGATTCAAGTCGCGCTTGATTATGACCGTGGGTGGCGTGGCCGGTTGCACAGCGTTGATTATCTGCGGATTTGCGATTAATGACACCGTCGACACGATTGGCGTCAAACAATACGAGCAGATCTACCAGTACGACCTGATGGTCGTGGCCAATGACGATGACGCCACCGCGATGCGCAAGCAGGTGGCACAAGATGGCCAAACCACCGAAACGCTGAATCTGCGCGTGGATAGTGGCGAGATGAGCAATGCGGCGCAGGAAAGCGAAACCGTGCAGCTGATGACCGTGCCCAACGATTCGCTGAATATCTTGAACGATATGGTCACGCTGGAACAAGCTGGCGATGATGGATGGTTTGGGCTGCCCAATATCTTCGGCAAAGCGGGTGGCGGCACTGTAGCGCTGGACGATAGTGGCGTGATTGTATCGCAGTCCGCCGCCAACTCGCTGAATATTCATGCCGGCGACACCGTCACGCTGGGCAATGGCGGTAGCAGCCGGGCCAAGGTGCAGGTCACGGCCGTGACGCGCAATCTTATTGGCTCTGATGTGTACATCAGTGAGCGACTGTACGACCAGAAGTTTGCGGCCGGCGGTGTGACGTCTTCGGCTTCGGGAGATGGCACTGCCTCGACCTTGACGTGGAACGCGATGCTCGCCAAGCTGAAAGGTTCCGAGACCGAACAGGCCGAATATGCGGATCGGTTGGGCGAGAATCGTCGGTGCTCAAGGCCGTGAGCTGTGCGCATCTGGCCGCCACGTTTAAGTTCGATTTGATGGGTGCCGTGGTGGCGCTGATTGTGGGGCTCGCCGGCGGCCTGGCGCTGGTGGTGCTGTTTACGTTGGCCAATACGAACGTGTCCGAACGCATCCGCGAGATGGCCACACTGAAGGTGCTGGGCTTCTATGACCGCGAGGTGCACAACTACGTGAACCGCGAGATGATGATATTGACCGGTATGGGTGTGGTGGTTGGTCTGCCGCTTGGCAGGTGGATAGGCGGATTACTGACTGCTGCGTTGAATATGCCGTCGCTGTATTTCGAAGTGGAAGTGCACTGGTACAGCTATGCGATTGCCGTGGTGGCGACGCTGGCGTTCGCGCTGCTGGTGCAGCTGTTCACCAACCCAGTGCTCGATCGCGTAGACCCGGTCAGCTCGCTCAAGTCCGTGGAATAGAGGTAGAAGTTCAATTTGGTGTTGATGAATTGAACTTTTTGGCTGAATATTTACAGTATCATCGCATGTATTCTTGAGCTGAGCGGTTTTCGCGACATGTTTCGGTGATACAGTCTGAACTTGTTTTGAACGAGTATCGCGTCCGGTACGTAACAATCGGGCGGCAGAGAAGAGAAATGAAATCAGTATGGCCGATACGAATGTGAATGGTGGTACACGGCAGGCTACGGGCAAACTCAAGTCTGTCGAAAGCCTGGACCAGACCAACGAGATGGAGCGTGGCCTGAGCAATCGCCACGTACAGTTCATCGCCATTGGCGGCACCATCGGCACCGGCCTGTTCCTGGGCTCGGGCAAGTCAATCTCGCTAACCGGCCCCTCGATCATCTTCGTGTACATTCTGGTCGGTGTCATCATGTTCTTCCTGATGCGCGCCATCGGCGAAATGATGTACCGTGACCCCAGCCAGCACACCTTCATCAATTTCATCACCCGTTACCTTGGCAACGGGTGGGGGCATTTCGCCGGCTGGACGTATTGGGCCGCGCTCGTGCTGCTGGGCATGACCGAGATCACGGCCGTCTCCACGTACTTCATCACCTTCTTCGACACGTTCGGCATCGACCTGACCCATTGGAAATGGTTGATCGAGCTGTGTTTCCTGGTGTCGCTGGTGTCCGTCAACCTGATCGCCGTCAAGGTGTTCGGCGAAGTGGAATTCTGGTTCTCGATGATCAAGATCACGCTGATTTGCGCGATGATCGTCACCGCCGTGGTCATGATCGTGATCGGTTACCATTACCCGGCCGCGCGGATTCATGGCGTGGATCATGTGAGTCCGGCGGGCCACGCCGGACTCGACAACCTGTTCGCCGGTTTCTCGTTCGCCCCGAACGGCTGGATGGCCTTCCTCATGAGCTTCCAGATGGTGTTCTTCGCCTATGAGCTGCTCGAGTTCGTGGGCGTCACCGTCTCCGAGACCAAGAATCCTCGTGAGGTGCTGCCCAAAGCCGTCAACGAGATCATCGTGCGTGTGCTCATCTTCTACGTGGGCGCGCTCGTGGCCATCATGTGCATCGTGCCGTGGACCTCGTTCAAGCCGAACGAGGACGGCTCCTTTGCCTCCCCGTTCATTATGGTGTTCCAGTACGCCGGGCTGAATTGGGCGTCCGCGCTGGTGTTCTTCGTGGTGATCACCGCCGCATCTTCCGCGCTGAACTCGCTGCTGTACTCGCTGGCCGCCACCTGTACCAGCTGTCCGAGGTGTCGCCGAACCCGATGCTGAACAAGCTCGGCAAGGTGTCCGATCGCAAGGTGCCGGCCCGCGCCATCCTGGTGTCCGCGGCGCTGATACTGCTGTCGCCGATCGTCAACGCCATCCCCGGCGTGTCCGGAGCGTTCGTGCTGTTCTCGTCCGCCAGCTCCGCGGTGTTCCTGTTCATCTACATCCTGACGCTGATGGCACACCGCAAGTACCGTCGCTCCGCTGATTTCATTCCGGACGGGTTCGTCATGCCCGCTTGGAAGGTGCTCAATACGGTGGCAATCGTGTTCTTCGTGTTCATCTACCTGACGTTGTTCCTTGCGGACGATACGCGCAATTCCGCGATTGCCGGCCTGGTGTGGCTTGTGGGCTTCGGTGGATTCTCTATGCTGCGCGAACGCTACCGTAGCCGCGATTTGAAGGCCGCACTGGAACACAAGGAGTGATTGGACGGGCTGATTGGCTGGCGGTTATTAGTTGGGTGGCTGTTGGCGGCTGGCGGCTGACTGGCTAGCGGCCGATAGCCAATGACTGGGCTGATCGTCAGCCAATCGGCTGCCTATAGGTCTCATTGATACATTCGGTCATCCGATTAGTGCATTTGTGCGGACAATTAGTGCATTCGATCATCGGATTAGTACATCAGTGTGCAATTATTAGTACAATTAGCCGCCTAATTAGTACATTAGGACATAAAACAATGTCCTAATGTACTAATTAGATGCTAAAATACGATAAGTGCCATGTCCTAATGTATGAATTATCGCTATGAAGGGCGGAATGCGATGACGCAGGATGAACTTATGCAAGTGCTGCAGGCCGGTGAATCATCTATGGTCGAGTTCAAGCGCTGCAGCGAATTGCTCATACGGATACTTTTGAGACTGTATGCTCATTCGCCAATCGTTCTGGTGGCAGCATTTATCTTGGCGTTGACGATGACGGTCAAGTGCTCGGCGTCGATTCTAAGCGCGTTAGTGAGATAGAGCGCAACGTTGTCAACGTAGTGTCTAATCGTAAGATGTTCGAACCGGCTCCAATGGTGGAAACGGAACATATCGAGTACGACGAACGGATTATTGTTCGTATTTGGGTAGCTCCGAGTTCTTCGGTTGTGCGGTTCAAGGGCGCAGTGTTTGATCGCATTGCTGATGTGGATACACACATCGAAAGCGATATCCAGATTAGTCAAATGTATATTCGCAAGCAGAACTACTATTCCGAACGGCGAATTTTCCGTTACGTGACTCCGTTTGATTTGCGTCCTGAGCTGATTGCGCGAATGCGGCAGCTGGCGGTCGCTCAGCGAGCTGGGCACCCTTGGGGAACTATGTCTGACGAAGAACTGTTCCGCAGCGCCAAGCTATACGATCGTGATTACACGACCGGCGAAGAGGGCTTTAATCTTGCTGCAGTGCTGCTCTTGGGCAAGGATGAAGTCATTTCCTCGGTTTGCCCAGCGTATATTACTGATGCCGTGGTTCGGCGAGACAATATTGACCGATACGATGACCGACTTATGGTGCGGACCAACTTGTTCGATTCGTACGAGCAACTCCGTGAATTTACTGAGCGGAATCTGCCTGACCGCTTTGTGTTAAAGGGCGATAAGCGAGTGAGCCCGCGTACGATGATCGCCCGTGAATTGGTGGCAAACAGCCTCATGCATCGGGAGTATTCCAGTCCGGTGGTGGCGCGTGTCACCATTGATAATGAATCCATCCGGACGGTTAATGCTTCGCGCTCATTCTTTGAAGGTCGAATGAAGCTGGGCGAGTTCACGCCAATGCCAAAGAATCCGATTATCGCTAATGTGTTTGTGCAGACCGGCATAGCCGAGCAGCCGGGTAGCGGACTGCGGAATCTGATAAGAGCGTCCCGGCAATATACTGAGCGAGAGCCTGAGTTCCGCGATGGTGACATATTCGAGGCGACGATTCCTATTGTTCCTGCGCTGAAGACCGTTGATGGTTCTGGTTTTGCTAGCGTGAGATCTGTAGTTGAGAAAGATGCCGAAGAGGGTGCGAGGCTCATTGGCGGGGAACGTGTGGATGGTAAGAAAGCAGATGCAACCGCATCGGGTGAAATTGATTCGCGGGCAGCGATGCTGTCGGCGATGAATCGACGCTTGACAGAGGTTGACTATGTGACTGTACCTGAACTCGCCAAGATAACAGAGCTCGATAACAGAACAGTCCGCAAATTCCTAAACGGTTTAGTTGCGCAAGGAAAGCTGATTGCTGAAGGCAACACGCGTGGTCGGCGTTATCGGAAGGGATAGCGGGCGCGATATCTCGATGCAGTGGGATTCACTTAAGGGCTACGGCAAATATGATTCGTAGCGATTGGGCCAGCGCAATTCGAATGGCTCATGACTTTGTGCGTCGTTTGTGGTCTCTGAAGTTGTTTGCTGGGTGACGGTTTTGTGATAAAATCGCTCATATCAAAATGTTTGCGTAAACATTTTGCTGCGCCGAAAGAAGGAGTCGACGTAGGTCATGTATCAGGCAAAGAGGCCGGCTCAGTGAAGCAAAGGCCGATTTTTCCGGTATAAGGCGGATAGCAGGAACACTAAGGAGACCAATGAAGGTACTGAGCAAATCGCTTGCTGCAATGGTTGCGGCGGCAACACTAGTGGGAGGAGGGGCGTTTGCGGTTGCCGGCACTGCGTATGCGGCTGATAACGATGCCATTACCGTGACCCCGAACCGTGGTATGCCAACAGTTTCGATGGCTGGGGCACCTCACTGGCTTGGTTCGCCAACGCCACCGGCAGCCTCGGCGAGGAATCGGCCATCACCACCAATCTCGGCGATGACGCTTCCAAGGCTAAGGCTGTGGAATACGGTAAACAGCTGCGCGAACAGTTCTACCAGTCCATCTTCGGTGATGAAGGACTGGACCTGAACATGGCCCGCTACAACGTGGGCGGCGGCAATGCCTCCGATGTTGCCTACGGCTACCCATTCATGCGCCAAGCGCTGCCGTGCCTGGCACGTGGAAAGATGACGCCACCGGCTCCGGCACGTATGGCAATGGCGTAACCACCAAGCAGGCCGACAAAGACAAGCTGGCTGCGGCATTCGACCCGACTGACGACAACCAGTATGACTTCTCCAAGTCCGCCGCCCAAGACTGGTGGATTGAGCGCGGTGCCACCGGCGATAACCCTGACATCACCGACGTAGAGGCCTTCGCCAACTCCGCTCCGTGGTTCCTGACCAACAGCGGTTACGCCACTGGTGGACGCAACTCCGGTAGCAATAATCTTGCAAACCCTGAGAAATTCGCTCAGTACATGGCCAAGAACGTCGAGCACCTCGAAAGCTTGGCGCAAACGTGACACGGTCGAGCCGTTCAACGAGTCCGAGACCAGTTACTGGGGCACTCCGGGCGACATGGCTTCGAAGTACACCGATGAGAGCGATGACAACACCAAGCTCATTAACAACTACTGGGATAAGTACTACTCCGACAAAGATAGGTCCGTCACCCCATACTCCAACGCGCTGAAGAAGCCGCAGGAGGGTATGCATGTCAGCAACGCCCAGCAGCAGCAGACGATTACCGCACTCGCTGAGGCGCTCAAGGACAATGATGACACCATCATCGCAGCCACCGATGCCACGAACTCCGCCGACTTCGTCAAGTCGTACAACCAGTACCCGCAGGCGATCAAGGACCTTATCGGCCAGTACAACGTTCACGCCTACTCCGACAGCAACCAGATGCAGTCGCGCGATATCGCTCAGGCAGACGGCAAGAAGCTGTCGATGAGCGAGGTGGACGGCTCCTGGCAGTCTGGCTCCTACAACCCGTACGGTTTCGACAACGCGCTGGGCATGATGAGCAAGATCAGCTCCAACGTCACCCGCCTGCAGTCCAAGGACTTCACCTTCTGGCAGGTGGTCGAGGACCTCTACAACATGCAGATGGGCTCGAATGTGAATCCGGCCGGTGAGAACACCAACTGGGGCACCGTGCTCATCGACTTCGACTGCACCGTGGCTGGCATGGACGGCAAGCTCTACTCCGAGCGCCGCGTGAACAACAACGGCGGTACCACCGATGGACTTGAACCGTGCACGGTTATTGCAAACGCCAAGTACAACGGCGTCAAGGCCATCACCCACTTCATCCACGCGGGCGACAAGGTCATCGCCAACAACGATGAGGACAACAACATGACTGCCACCTCCGACGATGGCAAGACACAGACCGTCATCCACCGCAACTCCGGCACCTCTGACCAGACCTTCGTCATCGACCTGTCGAAGTACGGCGAGATTGCCGACAACGCTTACGGTGAGCTCTACCTGACCACCGAAACCTCTGCCGAAGACAAGAACGCGGGTGTCGATTCCGCCACTCCGGAAGTCTTCGCCAAGACCAGCAACGTCAAGCAAGCTGAAGGCTCTGTGATGATTGACAAGGCTGCCAAGACCGCTACGGTCACTGTGCCCGCCCGTTCTATCGCCTCCATCCAGCTCACTGGCGTGACCGGCTACGCTAAGGATGCTGCCGTCGAGACCGGCGACACTTACCAGCTCGTTGGTAAGCAGTCCGGCAAGGCCGTGGCTGATACCACTTCTGGTGATTCCGCGCTGTCCCTGGCCAACGTCGCTTCCGATGCCGAGAACGCCAAGAAGCAGACTTGGACCTTTACCCAGATCGAGCAGCCCGCCGACTCCGAGCGCCCTGATCTCAAGCTTATGTGATTACTAACGCCGAAGGCAAGGTGCTGGTGTCCAAGGATGGCACGAACGCGCTTTCCAACGAAACGGTTGAGGCCGCTAAGTCCGACCCGGCTGCCAAGTGGATTCTCAACACTTCCGATGGTTCGACCTACCAGCTGCTCAATGCCGCGACTAAGACGAACCTCGATGTGGATAACTCTGGTACCACAGTCGGCACGAAGGTTGGCTTGTGGCAGTCACCGAGCGGCACTTCGCCGTCCGCCAACCAGACATGGACTCTACGCAATGTAACGCCGACCAGCCAGAAGACCGTGAACGTGCAGACCGCCGTTAACGAGAAGGCCGCGCTGCCGACCGAAGTCACGCTCTACTACACCTGGGGCGAAGGCAAGGCCACGGTTGCCAACTGGGATACTTCCAAGGTCGATGTGGCCAAGGAAGGCGCCTACGAAGCCACCGCTACCGCCACCGATGTGTACGGCAACGAGTTCAACGTCACCGCTACGGTCTACGTTGGCGCGCTCACCGTTTCCGATCCGGTATCGGCTACAGTGCTGGCCGGCACCAGTGCGAGCGAGGCGAAGGCCGCGCTTGAGGCTGCGCCGGTGTACCTACACGTCAAGGCATCGCCTGCATTCGAGGGCGATGCGGCTAAGGTTACGTGGAACTTCGATGGGCTTGATACCAAGCTCGCCGATGCCAAGGCTGGCGACAACATTGCCGTGACCGGTACTTACCAGCTGGACGACGCGACCACGATTGCACTGAAGGGCGCGATCTATGTCACCGCCGCCACGCCTGAGAATGTGGCCGACACTGCTTCCAACCTGACTGTGACCAACCAGCAGACGGAATACAGCAAGGGTGACCAGTGGAAGAAGCTTACCGATGACGATACGTCGGCCGAGGCTTGGGTGACGTGGAACGCAAAGAATGATTACTCTGCCAGCCCGACCGCCACGGTGAACTTCGGCGAAGAGCGAGAAGTCACCGGCCTGACCATCACCTATGGTGACAAGGCTCCGGCATCCGCCAAGGCTGAGTACACCACTGATGGCACCACATGGACGCAGTTCGGCAGCGAGGTCAAGCCCAAAGCCGGGCAGACTGTTACGTTCACTCCTGAAGATGGTTCACTCAAGGCCACGCAGGTGCGTATCGTCAACACGCAGAACGGCGACTTCATGAACGCTACCGAGATCGAAGCCTTTGTGGTTCCGGTTGTCGGAGGCGTGAAGAACATCGCCGCGGCCTCTGGCACGAACTTCTCGGTGAACTTCCAGGAGGGTGCCTCCGCTTCCAAGGCCATCGATGGTGACACTACGTCAAAGGGTTGGTCCACTTGGGCTTCCACCGCCTCGACGGTGGACCCGGTCGCCACGTTCACCTTCGACGAAGCTCAGACCATCACCGAAGTGAAGACCTTCTTCTACTACGATGGTCGTGCGTCTTGGCCGAAGAGCCAGACGCTGGAATACCAGGATGAGGCTGGCGAATGGCATGAAGTCGGTACCAAGGATGGCTGGAAGACACAGGCCGGCGATGCCGGCTCTGGCTCCGACGGCATCACCGCCGCCGACACCCCGACCGTTGACTTCGTGCTCGACACCCCGGTAAAGGCCAAGGCCATCCGCCTGACCAACACGTTGCAGGACACCAAGGTGTACATCAACGTGGCCGAAATTCAGGTGTTCGCACAAGACAACAAGGTGATTACCCCGCAGCCGGCATCCGATGCCACGCTGGGCGACCTGCGTCTTGACGGCGAGACCATCAAGGGCTTCGCTGCTGATAAGACCGACTACACAGTTGATCTTCCGTTCGGTGCTGAGGCAAACCCGGTGCTGCAGGCCTTCGCCGCCGACAATGCCGCCACCGTCAAGGTGACTGGCGACGCGGTTGAGAACGGCAAGCTTGGCGGCAAGGCCGCCATTACGGTGACCTCAGCCGACGAGTCTGAGACGAAGACCTACACGGTGACCTTCAACGCCTTCACTTTGGCTTCGCTCAAGGTGATCGGACCCACGAAGACCGAGTACGCCATCGGCGACAAGCTCGATACCGCCGGTCTGAAGGTGACTGCCGTCTACCAGAGTGGCGACAAGACCAAGGAAGTGCCGGTCGCTCTTGACGACCCGCAGCTTGCGATTGGCTCGTTCGACTCCACCACCGCAGGCAAGAAGGCGATTACCGTCTCCTACCGTGGTGTGACCGCGACCTTCAACGTCACGGTCAAGGCCAACGCAGTCGCCCCTGGCCCTGAAGAACAGAAGCCCGGCAACACCAACAAGCCCGGTGCCACCGGCAACGGCAACAAGAACACGGTGGCCAACACCGGTTCCAGTGTTGCCGCCATCGCTGGCGCTGTCGCTCTGCTGGCCGCTGCCGCGGGTGCACTGTTCATGCTGCGCAAGCGTGCATAGCACCCTCGCGCAGTAATGGGTGAAGGAACAAGCCGGCAATATTGACTATTGCCGGCCGGTTCCTCCGCTCTTTGACCATAATTGGTCCGACAAGTTGAATACTGAGTTTTCAGTATCGGTATATTGATTTGTCGAACCTTTTCTGGCTTCGCGGATAGCGACATAACTGTTTGTTCAAAAAACCGTTATCATCAATCAAGGAACCAAATCAATGAAGATAAACAATAAGGGCAAGGGCGCTCTTATCGCGGCAATTACCGCCGCGGCAACGCTATTGTCATGCGGGCTGGCCGCTGCAAGTGCCAGTGCGGCAGGTGTGGATTACCTGCCTACCATCGGCCAAGTGCCGACATACACCAAGTTCCAGCCCACAGCCGATCCGGGCAAGAACGCTAGCGATTACTTCCAGCCATATTGGTATGCCAAGAACGCCAATGATAATGGCGGCACACACATCCAAGCGCACGGTGGCCAAGTGGTCAAGGTTGGCGACGCCTACTACTGGTATGGCGAAGACCGTTCTAACGGTTACGACAACAGCCCCGGTGTTCATGCTTATATGTCGACAGATCTATACAACTGGACCGATCTTGGTGTGGCGCTGCGTGCGGTGACCAGCAAATCTCAGTTGACGGATAAGAGCAATGCCGATTACGCCTACTTCGACAAGGCCTACAACCTGACCAAGTCCGACGGCAGTGTGGACGCTGCCAAGGCCGACGCAATCTTCCCGTACCTCAACACCAACCCCGATCAGGATGGTGATGGCGCGGTTGATTCCGTACAGGGCATTTTCGAGCGTCCGAAGATCATCTACAACAAGAAGAACAAGCAATACGTGCTGTGGTGGCATTCCGATGGAAGCACCACGCCGGGCGGTTCCAACTATGCACGTGCACTTGCGGGCGTGGCTGTTTCCGACAATCCGGCGGGCCCGTTCACTATGGTGGGTGCCTATCGTTTGCCTAACCAGAACAATTGGAAAGAAGCCGCAGGTAACCCCAGCTGGGGTGAGAACGGTGACAGCCGCGATATGACTGTGTTCGTGGATCCGAAGGACGACAGTGCCTATGTACTGTATTCTTCCGAAGCCAATGCCACGCTGTATATCGCCAAGCTTAACGATGATTACACCAATGTAGTCAAGACCACGAATGTGGACCAGTCCGAGGGACAAAAGCAGTACTCTGCTGACGGGCAGTACCCATACATTCTTGCAGACGGTACTACGGATGCCCCGGTGCGTGGCGAAGATTTCCAAATCGTCAAACAAAATGGTTCGCTGGAAGCTCCTGCCGTATTCCAATATGACGGGCGTTACAACATCATCGCATCTGGTGCAACCGGCTGGGACCCGAACAAGCAGACCTACTACACCGCCGACTCCATGCTGGGAAGCTGGACCCGTGGCGTGGAAAAGGACGATGCCAACGAGAACACGGGGTACAACAACATGCCGGAAGGCGCGGATGGTCTGTTGTCTGTGGGCGATACCCGCGGCACCACATTCGGTTCGCAGTCGGCTAGTGTGCTCGCAGTAGACCAGGAGAAAGGTCACTTCATCTACCTTGGTGACCGTTGGGATTCCGGTAAAGCCGATTCCACCTATGTTTGGCTGCCGCTGACCATCGGTGAGAACGGCACCATCGAAATGCATAATCCTGCTCAAGAAGGCGAGCCCGACGGCTGGGATCTGAACTATTGGGACAACCATGGTAGCGCCAAGGGCAAGCTGGTCAACTGGACTGTGGAAACCGGCGATGATCTCCCGAAGACCGTGAACACGGGCGGAACCGTTACTCTGCCGGACACCGTCAACGTCAAGGAAGGCGACGATACCATTGCTACCAAGGTGACATGGAATGTGGAAGGCGGTACGGCAGTCAGCAAGTCGACCAAGGCTGCCGGCAGCACCTACGCATTCAATGTGCCGGGAACCTACACCATTACAGGCACTCTTGCCGAGAGCAGCAACTTCAACCCGGGCCGCACATTCCGCAGAACCATCGACGTTTCCTGCTCCAACCCGATTTCCGGAAGTTGGAAGGAAGCCCATTGGAAGGGCGGCAGCGCGTGCCAGGTCGCCGCATCCGGCGGTACCTATGACTTCACCGTTACGGACAACGCCAATCGTGGTGTCTGGACGGATCGCAACGAGGGCAGCGCGGTGTACCAGCCTGATGCTCTGGACGTGAACGAAACGTTGGAAACCACGGTCAAGCCGCTCGACTTGGGCGGTAATGGCGATCCGCGTGCCGGCCTGGTGGTTCGTAACGGTCTTGCTGACGCTAACGGCGGCAAGGGATATGCCACGTTACTTGCCAGCCCAAGCGGCATTTACATGCAGTACGATTCCAATGCCGATGGCTACATCGATAAGGAAACATCGCATGTTGGTACCGGCTTCGGCGACCAAGTGCAGCTCAAGCTGGAGCGCACCTCAACCGATACTCTGAAAGGCTACTGGCGTGCTTCCGCGAACGATGAATGGCAGGATGTCGCTACGGTAACGCTGACCGGTGCGGACGCAACCGGGCTCGATGCCGGTGTCTTCGCCACGTCGAACAGCAATGCCGGCGCATTCACCGTGGCCTTCAACGGCACTGCGTTCGGTTCGCAGACTGCTGCTGTGGAGTCCATCGCGGCTAAGGACCCTGAAGCACTATCGCCAAGGGGCAGATGCTCGCGCTTCGGGACGTGACGGTTACCGCCACGCTCACCAATGGCAAAACGCGTGTGCTGGAGCCAAGCGAATACACGCTGGAAGGCTTCGACACCACCAAATTGGGCGAGCAAACCGTGACGGTGCGTCTTGTCGCTGATTCTTCAGTAACCGCCACGTTCACCGTGACTGTGGAAAGCAACCTTGCCCGGTTGTTCTGCTCGTCCGCTGCGGCCTCGAAGTATGAGCCGGCCAGTAGCTGGGCCTCCGCTTCTACGGCCGACCTGACTTGCGACAACAACCTGAGCACCAACTGGTCGAACTGGGGCACCGGCGACACCTCGCCGTGGCTCAGCTACACCTTCGATAAGGCATATCAGCTGGGCAAGCTCAGCGTTGCGGTGGATAAGGCCAAGGGCGAGGCCGCTCCGAAGAGCTTCACTGTATCGTACCTAGCTGAAGACAACGCCACGTGGACTGATGCCACGCTGCCGGCAGTCACTGTGAATGGTGCTGCTGGAGCCGTGACGGAAGCCGATGTGAGCGCTCTGCCCGCCACCAAGGCATTCGCCTCAACTTCACCTACGCCGATGGCAATGACTATGCAAGATCGCTGAAGTACGCATCGCCGAAGGTGAAGCAACGCCAGAGCCGCAGCCGTCTAGTAACGCCAATCTTGCTGATCTGACTGTGGATGGCAAGACGGTTGACGGATTCTCCGCGGATATCACCGAATATGCCGGTGCGCTGGCCGGAGACGCTGCTTCTTACCCGACGGTGGAGGCGACTGCTGCTGACGCGAAGGCTACGGTGCAGGTGGAGCAGGCTTCGACCGAGAACAGTGGCGTGGCCACGGTGACTGTAACTGCTGAGGATGGCACGGCGGAAACCTACACAGTGACATTCGGCGAACTGCCTCAGTTGGCCGAGCTTGCTGTGGAAGTGACCAAGGATTCCTATCAGGTAGGCGATAAGTTCAACGCTGCCGATGTGAAGGTATCCGCCATTTACAAAGTCGGCGATACCGAAACGCTGCGCAAGCTGATTGATCCAACTGATGGTGATCTGAAGTTCACTGGCTTTGATTCTGCCACCGCAGGCACGAAGACCATCACCGTCTCTTATCGTGGCGTGAACGCGACGTTCGAAGTCACGGTCACGGCCACGGAGGTCACTCCCGGCCCTGGAGAGCAGAAGCCCGGCGATACCAACAATCCTGGCAACACTGCTAAGCCCGGTAACACTGCCACGAATGAGCCGGCTGCTAATGGCGCTGCGCCCCTTTCGAATACGGGTGCTGCCGTGGCTGCCATTGCGGTCGTGGTTGTGGTGCTGGCAGCTGCGGCTGGTGCCTTGCTCGTCATCCGCAAACGCCGCGCATAACCATGGCAACTGCTGAGTAGCGTGGATTGCGTTGCTATTGAGCAATCTGCGATTCACGCCACTCAGCGAGTGCACCCGAGTGCGCCCGAGCTTGCGCAATGCAGGCGCAATACAGTGCAAACAGTACAAAGCAACAATAATGGCCGGTCTGAGCCAGCTGCTCCATGCGAGGGCAGCTGGCTCAGACGGCCATTGTGTCTGCAAGTACATGCAATTAGAGCATGAACATGTGGAAGCCGTTGAGCGTTACTGGTTGTTTTGCTTTGTTGTTGCGCTCAGCAGTGCGACGGACGTCCGCCCGCAGTGTAGTGCAGCGCTCCGTGAACCAGCGCCGATGTGAAATGCATGTTGCACATGCCCGCTTCTTCTGCTTCGTGCGTGCAGCCGGCGATGCTGCATAGGTTCATACCCCGAATCATGGTCATACCCCCTCTTTGGGATGGCATCCGTGCCGCCATCTGCCTTCAGAGCATAGCGGACAATTGTTGCATTGCCTAGGCGGTACAACGCTTTCTGTGGCCTGTATCACATCCTTGCCGGCGTTCTGCGGCGTGGTTGGGCGTGTACATGTGCACTTGTGCGGTTTTGTTGTGTGTGATTTGGGTATACGGATAGAGTTTCTTCTCTGCAGTGGCAAGGGCCTCTCGGCCGGCGAGCCGGCTGATTTCTCCCATGCGTTGCTCAATGATTTCCGTTTTGCGAGTCTGAACGGCAAAATAGCTCTGGAGAAGTGCCACTTCTTCTTTCTTTGGATCACCGTTTTGAGCAATGAGATAGCAGGCGTATCGGGTGAGCTTGACGTCCGCGATGGAGCTGGTGGCACCGCTGCCGAGAGTCACGTCTCGCGTAGTGTCACGGAAATGGGATTCAACGGATACGCCGGAATTGTCGCAAGCTTGCTTGGCTCGTGTAATAGCTTTGCTGAAGTTTTCCCATCTGTCGTACCCCATATAGGTCATTAGCTCGCGTGCATACCAATACTCAACTTTGGAGTCCTCGGTGGTGTGTGCGATAGTGCTGAGTTCGCTGGTTTTGCGTGTGATTTCGTCGCGGTTCATGGGTGTGTCCTTATGTTTTTCATGACCATTTTCGTGACTCCACGAAAATGGTCAAAGCGAATAATTGCAATGGTTTTGAGGTATGGGCGCGCTCCGCCCAACTGGTCTGTCTTCGTCCGCCTTTTCGACCAGATACCTCATGGAGCACAATGCCAACGTCGCTACCGTTGGCCCAGCAAATATTCTTAGACGACGCCCCGAAGTGAATATCTATGCGGCTTTCAGAATATCAAAGAGCGTGGAGTGTGTGCATTATGCGTTCCAAAAATAGTTTCTAGTAGCGAATTGTTTACGGTGTGAGATATTCTTGGGATGTTTGCGGCGCTCTGCCGTGTAGCGAATGGAAATGGATGGTGCTCTTATGGGATTTGAGCAGGAAGCAGTTAGTGAACTGTATGCCAGCGTGTGGGGCGATCGTTCGACAATGCAGAGGGAATTCACTCGTGGAGCCCATGGTGAGCAGTTCGTGCTCCGGGAGCTGTCCATGAAGGGGACGCAAACGCCATCGCAATTGGCATCGGCGCTGCAGGCCAGTTCCGGCCGCATCTCCACTGTGCTGTCGTCTCTGGAGAAAAAAGGCTGGGTCACGCGTGACATTGATTCCAAGGATCGGCGCATTATTCGCGTGAATCTCACTGATTCCGGGCGCGAGCAGTCTCATCGGATGATAGAGGAAATGCGTTCCGCGATTTGCTGGATTTTCTCGCAAATGGGGGAGCGGCGCACGCGCGAATTCGTTGACCTGGTGTCTGAGTTCACCACATATATGTCGATTTGCCATCCGGGGCGGCCTCGGCCGACGGCTGAACAGGTGCGTGAGGCATTCGTGGAGCGGGGCAAGCGCGTGGCTGAACACATGGCAGCTAAGCGCGCGGAGAACTAATCGGCAAGGCTAATTGAGGACGCTCACAGCGAACATGCAGAAGTGCGCGTAATATCTCACAGTGTAAGTAATCAAACAATAGAAACTATTAAGACATCGTGAACCGATAATCGCCGATAACCCAGCCAACTTAAGAACCAATCGTCAATAACCAATAACCAACCAACCAACACAAGGGGAAACCAATGCTTCGCATCATGAAATACCTCTCCAAAGCGGAGATCGGTCAGATGCTCATCGCTCTGGTGACCATCGTCGGGCAGGTCTACTTCGACCTGAAACTGCCCGACTATATGTCAGACATCACCACGCTGGTCGAAACGCCGGGCAGCCACATGAAGGACATTTGGATTGCCGGCGGCAAGATGCTGCTCATCTCGCTCGGATCCGCGGCGTGTGCCATCATCACCGGCTACATCGCTGCGCGCGTGGCGGCCTCGTTCACCCAGCGTCTGCGCTCGCTCGAATTCCGCAAGGTCGAGTCCTTCGGCCCGGCCGAAATGAGCAAGTTCTCCACCGCCAGCCTCATCACCCGCTCCACCAACGACGTCACGCAGGTGCAGATGTTCATCACCATGGGTCTGCAGCTCATCGTCAAATCGCCGATTATGGCAGTATGGGCCGTGTGCAAGATCGCCGGCGAAGGCTTCGAATGGACGCTCGCCACCGGAATCGCCGTAGTGATTCTGCTGGCGGCCATCGTCATCATGATGGCCATGGTCATGCCGAAATTCAAGGCCATGCAGGCCCTGACCGACAACATCAACCTCGTGGCCCGCGAGAACCTCACCGGCCTGCGTGTGGTGCGCGCCTACAACGCCGAGGACTACCAGGAAGCCAAATTCACCAAGGCCAACAAGGACCTCACCGACACCCAGCTGTTCACCAACCGCGTCATGGCGTTCATGATGCCGCTGATGAACACCATCATGAACGGTCTGATGCTTGCCGTCTACTGGATCGGTACCTACCTGATCGATGCCGCCGGGCTCAAGGACAAGCTCACCGTGTTCTCCAACATGGTGGTGTTCTCCAACTACTCCGTGCAGGTCATCATGAGCTTCCTGCTCATGAGCATGGTGTTCGTGCTCTGGCCGCGCGCCGACGTGTCCGCGCAGCGCATCATGGAGGTACTCGACACCGAGCCGATCGTCGAGAACGGCACCAAAACCGCCGCCGACGTGGCCAAAACCGGTCAGCGAGGCACCGTGGAATTCCGCAACGTCAGCTTCACCTACCCGGATTCGCGCGAGGCGATGCTGGAAGGCATCAACTTCACCGCCGAGCAGGGCCAGACGGTGGCGTTCATCGGCTCCACCGGCTCCGGCAAGTCGTCTCTTATCAATCTCGTGCCGCGCTTCTATGACACCAGCCAAGGCCAGGTGTTGGTCGACGGCGTGGACGTGCGCGACTACGACCTGAAGGCCCTGCGCGACAAGATCGGCTACGTGCCGCAGCAGTCCGTGCTGTTCAAGGGCACCGTGGCCTCCAACGTGAGCTACGGCGATCAGCCGGGCGACCCGGCGGAGGTCGAGATGGCCGATACCTCCACCCCGGCCGGGCGCAAGCGCGAGGCCGCGTTGATCGTCGCTGGCAAGGCTGCGGAAGGTGCCGATATACCGGCCGAGCAGCTGAATCGCATCAAGGCGCGGTCGGCGTGCCAGGCCAGCGAATTCGTGGAGCGCATGGACGGCGGGTATTCCGCCGCGATCGCCCAAGGCGGATCGAACGTGTCCGGCGGCCAGAAGCAGCGCCTGTCGATTGCGCGCGCGGTGTACCGTCACCCGGAAATCCTGATTTTCGACGACTCGTTCTCCGCGCTCGACTTCAAGACCGACCGCGAAGTGCGCGACGCGCTCGCCCGCGAGGCCAAGGATTCCACCAAGCTCATCGTGGCCCAGCGCATCGGCACCATCATGAACGCCGACCGCATCGTCGTGCTCGACGACGGCAAGGTCGTGGGTCAGGGCACGCACAAGGAACTGCTCGACAACTGCGACGTATACCGCCAGATCGCCGAATCCCAGCTCAGCCAGTCGGAGCTTACGGCGTAGGGGGGGGCGGCAGCGGTAGCTCCCCATGTCAGGGGCTGAGCCGTAAAGGGAACAGCCCAGTGGGCTGTTCCCAGGCGAAGACGAGCTGATAAGCGAGCGAATAAAACAGCACAGCTGACTGAGGGGTAGTCGCGTACGGCTTCTCTCCCTCCGGCGCTTCGCGCCACCTCCTTCATCAGAGGGAGGTCAATACGGACTTTTAAGGAGTAAAACAAATGCCAAGAGGACCAATGGGCGGCAGGCGTGCGTCGAAGAGCCCCATGATTTCGGCAAAGTCATGGGCAAGCTCGTGAACTATTGCCGCAACTATCTTCCCGTCATCATCATCGCGCTCATCCTGGGCGCGGCCGGCACCGTCTGCCAGATCGTCGGCCCGGACAAGCTCAAGGACATGACCAACGAGATCGTCAAAGGTCTGCCCGCCATCGTTAACGGCAGACCGGTGATGAACTCGGTAGATTTCGGCACGGTGGGCCACATCGCCTGGACTTTGGTGGCCCTGTACGTGGCTACGCCGTGCTCGGCTACGTGCAAAGCTGGATGATGGCCAACGTCACCCAGCGCACCGCCCAGCGACTGCGCGAATCGATCTCGGTCAAAATCAACAAACTGCCGCTCAAATACTTCGACAAGGTCAGCTACGGCGACGTGCTGTCCCGCATCACCAACGATGTGGACGCCATCGGCCAGACGCTGGGGCAGTCGCTCGGCTCGCTGATTACCTCGGTGACGCTGTTCGTGGGCGCGCTGGTGATGATGTTCTACAACAACGTGATCATGACCCTGTGCGCCATCGGTGCCAGCCTCATCGGCCTGATCATCATGATGGCCATCATGAAGTCCTCCCAGAAGTACTTCGCCCGGCAGCAGATGGCGCTGGGTGACGTCAACGGCCACGTGGAGGAGATGTACGCCGGTCACCTCATCGTCAAGGCATACAACGGCGAGGCCGACTCGATTCGTCGCTTCGAGAAGTACAACTCGGACCTCTACGAGTCCGGCTGGAAGTCGCAGTTCCTCTCCGGCCTGATGATGCCGCTCATGAATTTCGTGGGCAACTTCGGCTACGTGGTGGTGTGCGTGGTGGGCGCGGCGCTCGCGCTCGACGGGCAGATCGAGTTCGGCGTGATCGTGGCGTTCATGATGTACATCCGCCTGTTCACTCAGCCGCTTTCGCAGTTTGCGCAGGCCTTCCAGAACCTGCAGCGCTGCGCGGCCGCCGCCGAGCGCGTGTTCGGCTTCCTTGAAGAGCCGGAGATGGAAGACGAATCCGGCAAGCAGGCCCTACTCGGCAAGAACTACATGGGCGGCCACGAAGTGAAGGGCGACGTGGAATTCAGCCACGTGCAGTTCGGCTACGAGCCGGGCAAGCCGATTATCAACGACTTCTCCGCTTCAGTCTCGGCCGGTCAGAAGGTCGCCATCGTCGGCCCGACCGGTGCCGGCAAGACCACCATGGTCAACCTGCTGATGCGCTTCTATGAGATTTCCGGCGGTTCGATTTCGATTGACGGCGTGGACACCAAGTCCGTGCCGCGCTGGAACGTGCACGACCAGTTCTCCATGGTGTTGCAGGATACGTGGGTGTTCCGCGGCACTGTGCGCGAGAACGTCGCTTACTCCAAGCCTGGCGTGACCAACAAGCAAATCGAGGATGCGTGCAAGGCCGTGGGCCTCGACCACTTCATCCGCTCACTGCCGGACGGCTATGACACCGTGCTCGATGACAAGTCGTCGCTCTCCCAGGGCCAGAAGCAGCTGCTGACCATCGCCCGCGCGATGGTGCAGGACGCGCCGATTCTGATTCTCGACGAGGCCACCTCCTCGGTCGATACCCGTACTGAAGAGCTGATTCAGAAGGCCATGGATGCGCTGACCGTGGGGCGTACGAGCTTTGTGATCGCGCATCGCCTCTCCACGATTCGCGACGCCGACATGATCCTCGTCATGAACCACGCGACGTGATCGAGCGCGGCACGCATGATGAACTGCTGGCGGCGGGCGGTTTTTACGCCGACCTCTACAACAGCCAGTTCGCGCTTGCTGACTGACGGATTGTTTCCTGCGTTAGCGGATTAGCGGATTAGCTATACTCGGCTCCCCTCTCCGAGGGGAGCTGTCAGCGTAGCTGACTGAGAGCAACCCATCGGTCCACCCGAGGGAATGCTCCACTGGATGTGATACTGATGATTTCGTACATTAGTGTGTGAAAAAACCGCCCGGAAAATTGGGGGATTGGGCGGCGGTGCGGTTGGCGTTGAGGATGGCGCATTCGAAGGGGAAATGAGCGCGTAACTGGGTGGCCGAGGTGGTGAACAGAGCAGTGGCGAGTCCGTCGGCCAGTGTGACAGGGACGTGTGCCGCAACGGTGTTCGACGAATCGTCGGTATCGCGGTTTGCCGTTGTCGAGGCATTGCTGGCATGCGTCGATGTCTTCGTGGTTATGGCGCTCGATGGCGGCGTGACGGCCACCCATGTGGCGGCTACATCGTCAACCGGTAGTCCGTCGATGGCGTTGAGCAGATGGTGAAGTTGGTGACCTGCGGCGTCAGACCAGTGGCGGCGGCTGGGGGAGCTCGCGCAGAATGCGCCGTGGCTGATTTCGACCGTACCTACGGCGTTGGCCGGATCGGCAGGATCTTCAAGGGCGATGGTGATTGGTTCGTCCGTGTGCACTAGCAAATCACCCCCGGCGTCGATGACGTATTGAATGGGTTGAGGGTGACCCGCGCCATCACCCAACATCCCCGCAAGCAAATCCACCAAATACCCCTTACCGCACGCACCAAAATCGAGCGCGACTGGGCTGTGGGCGATAAGTGTGGTGCCGTGCCGCTCAACATCGGCTGACCAAACGGCTCGTCCGTGGATCGCGCCTGCATGTTCGGCGGCATCGGGCGTAGCCGCAAACGAATACGACTCGTCGTAGCCAAGCCGAATCAAATCCTCGCCCACGCACGGGTCGGTCGCCCCATCGGTTGCCGCAAACAGGCGGTCGTACAGGCCAAACAGACCCGATGCCCAGTCGGGAAAATCGAACGTGCCGCCATGTGCGGCCGTGCGCATCCGGCCGACGATGGAATCATCGCGGAATCGAGATAATACAACCTCATATTCATGGATGAACGAGCCAATACGATCGCGTATCTCATCGTCCAATACGCTCTCGGTGTGCACCAGTAATCCGGTCCCCAACGCATCAGGAAAAGCGTATACGTATGGCAGTTGCTCGGTCAGACTTGTCATGCCCACTATCGTAGAACGCATGGTGTGCCGGTGTATACTGGATTTTGACACTGTGTCAATGTTGATTCGGAGGTTGTGAGAATGGGCAATGCGACTACAGCAAGTGTAACGGGTGTGCAAGTTGCACCGGCGAAGTCAGCCATCAGAGATCTCCCCATCGCCAAAGTGTGGGCGTTTGCGGTCGGCCAGTTCGGGTGGGCGCTGCTTTCCGGCATCATCTCCAACTGGCTCGTGTATTTCTACCAACCTGACCAGGAGACCATCTCCCAAGGTCAGACCGTATTCGTGCCGCAGGGCCTGGTCGTTCTCGGCATCGTGACCGTGGTGGGCGGCATCACCGCCTTCGCCCGATTCTTCGACGCGTTCGTGGACCCGGCCGTGGCGTCCCTCTCCGACCGTTGCGACGCCAAATCCGGCCGCCGTATGCCGTTCCTGAAATTCGCCGCCCTGCCGCTCGCGGTGGTCACCGTGCTCGTGTTCTGGAGCCCGATCAACGGCACCAGCTGGGTGAACGCGGCGTTCCTGTTCGTCACCGTGATCGGCTACTACATCGCCCTCACGTTCTACTGCACGCCGTACAACGCGCTCATCGCCGAACTCGGCCACGACTCCAAGCAGCAACTCACCATCTCCACCGCCATCTCCTTCACTTGGGTGGCCGGCACGGCCATCGCGTACGTGGCGCCGGTGATTTGGGGCGCGTTCGTGCCGATGATGGGCCGCATCACCGCCATCCGCGTGACCTTCACCATCATGGCCGCCGTGGCGTTCGTGTGCATGCTGGTGCCGCCGCTGGCCATCCGCGAGAAGGACTACGTCAACTCCCAGCCCACCTCCGAATCGGCCATCGAATCCCTGAAGCAGACGTTCGGCGACGGCGAATTCCGCAAGTTCGTGTGTTCCGACGTGGTCTACTGGGTGGCCATCACCACCTTCCAGACCGGTCTGCCGTTCTTCGTGACCAGCCTGCTCAAGCTGCCGGAAACCACCACGACCATCTACTTCGTGCTCATGACCGGCGTCTCCGTGCTGTTCTATCTGCCGGTCAATATCTTGGCCAATAAGGTCGGCAAGAAGCGCCTGCTGCTGGTTGCTTCGTGATCTTCACCTGTGCGTTCGCATTTGCCGGCGCCCTTGGTTCGGCCGCGCTCGGCTTCATTCCGGCGATGGCCCAGGGTTTGGCGCTCTCGGTGGTCGGCGCGATTCCGATGGCCGCGTTCGGCATTCTGCCGCAAGCCATCGTGGCGAATATCGCCGACGCCAGCTCCAAGACCACCGGCCAGGACCGTCAGGGCATGTTCTATGCGGCCCGCACCTTTGCGATGAAGATGGGGCAGTCCGTGGCCATGCTGCTGTTCACCGGCGTCTCCACCATCGGCATGGCGTCCGGCGCGGGCTATCGCATCGCCGCCGTGTGCGCGGCCGTGCTGTGCGGCTTGGGCGGCATCGTATTCGCGTTCTACGACGAAAAGAAAGTGCTGCATATGCTGGAAGCATGATGACGTTGCCGGGTGCCACCGCGGTATCCATGCGGAGCGGTGTGGGTGATTTACCCCTCTGCGACACTTCGGTGTCAAATTGCGTTTGACCGCACTCCGTACTATATTGTTGCGAGTTGCTTTGCGGAGCAAAGTAACATCCAAGGGGCTGTAGCTCAGTTGGTAGAGCGCTTCGTTCGCATCGAAGAGGTCGCGGTTTCGACTACCGTCAGCTCCACGAGACCCTCTGCATTCATTCCACCGCAGAGGGTCTTTTCATTTTGTTTTCGTTGAAATTCTGCCATCTCGCGTTTCAAGGGGCTGATTTGGGGTTTGCCGGAGGTCTACTTGCGTTTCGAGGGGCTGATGGTCAAGTAGATACGCCGCCAAAATGGCGGAATAGCGTTGCGTCAAAGCCGTTTGTACTGGTGCTTCACCGGATGAGGAGCCCCTTGAAACGGAAGTAGACCTCCGGAACATGTGAAATCAGCCCTGCAAAGGGAGAATGCCTCGATTTCGCCATGGATTGTCGTGGATTGCTCTGTGGCATGGGCAATACTGGGAGTATGACAAGCGCAGATGAGTTGAATGAGCAGTATGACGCTGACGGTAGCGTGACGCAAGTGCCTGAACGCAATGATGAAGTTCATGCCGGCGAATCCGCCGTCGCCCAATCCCGCGAATCGGCCGTGACCATCCCCGCCGGCACCGTGGTGCTCGCCGCCACCCCGATCGGCAATGTCGGCGACGCTTCAGCCCGTCTGGTGGCCCTCTTGGAACGGGCCGATATCGTGGCCGCCGAAGACACGCGCCGCCTCTACGATCTCGCCCGTCGCCTCGGCGTCTATGTGAACGGTCGCGTCATCGCCTATCACGACCACAACGAGCGCGACAAGGCCGACGGCCTGCTCGATCAGT
>ENA-OQHA01000253-OQHA01000253.1-human-gut-metagenome-genome-assembly--contig:-NODE-253-length-28563-cov-4.098959_pt1 | contig 28563 bp, 36 predicted proteins | sample MGYA00242558_ERZ504707 | MGnify/ENA primary metagenome ERZ504707 (study PRJEB26092, sample SAMD00036197) | human gut metagenome | host: Homo sapiens | study: EMG produced TPA metagenomics assembly of...
CATGATGTGGGTCTGATCCACCATCAGCGATTCCAGAATCTTCGTGCTGTGCGTGATGATCAGAAGACTTCCTCCGCATTTCTGCGGTATGCCTCAATTCCGGCAGAAACGGTGCGGACCGCATCGACATCCAGGCCGGAGTCGGTCTCATCGAGAATGGTAAGGGACGGCTCGAGCATCAGAAGCTGCAAGATCTCGGCTTTCTTTTTCTCACCGCCGGAAAATCCGACATTCAGATCACGGTCTGCATACGACGGATCCATCTGCAGAACTTCCATTGCTTTTTCCAGTTCTTTCCGGAACTCAAACAGACGCATCCGTTTGCCGGTCTTTAACTCGACGGCGCTGCGGATAAAAGAGCTTAAGGTTACGCCAGGCACCTCAAGCGGATTCTGAAACGAGAGAAACAGTCCCATTTTGGCGCGTTCATTGACCGGCTCTTCTGTGATGTTCTTTCCCTGGAACCAGATTTCGCCGCGTGTCACGTTATATTTCGGATTGCCGAGCAGCGTATTGCCAAGCGTCGACTTTCCGGTACCATTCGGTCCAAGCAGCACATGCGTCTCCCCTTTTCCAATCGTAAGATTGACGCCGTGCAGGATCTCTTTTTCTTCTACATTTACCGTTAAATCTTTCACTGTTAAAAGATTTTTCCCATATTGATATCCTCCTTATTTTGCTTCGAGGTTAAAATCTCTGTTTTCGCCTCCGATTGTAGACCTTTTTTCCGAGTATTTCAATCGGATTTATATATTTGAAAAATTTTATCAAAAAACGCACCTGCCGCCGGATCTTTTTTTCCGCACGACAGGCGCGTTTTCTATCAACATTGTTTCAGCCGATTCCGCCCAGCACGATTCCGAGAATCAGAACCAGCACACAGATCGGCACGTAGATATATTTGCAGATCGGATAATACAGATCCGTGAATTTGCTGCTTCTTCCTTGTCTACCTGGGACTGCACATACTTCTTTCCGCAGATCCAGAAGAACATGACTCCGGCAAGGCCGGCGCCGAGCGGGCAGATGTAGATCGACAGAACATCCATCCACTGGGATACAATGCCCTGGATCAGAAGAGATACGACCACACCGATAACCCCGATCACACCGCAGGCTGCTACTCTTCCGAGATGAAATTTTTCCTGTACCGTTGCAATCGGTGCTTCGTACAGGTTAATCAGAGAGGTAAGGCCGGCAAAAAAGACAGCGACAAAGAAAACGATTGCGATCAGCGCGCCACCCGGCATAGACTTTATCAAATTCGGAAGGAAAATGAACAGAAGTCCAGGTCCTCCTGTATTTAACTGTGCTCCCGTAGTTGCCATCGCCGGGATAATAACCAGCGCAGCAAGCATAGCAGCGAGCGTATCAAAAAATGCTACTCTTCCGGCGGCGGCCGGAATATTTTCTCCATCTGACAAATAGGAACCATAGATCAGTGTTCCGTTTCCGGCTACAGACAGGGAAAAGAATGCCTGACCAAGTGCAAAAATCCAGGTCTTCGGATCTGCAAGTGCTTTTGGTTCCACACGGAAAATATAACGGTATCCATCCGCTGCACCGGGCTGAAAGGCAACATAGATACCAAGTGCAACAAACAGGAGAAAGAAAACAGGCATCAGCACCTTATTGACCTTCTCAATTCCCTTACCAACACCAAATGCCAGAATGACCATCGCAACCACAAGAGCTACGATCTGCCAGAAATTGTTTCCAAACGCAGATGCCATGGATTCAAACGCTCCGGCAAAATCCTCTACGCTCACAGCTGACAGTGTCTTTCCGGTAAAGGTTCCGATCATGTACCTGAAAATCCACCCCATGACAACCGTATAACCGATCGCCATTGCCAGGGAACCCAGCACCGGAATCAGACCAAGCGCCTCTCCGGCTTTTCGTTTTCCTTTCGTTTCACATGCAAAACCGAACGCATCAACGGACCGGATCTTGTGGCACGGCCAAAACTCATCTCCCCGCTCACACCGGTAAAGCCGATCAGTGCAACGAACAGGAAATACGGAATCAGAAAGGAACCTCCTCCGTACAAGGAAACCCGGGTAGGAACATCCAGATGTTGCCCATTCCAACTGCAGAACCGATGCAGGCCAGGATAAATCCCCACCGACTGTTAAATGACTCTCTCTTTTTCATACTGCTCTCCCTTTTTCTTACTTTTTCTGAAGATATCATGGCCAAAGTACCTTTTGACTCCAACATCTTCTGAATATTTTAGCATAAGCTATTGGGAAAAGCTATAGCATTTCTCATCTTCCTGCAACTTCACTTTATATTTTATGCTTTTTCCGCCTTGCTGCTGCCATTCCCGCGGAGAACATCCGCAGTGGCGTTTGAAATAGCGGCTGAAATGAGACAGATTGGAAAAACCGCAGATTTCCGCGGTCTGTCCGATGGAAAGTGCCTGATTTGTCAAAAGATTTTTCGCCTTGTCGAGCCGTACTTCAATCAGATCGCTGTGCGGGGTGCTGCTGAAAAACTGTTTGTAATAAGAATAAAACTGACTTTTTCCATATTGGCCATCTGGCAAAGCTTTTCTGTCGTCCAGTCTTTCTCATAATGGCTCAACATCTTAAGGCGCAGCTCCTGGAATTCCTGATACAGTCCGGCCGGCTCCTCTGCCGCTTTCTTGTACAGCCGCATACCGCGCGATGCCGTAATCATCATCTGACGAACCAGTGCTTCCTCATATTCCACTGCGTATGGATCTTTCACAATGTATTCCCTCTGCAAAAGGCGAATCAGCTCATCAATTGCTTCCGTGTTCTGCGGATAAAAAACAGTATTCTGCGGAATTCCATACGTTTCACCCAGATTCTCACCGCACCAGAAATGGACATAGCTGTTGCGAAACTTCTGAACAGCCTGATAATGCTGCTCGTGATCCGGCGTGTAAAAAAGGCAGGCATTTTCCTGTGCAATGAAAAACGCAGTTCTGTCATACACCTTCATCGGCGTTTTAAACAACAGAAACAGATAGTCCCCGCTGCCCTCCGGCCGATATATCGTCTCATAATCGGCGTTGGATCTATTATATTCACAAATATGAACTGAAAATTCCATTCTTCTCGTTTCCCCTTTTCTTTTCTTCTCCCTATTTTACCGCAAAACCGGAAAAAAAGTCAAATTTGTCGGACAAAAATCTCTGGTTTTTTCTATCTTCCTGCTAAAATTGAAACTATCCAAAGCGAAAGCGAAACGGTGGAATAAAATCATAGACACGCCGGTGATCCTTTGTTTTTCTGGATCGTGTCTGAAAACGAACATTTCTTTTAACAGGAGGATTTTTAAGTATGAAAAAAGCAGAGATTATCATTGACAAATATTTTCTTACCGGAAAAGTTGACAAACGAATCTTCGGTTCCTTTATCGAGCACCTGGGACGCGCCGTTTACGAGGGCATCTATCAGGAAGGAAGTGTTCTCTCCGACGAGCAGGGCTTCCGAAAAGATACCCTGGATCTTGTCAAAGAGCTTCAAGTACCGATCGTCCGTTACCCGGGCGGAAACTTTGTCTCCGGTTTTCACTGGGAAGACAGCGTAGGCCCGAAAGACAAACGGCCTGCAAAACCAGATCTTGCCTGGGGCGTGATTGAGACAAACGAATTCGGTCTGAATGAGTTTGCTGACTGGTCGAAAAAAGCCGGCAGTGACATTATGATGGCCGTCAATCTCGGAACCCGCGGACCGGAAGACGCAAAAAATGTGCTGGAGTACTGCAACTTCAAGGGCGGCACCTACTACAGTGATCTGAGAAAATCCCACGGTTACAAAGATCCACACAACATCAAACTCTGGTGCCTCGGCAACGAGATGGACGGACCGTGGCAGATGGGACATAAGACCGCTTCTGAGTACGGACGTATTGCAGCAGAGACTTCCCGTCTGATGAAATTCATGGATCCGACGATTGAAACTGTTGCCTGCGGAAGCTCCAATCTTACGATGCCAACCTTCGGTTCCTGGGAATATACGGTTCTGGACGAATGCTATGATGAGGTGGATTACCTTTCTTTACACCAGTACTACGGAAATTATGCAAATGATACTGTCGATTTCCTGGCAAGCTCCAAGGGCATGGATGATTTCATCTCCGGTGTAGTTGCGATCTGTGATGCAGTCAAAGCGAAAAAACACGGCAAAAAGCAGATTAACCTTTCCTTCGATGAGTGGAACGTATGGTATCACAGCAATGAGCAGGATCAGAAGCTGGAGAAATGGGTACGCGCACCGCATCAGCTTGAGGATGTTTACAACTTTGAGGATGCACTTCTCGTCGGAAGCATGCTGATCACACTCCTGCGTCACGCAGACCGTGTCAAAATCGCCTGCCTTGCACAGCTTGTCAACGTTATCGCTCCGATCATGACATCCGATACCGGTGCATGGCGTCAGACGATCTTCTATCCATACATGCATGCAAGCGTATACGGCCGCGGAACCGTCTTAAATACACAGGTTTTGACACCGGTTTACGAGAGCAAAACGTACGGCGAAGCTCCGTATCTCGATTCTGTCTGCATCTGGGATGAGGAAAACGATGCACTGACCATTTTTGCAGTCAACAAGAGCCTGGATGAGGATATGGAGGTTTCCTGCGATCTGCGTCAGTTCGAAGGATGCCGTCTGGCTGAGCACATCGTGCTGACAAGCGACGATATGAAAGCGGTCAACACCGAAGCAGATCCGAACCACGTTACTCCGACCCATTCCGATGCCACCAAACTGGAGAATGGAAAATGCACACCGTTCTTGGAAAACACAGCTGGAATGTGATCCGTCTTACAAAATAATGGAACCGTATAAGGTATGGCCTGAAAAACAGAACATCTGAATTTTTCATCCAAACATATGCATAAAGGAGTTTTATTTTATGGCACAGGCATATTTATTTGTTCATTTTCGGGAAAAAACAACACCGGACGGCGAACAGGTTTATTTCGGCATCAGCGCGATGGTTTCCACTGGGAAGCTGTCAACGACGGCGTTCCGGGTGCCGGCCAGGGATATGTGCCGTTTGTTGCAGACAGCCTTGCTTCCGGAAAATTTGTTCGTTCTGATGCTTCCTTCTCGTTCCCATACGGCTACAAGCATGGAACGATTCTTCCGATTACAGAGGAGGATTACGAGCGGATCAAAACCATGACTGGTCAGATCACGGATATCAGTAAAATCGCTGTCCGCCTGATGGGATTTTCATACAAAAAGAACTGCGGCAGGCTTCCTTTTGGGGAAGTTCCTGCCGCAGTTCTTTTTCGCTTTTCTTTTCCGACAAAACCCATCCGCTTCCTTTTTGTTCTGGCGGACAGTACCTTTTCTGCAGATTGGTAAATGTATCGTTTTGATGGTGTCTGAATTTTTCTTTATTTCTGTGCCTGTGCAGCGGTTCTTGCATGGAACATGCGGAAGACGCCGGTCTGCTCGATCAACTTCGTCAGGCTGTAGAAAATGATGGAATCGATCGGCCACATAATCAGGTTCTTTAAGGCACGTGCCGGAAGAAGCACCATGATTCCTTTTCCATACAGCATGCTGAGCCACAGGGTGTTCAGCAGTACGTTGACAGTCAGCATAACGATGAACTTGGCTGCAAGCACACGTTTGATGGTCAGTTTTTTGCGATAGTAGAAGCATCCATACATAAAAGATGCCAGCATCGCATTAAAGGTGAATCCGAAGAAGAACGGGCCGCTCGGTTTCAGGAAGTATTTTACGACATCAAGAATGCCGGAGAAAAGACATCCTGTCACTGGTCCGAACAGGTAATCGACAAGGCGGTTCGGGATTCCGGAAAATCCAATGCGGACATAAGGCCCGATATCAATCGATGCTACCTGGTTCAGAATCATCGCCAGCGCTGCGAACATGGCACAGGCTGCGAGGGTTGTGACTGCTTTCAGCTCTTTTGCTGACTGCAGAAACATGTTTTTTGTTTCTTTTGCTGTTTCATTTGCATTTTCTGCATAAAAAAATTACCTCCTTTACAGATATCTGACTACAATAGGAGATAATCTCTTGTCTCTATCTTCTGTTGCAGCGAGATGCAATTCATATACCGCAAGATTTTCTCTTTTCGTCTCCCTGGCTACTCTCTATCCTGGGAGCACTTTACGCATATGAACTTACTCTGCAGTTGTTTTTGTCTTGCTCATTATATAGTAAAATCCCCTTGATTTCAAGAGGATTTTACATTTTTTCTAATTTTTTACGATCAAATATCAGCCTGCATTTTACGGTCTTTCCGGTGATAAAACGGAGACAAACGCAAACTTTTTATCCAGCAGTTTTCCCATCAGCACAATGCCTTTTCCCATCGTAAAAGCAGCTGCTACCGTTCCGATTCCAAGACCTTCGATTCTTCCAAGTCCGAAGAAGGTGAGCAATGCGGTTACCATAAGGCAGGTCACATCGAAGCCGATTTTAATTCTGGAATACGGCACTTTCGTGATATCAGATACTTCACGCGGGAACAGATCCGTCGGGACAATCGGGAGCTTGCAGCGGTTTGAAAGCGCAATACCGAAACAGAGAATCAGATAGCTCAGCACAAAATAGAGCACGCGCAGCGGCAGATTTACCGGAAGACGTGTAATCCAGAGCTCGTGAAGATCCATCAGTTCTCCAAACACAAAGCCGACCACAAAACTGAACAGGTAAGTGGGGACGAATTTTTTCCGCATAAGCATCAGCGTACAGACGAGCAGTCCCTGGAAAATATACGTCCACGTTCCAAGCGTAAGCCACGGCATCACCTTCCGAAATGCATACGGAACACTCGAAATCGCCGAAATCCCGGACCCGGAATGCAGCATCAAAAGAACGCCGAGACTGTTCAGGACGACAACCATCAAAAGTGCCAGTTCTCCGCGCATGACTGTTTTTCTGTTTCGTTTTTCATAATAACGTTTCCTCGATTTCTATGTATTTCTTATATGGTCAGATGGCTTTGTGACGTGCGCAAAGACAGGGAGCGCATTTTCTTGCTGTAAATGCACTCCCCTTCCATCGGATCTTTCTTCTTTTATTTTCGGATCTGTCCCGTTCCGTATACGATATTTTTAATCGACGTCAGCGCCAGCAGTCCCATCGGGCCTCTGGCGTGGAGTTTTTGGGTGCTGATTCCGATTTCGGCACCGTAGCCGAATTCGAAGCCGTCGGTGAAGCGGGTGGAGGCGTTGACGTAGACCACCGCTGCGTCGATTTCGTCCAGGAATTTCTGGGCGTGGGTGTAGTCGTTGGTGATGATCGCCTCGGAGTGTTTTGTGTTGTAGCAGTTGATGTGCGCGATCGCTTCGTCAATAGAGGAAACCGTTTTAATGGATACGATATAGTCGAGATACTCTTTTCCCCAGTCCTCTTCTGTCGCTTCTTCTGCTTCCGGCATGTATTCTCTTGCCTTTTCGTCTGCGCGCATTTCCACATGTTTTTCTTTTAATCGTTCCTCCAGAACCGGGAGCAGTTTTTCACGTACATTTTCGTGTACCACAATCGATTCACATGCATTACATACGCCGACGCGCTGTGTTTTTGCGTTCAGAATAATATCCACTGCCATGGAAAGATCGGCTGTCTCATCCACGTAGATATGACAGTTTCCGGTTCCCGTCTCAATGACAGGAATCGTGCTGTTTTCCACGACAGCGCGGATCAGTCCGGCACCGCCGCGCGGAATCAGAACATCGACATAGCGGTTCATCTTCATAAACTGTGCCGTTGTCTCACGTGAAGTATCTTCGATCAGAAGCAGCGCATCCTCCGGCACCTGCTCCTCCTTCAGTGTTTTCCGCAGTGAGGCAACAATCGCCGTATTCGAGTGGATTGCATCGCTTCCGCCTTTTAAAATCACGACATTTCCCGTTTTGAAGCAGAGTGCAAATGCATCCGCCGTCACATTTGGACGTGCCTCGTAGATGATGCCGACAACACCGAGCGGAACGCGTTTCTGTCCGATCAGAAGACCGTTCGGGCGCTTTTTCATTCCCAGCACTTCCCCGATCGGGTCATCCAGCTCGGATACCTGGCACATGCCTTCTGCCATTGCTTCAATCCGGCTTTTATCCAGAAAGAGCCGGTCCAGAAGGCCCTGGGACATGCCTTTTTCTTTTCCATGCTCCATATCCAGCGCATTGGCTGCGATAATCGTTTCGGCGTCTGCCACAAGGTTTTCCGCTGCTTTTTTCAGCACACGGTTTTTCTTCTCCGTCTCCATGATTCGAAGCACAGGCTCCGCCTGGCGGGCTCTCGTTCCGATTTCTTCCAGCTTCATCATACTCGTCTCCTCCTCGTGTTGTCTTATCGTAATTGGCTTAACGGTAAATCTTCTGCTCTGTCACCAGCATCTGCGGCAGAATGTCCGTCTCCTCGAACGGCACCGCATCAAACAGCTGAAACTCAAACGCCGCTGCAACCGTTGTAAACCCTGGGTGTGCGGCAAGAAAGCGGTCATAAAATCCTTTTCCATATCCGACTCTGTGGCGCGCCGAATCAAAGGCCACGCCGTACCAGCAAAAACCCTCTTCCCGCGTGCAGACCTTTCCGCCGTCCGGCTCCATAATACCAAAATAGCCGGATTTCAGCGTGGAGAAATCTTTGATCTCATAATAAACCATATCGTCGCCTTCCACGCGCGGCACAGCGACGGTTTTCCCCATCTCCAGCGCTTTTTCGATCAGATCCCGTGTCATGACTTCTTTTTTGAAGTCCATATACGCAAAAAAGCAGTCCGCATCCAGAAACTCCGGCAGAGCCGTGATTTTCTCATAAATCATACGGCTCTTTTCCTGGATTTCTTCCTGTGTGGCTGCTCTTCTTCGGGCAAAAACTTCTTTTCTAATGTTTCCTTTTGCTTCCATAACGCTCCCCCAGATTTACAATCGTTCCGTCTTTCTCCTGCACATCAATATTGTCGAGCTGGTACGGAGGTTCATTTTTACGGCTGCAATATATTCTCTCCGAAGCTTCTGCTGCTCCTCTTTCTCCGCCGGTGTCAGCCTTCTGCTTTCGCCTTGCGGGCAAGTTCGTTGATTCTCTGTATATTAATTTCCATTTTCTGTATTTTTCTCCTTTGTTTCAACTCACAGTCGGTATTTTCACAGAGTCTGACATGTCGAAAATAGTTCGACTGTGACTCGCCTCATGTCAGTGGAGGATACCGATTTCTCTCCGCCTGCCACTGCCGTTATGTTTCTTTTAACAATTCATCCCACCGCTTTAGAAGCGAGGGACTTGCTTGATTCGGTTAAATGACCGGATTTTCTTTTTATCTTACCGCAAAACACAGGATCTGTCCAGCCGATCTGAGAAAAATCCTGAAATCCAGCTTTATCACCGGATTTCAGTCTCATCTGCATAATTATCCAAAACAATCAGAACCCATGTTTTTCCAAGATTCAGTTTAATCTCCTCTCCATTGCTGTCCCGGTACTTTGTGACGCCCCACGGATCATCCTTGCTCCATGTCACGTCGATGGCCTTTCCGCTTGTGATATACGTTCCCGTTCCGCCGTTTACCACATCGATATCGAGATATTCCGCATTGTCATCATACTTTTTCCAGGAACAGTACTGCACGATAATGTTCTTCACCGCAAGCTGTTCCTGTGTCATCTCATCGATCTGCGGTTCCCCGAACTGATAACGCAAATACGTGCCGCTCGCCTCATCGTACGAAAACCACGGATTGTTGTGGAAATATCCGCCCGGTGCCACATAGGCGGCATTTCGTCCCTGTTCCAGCGTTTCCGGTTCTGCCTGGGATGCAAACTGGAAAAATCCGTCATAACCGTCTTTGTAAGATGTCCGGTAGCCGCAGAGATCGATTCCCGCTGCAATCCCGGCCGCATCCAAATACGCATTGTGCGGCGACGGACGATCCGACGTCCGGTAATACACCTGTTCCGAATACTCCATGCCGTTCACATTGTCTATGTGATCCGATTCGAGCAGCGGAATCGCATACGCCGCCTGTCCATAGTGGTAATACAGAGCGTCAAATCCCGCTGCCAGATACACATAATATTCGCGGCAGCTCCGCACCGATCCGATCTTTTCGAGATCATCATAGTTTTCAAACAGCCCCATCAGGCGCGTAATGCCGCCTTCGACCGGCGCTTCATAGATCACTCCCGCACGGCTGATACCGCTCTGCGGGCAGGCGCTGATGATATTGCTCAGCATAACCGCCACCGGGCGCCTTCTTCCCTGTACTTCGGCGACAGGTTCTCCTGTCAGATAACTTTTCACCATACCTTCCGGCAGCGCATCCTCCGCGGGTGTCGGCTCAATCGCTTCCGGAACCAGCGGCTCCGGTGCCGGATCTTCGGTCGGGACCGGTGGTTCCGTAGCTTTCGTTTCTGTCTTGCTTTCCCCTGCTGTCTCTTCTGAGACATAAGAAGTTCCTGCCGATGCAGTTTCCGGTGCCGTTTCCCCAATTTTCCGGCATCCGAACAGCATCATGCTTCCCAGCAGAGCAATCCCCAATGTGTAAAACCCTCTCTTTTTGATAAAGACCCCTCCTTTTCTGCTTTCAATCAGTCTCTTGTGATACCGAGACGCTGCAGCACCTCTTCCTGCTTTGCCTCCATCACGGCTGCTTCCTCCGGTGTCATATGATCATAACCCAGAAGATGCAGCATACTGTGTGCAACAAGAAAAGCAAATTCGCGTCTTAAAGAATGACCGTATTCCTCCGCCTGCGCTCTTGCGCGCGCAACAGAAATTACGATATCACCCAGCATCAGCTCACCGCTGTCCGGGTTAAAACAGTCATCTCCCTCTTCCGTCTCCAGAAAATCGAACGAAGCCGGAGAAGGATAATCTACCATCGGGAAAGAAAGCACGTCTGTCTCCCGGTCAATGTTTCTGTGTTCCCGGTTCATGGTGCGGATATTTTCCGGATCGGTCAGAATCAGTTCTACTTCTGCCTCATACGGGCACGCTTCCTGATCCAGCACACCATTGATTACCGCTGCTGCAACCTCTTCCGGATCAAATCCAAGGTCAAAATCCTGTTCATTTTCAAACGTCAGTGTCATTTATTTTCCCTCCGTTTTCTCGTCGTACTTTTTGCTCTGCCGCTGTGATTTTCCGGCTTTGCTTTCTTTTCGTATTCATCGTAAGCCTGTACAATCTTCTGCACCAGCGGATGACGGACAACGTCCTTGCTCGTCAGCTCGCAGAAGGAAATTCCGTCTACTTTTTTCAGTACCTGCATTGCCACATCAAGGCCGGAGCGTGTACCGGAAGGAAGGTCCTTCTGAGAGGCATCTCCGGTTACAATGACTTTGGAACCGAAACCGATACGGGTCAGGAACATCTTCATCTGCGCCGGTGTCGTATTCTGTGCCTCATCAAGGATAATAAACGCATTGTCGAGCGTACGGCCTCGCATGTACGCGAGCGGCGCAACCTCAATCAGGCCTTTTTCCATGTTTTTCTGAAAGCTCTCTGCTCCCATGATCTGATACAGCGCGTCGTAGAGCGGCCGCAGATACGGGTCAATTTTACTCTGCAGGTCGCCAGGCAGGAAACCGAGTTTTTCACCCGCCTCAATCGCCGGACGCGTCAGGATAATACGTCCTACTTCATCGTTTCGGAACGCGGTGATCGCCATCGCCATTGCAAGGTATGTTTTTCCGGTTCCGGCAGGGCCGACGCCGAAGACGACCATCTTTTCCCGAATCGCATCCACGTACGCTTTCTGACCGAGTGTTTTCGGTTTGACCGGACGGCCTGCGACCGTGTGCAGATGCAGTCACTGTCGATTTCAGCAAGGCTGCTTCCGCTGTCCTCCATAACAAGTGAGATTGCATAATTGACGTTCTGTGTGGTGATATCATTTCCGCGGCGTGAGAGCTCCAGAAGCTGTGTCAGACATTCCTTTGCGCGCGCTGCATTCGATGCCGGGCCTACAATTTTTAAAACGCCGTCCCGGGAGATCAGCGTAACCGCCAGGGATCTCTCCAGGATTTGATGTGTTCATCAAACTGGCCGAATACTTCTTTTCATGTTCGATGGGCAGTTCCATCTGCAGTTCTATCATGTTGTTATTGCTGTTCATCTACCATTGTTTCCTTTCCATCCGACATCTTCTGCATTTCGCAGGGCTGTGCTTCTACGGCCCGTTCTATCACGCGAAGTGTCCCTTTTGTGATACATGACGTATCGTTAAGTTCTATTGTAACATGATTCTCCGATATTTGAAGTCCTTTTTCTGATAAATTTCTGTGGAATTTCTGATAATTCTGCGAGGCTTTTTCTTTTGCCTCGTGTTCTGAGTAAGTTTCTTTCTGAATTTCAAAAGGAAATTTCTGACGGTAGCCGAAATAAAACGGAAGGGCAAAGTTTTCTGTCAGATAAAGCTGCTGAAGGGATACTTCCTCGTCTGCTCCATTTTCCCTTTTCTCTGTTTTCTGATCCGCCGTTCCGGTCATGCTCCGCAAACTCTCCACAAAATTCTCCGGCAGCAGATTTCCAAGGAAAAATCGGTAAGCAGAAATCTGGAATACCGGCGTTTTTTTCTCTGCTTTCTGATATGTCCGTACCGTATGGGAAAGCGGAAAGGTATCATAATAGTACCACGTCGTCTCAAGGTCAATATCCGCGTCTGCGTGAACATAAGAATAATCATACGTTTCCCCACTGTCATTCACAAGCGGAATCTCGCCCTTTACAAGAATGTCTCCCGCTTGACATGTATCACCGGGGAGCACCTGCGGAATGCCGTTCCGTGTGATAATACGCACGACCGTCCCTTCTTTTTTCGCCACAAGATTCTGCGGATCATCTGCTTTTTCTTCGATCACATAGCCGTCTACGTTTTCTTTTACCGCAAGGACAAGCTGCGTCCCTTCTATTTTTGCGGACACCCAGGTCAGATTCGGAAACTGCTCCCGCAGATACGATGCGGTCTGGCTGCAGTCCACACGTTTTTCCAGCTTCCATGATGAATCCCGGCCGCGTCAAGGCTGTTTAAGATCGTCTGCGTACTGTTCGCGTAATTTCCTTCCACATGAATATTCCAGATGAACTGCGACAGCGTGTAAAGTCCCGCCAGGCAGAGAAAAATACCAATAAAATGCCTTTCTTTTTAAACTTCGCCGGTAAAAGAAAGGCAGTCCCTGTTTTTTCTGTATTCGGATGCGCACACCGCTCTTGCGGCGGATCGGCAGGAGGCGGAAAAATCTTCCGGAAGAAGGCTCATATCAAAACAGCCCTTGTGTTCTGTCACGTCCCACAGTGTGATGTTATGGTGCCCGCACAGATTGAAAAAACGCTCCGGTTCACGGCCCGTCACACGAATCCGCACACTGCCTTTCCAGAAAGCCTTTCCCCTCTGCAAACGCACACCCCTTTTCAGCATTGGAATGATTGGAATCATTACACTTATTGAAACGTCACCTGATCGATTCTCCCTTCCACCCGCATCTCCTCCCCGGAATACGAAACAATCCGGATTCCCTCTCCCACAAGGAGCAGCCTGCCATATTGTGTAAGCACGCAGAGGCGGCACGCATTATATTCCAGAATCCTGCGGTAATTTTCAATCTGCACTTCTCTCCCGCCGTAAAACGTCACAACCGGCTCACCAAAAGCAAGATCTGACGGAACCTGCATCGCCGAAAGCACCTCCCCGCCCGGCGGATGGAGTGATTTTTTCTGCTTTTTCTTTTTTCGCATCCAAAACCTCCTCCGCTTTGCGGGTCTGCTTTTTGTTCTATCGCTATTTTATGCAGAAAAAAGCACAAAAATACCCCGCAGCCGCTGGGGTTTCCTGCCCGATCAGGCTGCGGGGTTTCATTTCTCTTTTTTAAAAACATTTTTTGCAGGGTTCATACCCCTGGGCTTCTGCATTTTCTCTTGTCATCTGATATGCCCGATCCGGATTCATTCTGCCGCAGTTATTTTTGTTATGGTACTTCGATCCGGTCTCTGAAATCCACACGAGCTGTCCTCCATACGGATCCGATTCCTGCGGAGCTTCCGTTACCTGTGGTTCTTCGGCAGTCACTGCGGCTGTGATTCTTCCGCTGCCTGCGTTTCAGCGGTTTCTTCCGCCGCAGCTTCTATGGTTGGCTCAGGTGTCGGCGTCTCGGTCGGGTCAGCCGTTGGAGTTGGGGTAGCAGTCGGCGTTGGTGTTTCGGTCGGTGTTGCTGTCGGCGTTGGTGTTGATGTTTCAGTCGGGGTCGGCGTCGCTTTTTTCGTCGGCGCTGCCGTAACGCTGACGGAAACAGACTCTGCAGATGCCTTCTGTGTTTCCTTACTGCTGTACGTCACAGGTGTCAGCGCACAGGCGGAAACCAGCAGCAACACAGGAAGCAGCACAGGAAGTGCTTTCGCCACATGAAACCGTTTCTTTATCGTATTCCAGGTAACCGGAAGCAAAAAGATTCCAAGCAGCAGCAGTGACAATGCATATGCCTTCTCCTCTTTCCAGTAACCGGCTCCCGCCAGCATCATCAGAATACCGAACAGATACCTGAGAAAATTTCCTGCCTTTCTCAGCATATTTCATTCCCCCTCTTGTGTATTTTCTGAATTTCTTACAGCGAAATCCTCTACTGTAAATACGTTTGAAAGAATGGAAAATTACATCACAGATTACGATTCTTTATAGAAAATCATGCTGAACCATATGACCATATGCTCACCGAGGTAATAATCCATCATGTTTTTTTCAATCAGGTTTGCAACAACGATGCCGTGGCTCTCGATGCATGGATGCATCAGTTCAAGATGGCGGCAGCCGCCTCTCGGGTAGGTACATTTATCGCAGAGCTGGCAGGAATCGGAGGAAAGGGCGAAGGTGAGCAGGGTTTTGTCTTTTAAATGCTGCTCGATTTCGCGTGTGATTTTTTCGTGCTCCGATTTTGTTTTTAATGTCTCATCCATATCCATGATGTTGTCCACTTCTGCGATGCTGGAGAAGAACAGAACGTGATCGTAGTTCATGCAACGCTCCTTACAGACTTCAACAGTGCCGACCGCCGGCGGGCAGGACCAGGAGGCTCCGTAGCGGGAGCACTCCTTTTTGCAGATCTGGCGGACCCGGTCATTGAATTCGATGTCCTCCGGTTTTACAAATGCATACTGATAGATAGGAAACTGGGTAATATATTCTTCGATTTCTGTCTGTGTCATTTTGTCATCCCTTCTCTTTTGTTACAGATCTTTTTCCAAAAAAGCAAATACCATATTCCAGTACGTCTGGAGCATGCGCCCTCTGGTTCCAAACAATTCATGCTTTGCGCCCGGTACTTTTACCATTTTTGCCATGCCGGGACGGCGTTCTGCCATTTTCCGGATCATCCGCTCCTGGGCACGGTTGGACACAAGATGATCGTTCTCCGCCTGAAATAAAAGGACAGGAGCCTCGATCCGTTTCCATCCGCTCCGCATCAGATCGCGGTACAGATGTGCGGCGGCATGGAGCCATCCGTAAGAAGCGGCATTTAGGTGATACAGCGGCTCTTTTTCCCGCTTCTGCTGGTAATAGAGAAAGCGCGGACGGGAGAGGGACGAACTTTGTTTAAAGCTTTCGATTCCCTGGTATGGTTTCTGTCCTACACATACTGTGTGCCTCGTTCTGTGGCACAGGCAAAAGCTGCGATCCGTTTTGCATCGGCGAACGGCACTTTTCCGGTCAGCGGACGGATCATCGGCGAACTCAAGACCACTTTCCGGAACAGATGCGGCGCTTTGGCGGCCGCTGCTGCTGCGATTCCGCCGCCCATCGAGTGAGAATAGAGAACGAGCGGAAGACCGCATGCCTCTGCTTTTGCTTTTCGTGCAACAAAGAGCAGATCTTCTACATAACGATGGTAGGAATCGACATAAACAAGCGACGGATCCTCCACCAGACGGTAGCTCTTTCCGTGGCCGCAGTGTTCCGGCAGATAAACATGAAAATGCTCTTTGATAAAATAATACACGATCTCTTTATATTTCTCTGCATTTTCCGTAAAACCGTGTGAGATTACAACAACACCTCTCGGGCGGAATGCGCGGTAACGAAGAACATGAATCGGATGACCGCTCTCCCTTTCCCAGTAAAATTCTTCTGCATGAGCGGCGAGGTACGGCTCCACACCATTCTGCATCCGCTCCGCATAATTTTTTTTCCTGTAATACGCGTGTTCTCATTAGCAAATCACCTGCTTTCATCCAGATACGAAAGGATATCCTGAAGATTGTCGATGGTACAGTCCGGTGTAACTTCAATTTTGTTCGGAAGATGATCCGGGTTGTACCAGCAGGTCAGGATTCCTGCATTTTTTCCGCCGCGGATATCACTTGTGAGGGAGTCGCCGACGATCACAACCTCATCCGGTGCATAACTTCCGATTTCGTTCCATACCGCATCAAAAAAGCCTTCTGCGGCTTGTCCACACCGACCTGTTCCGAGATAAAAACGCCGTCCAGAAGCTGATCAAGCCCGGAAAAGCGGAGTTTACGCTCCTGTGCAACAGTGGTTCCATTTGTTACTGCATACTGTTTTACGGTAGCTTTCAGCTGTTTTACCAGTCATCTCCGTGATCGCAGAAGAAAGCCTTATCGCCGAGGCGGATCTGATATTCATCATTGAATACCTTTACCTGATCCGTCGGCAGTCCTTCCGATTCAAAAAATTCATGGAACCGTCCAAGCATCACCTGTTCTCTCGTAAGCTCTCCCGTCTCCAGCCGCTCCCAGTAACCGCGGTTGATCACGCTGTAGCGCTGCAGCATTTCGTCCGTGCAGGTTCCCATATGAAACTTGTTGAAACAGTAATCAATTGCATATCGTTCCGACATCTTAAAATTCAGAAGTGTTCCGTCGATGTCCCACAAAATTACTTTTATCAAAGAGAAATCCTCCCTTGGTTTCATTTGTATTTTCCAATTATCTGTTTTTCATTCTAGCATAGATTACAAATACGATCAATTGTATTTTAGGCATTGTATCTTTTGAGAAAAAGTGCTACGATAAAAAAGAATTTCCGTGAAAAAGAAAAGGAAGAAGGAAGAAACACTATGAAATTTACTTATCCAGCCGTTTTTCATAAAACCGAACAGGGAACCTACGAAGGTTATTTTCCAGATCTCGCCTGCTGCTATGCAAAAGGGGATACCCTCGACGAGGCGCTGGAAGATGCCATTCACTCCGCCTATGACTGGATCTCTCTGGAACTGACGGAAGAAGAACCTGATTTTCCGCCGGTATCGGATGTGGCAGATCTCGGGAAAAGCGAAGGTGAAATTGCAAGAAATATTGCCGTCAACATCCGGCTTTTTGAGGGATGGGACGAATAAGTTCAAAAAGAGAAAGAAAACCGTATTGCTGCGATATTCGAAACGCGGCGATAGGTTTTCTTTTTATCTCTTCCAGGTTTTCAGCATCTCTTTTTCTTCTTTGCTGATCCGCAGCGACTCTCTGATTTTCTGAATTGTTTTGTTATGTGTCCAGTCATCGAGACTGTTTTCTTTCAGCAGTTTCTGTGTCTTTTCCGGAATGAATATAACAGATCGATACTGCCCAGGCGACGGCCATTTTTACGTAATAGCCATCGTGATGAATCTTTTTCATCTCCTCCAGCACAGCATCGATATACGCTTCGTTGATAAAAAAGTCCAGCAGACACACAACACCAAACCGGATTTCATATTCCCGGCTGCTTTTCAGCCATTTCTGCAGATATCCATACCAATACTCCTGGTCTTTCTTCATAAAATGGCACGTTGCACAGGAGCTGTCACAGATTCCCCAGCTGTTGATCATCGGCACGAAGCGGTCCAGTTCTGCCGTCTGTTCTTCACGGGTCAGCTTTCCGTAGCCGATCATCATTCCGCGGATCAGAAGCTCCTCGTAGACTTCCGGATTAAACTGTTCGGTATAAACTTCATAGTGGTCTCTTGCTGTCGCTTTTGCAATCCGTCGCGAAACCAGAATGCGGACACCAAGAATCCGACAGTTCTGTCCCGGAACAAGAGAGCTGTGAAATTCCCGGTATTTTGCATCTATATTGCTTTCCAGTTCTGCCGAATGGCCTGCATTACTTCCTGTTCCATATGATTCCCCCTCTCTTTTCTTTCTCTTTAAGATGTTTTACACGCTTTTTACAAATGTTTAACCCTGTTATTTCTGCACTTCTGATAAGATAAAATTAAAGTAAACGATAACATCCACCCTGCCAAATGCCAGATCTTTTCCGGCTGAAAGGTGAGTCTTATGAAAAAGAAATATACATTTTTTCAAAATATACCATTCCTGTGCAAATTTCAGAAGCAGCCAGCCCTTGCAGAAGAAGCGCCAGTTGTTTCCACAACGCTGTCTATTCCGTTTTCCGGACCCGCAGAAAGATCCTTATATTTTACCGAAAACCCGGATTTTACCGCTCCCTCTGCCGGTATCTATTCCCGTCGTTTTCCGGGAAGCCGGATCTTTCTATATTCCAGCGATCCCGAGCACGATCTTGCGGCAGTTCCATCCTCTCTTTTCGATGTGCTGCACCGCTATTTTGCCGTCCATTCACCGGATGATATCATTTTATGGAAAGATGGCATTCTCTCCTTCCAGACCATGGAAAATCAGCCGCAGCCGTTGACTGCTCTTTGTACACCGGATGATGCACGGGATTCCAAAATCATTCCGTTCCCCACACTGTCAGAACGGCAGCGCATTTCACAGTAACTGCTATTTAGCCAAACCAGCAGGAGTATGATGGAAAATACCCCTTTCCGTCATGCTCCATTTTTACTTAATTCCGAGAATTCCACTAATCCGCTCTTTTGAAAGCCCCGCGCCGATTACAATCAGCACTTCCTGGCTCTCCGGCACTGCTGGAATGTCATCTGTTCCCGCGTCGCATTGATTTCGCTCCACACAGTTTCGCCCGTCTTTACAATTCCTTTGATCCGAAATACATTGCCGCATGATGGATCCGCAAAGATTGCTTCTGCTGCCTTTTTCAGCGCTTCTTCCGTAATCTTCGGCTCCAGAAAGCAGAGCGAATCAAATGTCTGCTGCTCGCCGAAATCCAGCTTCCGGTAACCCTCCGAACGGTAACTGCATTCGGAGAGCATTTTGAAATCATCCTCTGTCAGATCATCCCAGTTTTTCTGTAAAATTTCTGCATCAGAAAACTGTCTTCTGCAGCCTGCCTGCTCGAGCGTGCGGTTCAGATGGGCAATCGTTTCTTCTTTCTTTTCCTCCGAAACATTCTGTACTTTGCTCAGCACGATTTTACCAGCGTTCGCCGCCTCGGAAGCCAGCAGATACTCTTCTTCCTCCGACAGCTTCTCATCGAGCCCGGCATCCAGAATCGTGATGACGCTTCCCGCCTCATACCAGCGGTTCAGCGGCTCGTCGTACAGCGTGTCAAAGAACTCATCCACATCGTAAATCCCCGACGGTTCCACGAGAATGCGGTCGTAGCCGCTCATGCCCATCGAGATCAGTTTCGTGCGGAACCGTCTGCGGTGTGTCTCTTTGTCGCATCCGCCGGAAATCATCTCCAGCTCGCACTGATCGCCGCGCAGTTCCTGCAGAAGCAGCATATCCACATTGACTGCCCCAAAATCATTCTCCAGGATGCCGATGTTCTTTCCCTGCGCCATCAGATACTTTGCGTACTGTTTCAAAAAGTCGTCTTCCCTGAGCCAAGGAAGCCTGTAATCAGATCAATTTTAATCATTTCTGCTGTCCTTTCTGCTGTCTTTTTCCGTCTGCAGCCTGCGGAGCTTCGAACACTCTATTTTCGTCTGCGCTCTTTGCCGGTAAATGTATCGATGTCTATGCGCCATACGGCAACGCGCTCCACCATCTCCGGCAGAAAAGCGATCTTCGCCTCCGGTGCGATATGCGCCATGATTTTTCCCAGGCCTTTCTTCTTTGCCCCCGGATCTGTCACCTCCGTGATGGTTCCGTTTCCCATGATACTGCGGTACGCATAGGAATACGCACACGTATAGTCACCTGTAATCACTTCATGGTTGTAATCCATCTCCACCGCCACGCGCGGATCCGCTGCAAATGCAGCCGCCTTCCGCCCTTCTTTTGCCCCATGCAGGTACAGACAGACGTGAAGAGTTCCATCTTCTTCCCGGACATCATATCCATAATTCATCGGCACGATAAACATGCCTTCCTCATCCATCGCCCCGATCCGCACAACCTCGCAGCTTTCCAGAATTTCTCTTAAAATTTCAGGATCTGTAATCTCCCGCTTTTTTAAACGCATTTCACGCATCGCAATCACACCTCTCTTATTCGCAGCTATTTATGATATGGCTCCCCGCAGTTAATGCGGTAGCTCCGGTAAATCTGTTCCAGCAGAATAACCCGCATCAACTGATGCGGAAATGTCATTTTCGAAAAACTGAGCGCATAGTTCGAACGCTTCAGAACTTCCTCGCCAAGCCCTAAGGAACCGCCGATCACAAAAATAATATGGCTCGTTCCCTGCACGCCGAGCGTATCTATTTTCTGGGCCAGCTCCTCGGATGTGAGCTGTTTTCCCTTAATTTCCAATGTAATCAGATAAGCGTCATCCCGGATATATTTGAGAAGGCGCTCTGCTTCTTTATTTTTGATATTCGTCTCTACGGTTTCACTCGCGTTGTCCGGCGTTTTTTCATCCGCCACCTCGATAATTTCCAGCTTTGCATAGCGGCTGAGGCGCTTCGAATACTCGGCGATCGCATCCCGCAAATATTTCTCTTTGATTTTTCCTACTGTTAATATCGTAATTTTCATTCTGTAATCTTAAAACCCTTTCGGATATCTGTCAAAAACACCAAAAGCATATAGATCACTTTTTGTCCGCGTCTATATGGCTTTTAGTTTAGAAAAGCAATGCCTTATGCATTTTTGCTTTTGATATACTCATCAATTCCTTTAGCTCCGGCTTTTCCGGCACCCATAGCAAGGATAACGGTTGCTGCACCTGTTACAGCGTCACCGCCGGCGTAAACGCCCTCTTTGCTGGTCTTTCCGGTTTCTTCCTCAGCTACGATACATTTTCTTCTATTGACATCCAGACCGTAGGTGGTGGAAGAAATCAGCGGGTTCGGGGAAGTACCAAGAGACATGATAACTTCGTCTACTTCAATTTCGAACTCAGATCCTGGAATCTCAACCGGTCTTCTTCTTCCGGAAGCGTCCGGCTCGCCAAGTTCCATACGGATGCAGCGGATACCGGTTACCCAGTCTTTGTCGTCGGTCAGAATTTCTACCGGGTTGGTCAGAAGGTCGAAGATGATACCTTCCTCTTTTGCATGATGAACTTCCTCTGCACGGGCCGGAAGCTCTGCCTCAGAACGACGGTAAATAACGTGTACCTCTGCGCCGAGACGAAGTGCGGTTCTTGCAGCGTCCATAGCTACGTTGCCGCCGCCGACTACAGCAACTTCTTGCCGTGTGCGATCGGGGTATCGTAATCATCGCGGAATGCTTTCATCAGGTTGTTTCTGGTCAGGAACTCGTTTGCGGAGAATACGCCGTTTGCGTTCTCACCCGGGATTCCCATGAACATCGGAAGGCCTGCGCCGGAACCGATGAAGACTGCTTCAAATCCTTCATCTTTTAACAGCTCGTCGATGGTAACGGATTTTCCGATGATAACGTTGGTCTCAATTTTAACACCGAGAGATTTTACGTTCTCGATTTCAGCGGCAACTACTTTGTCTTTCGGAAGACGGAACTCCGGAATACCGTAGCTTAATACACCGCCGGCTTTGTGAAGTGCCTCGAAGATGGTTACATCGTAGCCAAGTTTTGCAAGGTCTCCTGCGCAGGTAAGACCTGCAGGGCCGGAACCGATAACCGCGATCTTGTGGCCGTTTTTCTCTGCTGCCGGAACCGGTTTGATACCGTTTTCTTTTGCCCAGTCAGCAACGAAACGCTCCAGTTTACCGATGGAAACAGCGTCGCCTTTGATTCCGCGGACACATTTGCCCTCGCACTGGCTCTCCTGCGGACATACACGGCCGCAGACTGCCGGGAGTGCACTGGACTCACCAATAATTTTGTATGCTTCCTCGAAGTTTCCTTCTTTTACCTGTGCAATGAATGCCGGAATGTTGATATTAACCGGGCATCCTGTGATACATTTTGCATTTTTACAGCCCAGGCAGCGCTGTGCTTCTTCTACTGCTTCGTCTTTGTTGTATCCAAGACATACCTCGTCAAAATTTGTGGCACGTACCTTCGGCTCCTGCTCACGTACCGGTACTCTGTTTAATCCCTTTGCCATTATTTGTCACCTCCGCACTGGCCGCATCCACCGTGATGGGTTGCGCCTTCCTGGTATCTTAAGAGAGCTCTTCCCTCTTCTGTCTTGTACATCTGCTGACGTTTCATAGCCAGGTCGAAGTCTACCAGATGACCGTCAAACTCCGGTCCGTCTACGCAGGCAAATTTTACTTCATTGCCTACCATTAGACGACAGGCACCGCACATACCGGTTCCGTCTACCATGATCGGGTTCATGCTGACAACGGTCGGGATGTTCAGTTCTTTTGTCAGAAGACATACGAATTTCATCATGATCATCGGTCCGATGGCAACACAGACATCATACTGTTTGCCCTGGTTCTGTACAAGGTCGCGGAGTACATCGGTACCCATACCTTTTCTTACGTAAGAACCATCGTCTGTGGTTATGTACAGATTGCTGACAGCAGACATTTCTTTCTCGAGAATAACGAGATCTTTTGTCTTTGCTCCGACAATGGCGTCAGCAGTGATTCCATGCTCATGCAGCCATTTTAACTGTGGGTAAACCGGTGCAGTTCCAACACCACCGGCTACGAATACGATCCGTTTTTTCTTCAGTTCTTCGATATCTTCGCTGCAGAACTCAGACGGCTGTCCCAGAGGTCCTACGAAATCCATGAAAGCATCTCCCGCTTTGAGATCTTTCATTTTTTTGGTAGATTCTCCGATCGGCATGAATACGATGGTGATAGTTCCTGCTTCTCTATCGTAATCACAAATGGTCAGAGGAATTCTTTCTCCTTCTTCATCTGCCTTGACAATAACAAACTGTCCAGGGAGGCAGTGCTGTGCTACTCGCGGTGCTTCTACTACCATACGGTAGATGTTATTCGCGAGCATTTCCGCTTCTTGAATCTTGTACATAATATCCTCCTAATCTTGTTAGAAATATTTTAACAAAAGCACGACTTGGATTTTCGCGCATTTTATGTTAATACTTTATCACGTTTCCGGTTATTTGTAAACAACGGACAACATCTTTTCCCATCATCCGTGTTCCTCCAGATAATTTTCGAACTGTTCCATGGACATCAGAACTTTTCTCGGCTTGGTTCCTTCCTCCGGTCCTACGACACCGGCATCCGCGAGCTGGTCCATGATTCTGGCCGCGCGGTTGAAACCGATTTTCAGCACTCTCTGGAGCATGCCGATCGATGCCTTATCTTTTTCGATGATAAATTTTCCGGCTTCCACGAAGTAATTATCGCGGTTATCTCCGCCGCCTGCGGCAGAACCGCCATCCAGGCTTACGGTGTGAATCCGTTTTTCGATATCCGGATCATAAGCGTTCTCGCCGTAGTGATCTTTTAAGTAGGCAACGACATCGCTGACCTCTTTATCCGAAACAAAGGATCCCTGCAGACGGGCCGGTTTCTGGTAATCCTGCGGCTTGTAGAGCATATCGCCTTTTCCAAGCAGTTTTTCCGCACCTCCCATGTCGAGGATCGTACGGGAATCTACGCTGGAAGAAACCGAGAATGCAATACGGGACGGCATATTTGCCTTGATAAGACCAGTGATGACATTGACGGAAGGTCTCTGTGTTGCAATAATCAGATGGATGCCGGCCGCACGGGCAAGCTGTGCCAGACGGCAGATCGCATCCTCCACTTCTCCCGGCGCAACCATCATCAGGTCGGCAAGCTCGTCCACGATAATGACGATCTGCGGCAGTTTTTCCGGTTTTTTGCCGTTTTCATCCGGCGGCAGCTCGGCAACTTTCGCATTGTAGCCTTTCATATCGCGCACGTTGAATTCCGCAAATTTGTTATAACGGTCTGTCATCTCCGCAACCGCCCAGTTCAGAGCTCCGGAAGCCTTTTTCGGGTCTGTGACAACAGGGATAAAAAGGTGCGGAATGCCGTTATAAACAGAAAGCTCAACGACCTTCGGGTCGATCATGATCAGTTTGACGTCTTCCGGTTTTGCCTTATAAATAATACTCATAATCAGCGTGTTGATGCAGACCGATTTACCGGAACCGGTCGCACCGGCGATCAGAAGATGAGGCATTTTCGCGATATCCGCGATGACTGGCTGACCGGCGATGTCTTTTCCGACAGCAAAGGCCAGATTCGAAGAAAAGTTCTTAAACTCCGGTGTTTCAAGAAGATCACGCAGCATCACGGCCGTGTTCGTCTTATTTGGAACCTCGATTCCGACTGCGGATTTTCCCGGGATCGGTGCCTCGATGCGGACATCTGCTGCTGCAAGACTCAGCTTGATATCGTCGGTCAATCCGACAATCCGGCTTACTTTCACGCCCTGTTCCGGCATCAGCTCATACCGTGTGACGGTCGGTCCGCAGCTTACGTTATTGACTGTAACTTTGACACCGAAGCTGTCCAGCGTCTCCTCCAGTTTCCGCGCTACTTCCCGCAGATGCGCATCGGAATCGCCCATGGCACCGCGCGTCCCTTTTTTCAGAAGATTCATCGGCGGTGTTTTGTACTCCGGCCGCTTTTCCTCTGCTTTTTCCCGATTTCCTGACGAATGCCGTCTACATCCGCCTCGATCTCTTCACGGGAAGACCGCGGAATTCTCGTATGATCCGCAGACGTTTTCTCTTTTTTCGCCTCTTCTGCAGCTTGCCGTGTCATCTCCGGTTCTGTCTTTTCCGGCTCTTCAGCCGGCACAGAACCACGGTGAATCGAAAGCTCCGGCATCTCCATCTGATGGGTATCGTCGTTTTCGTTTAAATCGGCCTTCGATTCCACATGAGAAAGAAGGCGGGATTTCTTTTTCTTCCCGGCTTTTTTCGGTTCCTCCACTGGCTCAAGAATCAGCTCTTTTCCTTCCTCTTCCTCCATCGCAGCTTGGCGCGCCAGACGCTCCTGGCGGCGCTCCTCCGCCATCCGGCGGTGGTCATTCGTCTTTTCATGGATCGGCGCGAGAATCGGCTTCTGCGTCATCACGATCACGGAAATCACGATGGCGATCACAATAATCACCCACGCGCCGATCTGGCCGAATCCCATGCCGAGAATTTTCACGACAGACCCTCCTAAGATTCCTCCGCCGAGATGATCGTAGGCGCTGTCAAAATAGTAATCCAGAAATGTCGTATCTCTCGTATAGCCGGACGCCAGAAGCTGCATAAAAGCGCAGAAAAAGACGAAGCAGCTGATCGCTCCCCCGGTTTTCCGCACAATTAAAAAGTTCTGTCTGTTTGCTATGTAAAATGCTGTTCCAAAGAAGATCAGAACCGGTGCTGCCCACTCTGTCACGCCGAAAAGGCCGAAAAAGAAGTCGCAGACAGCCTGTCCGATCACGCCGCCCATACCGAAATTACTGAGCATCAGCAGAATCGAAACAGCAAGCACGGAAAGCAGAATAATTTCTGCGCGCACTCCCTCGTCCATCGGCTCACGGACTGTGTTTTTCCTTGTGCCGGAGGTACGTTTTGCGGTACTGCTCTTTTTCACCGTTGTTTTTCTGGCCGTTGTTTGGGTCTGTTTCTTTTTTGCTGTCCCGGAAGCAGAAGTTTTTTTCTTTGTCTTCCCGCTTCCCTTTGTTGTATTTGCCATGCAGAACTTCTCCCCTTTCTCGTATTACAGCAGAAAATATCCTGCAATGGAGAATGTCCCGACAAGAAGACAGTACAAAGCAAAATATTTCAGTTTCCGTTTTTTCACCACACGCATCAGAATGCGGATCGTAAAGTAACCGGCAAGTGCCGCCATGAAAACGCCGACCAGATATACCGGATGAAAAACAATTTTATTTTTTCCCATGGTCGCAATTTCAACGATCGTTGCCCCGATAATCGCCGGAACACTCACAATCAGAGAGTATTTCACAGCGTACGAACGGGTCATGCCGCCGATCACACACGCAGAAATAGTCGAACCAAGACGGGAAAGACCCGGAATCGTGGAAAAGCCTTGGAAGAATCCGGCAATCAGTGCATCTTTCGGCTTCAAATTTTTCTGCGTTTTTTCTCCCTCCGGAAGCATATCTGCCACCACAAGCAGAATCGCCGTCAGATACAGACCAACGCCAGGTGCCAGCAGATTCGAGGAGGTCAGTGTGACAAGCTCTGAATCATGCCGCCGATTACAGCAGTCGGGATGGTGGTCAGAATCAGCAGGAAAGCAAGCATACGGTAGTTGCTGCCGAGTACCTTCCGGTACTGCTTTCTCTCCTGATGCTGACTGGAAAAGTGTTCCTTTAAATTATGAAACAGATCGATTATGATTCCGCACAGCGCGAGGAAGAGACGTTTCCATTCCTTCGAAAATGTGAGCAGAATTGCAATCATGGAGCCAAAGTGCAAAAGCACATTGAAAAACACCGTCTGCGTATCTTCGATCTTCATAAAATGACGGAAGATAATCAGATGTGCGGAGCTGCTGATCGGCAGGAATTCCGTGATTCCTTGGATCAGGCCCAGAAATAAAGCTTCTATTACTGTCATTTTTTATCCTGTTCCCTTATTTTTCTCTTTTGTGAAAGTCCGGACAAAACTTCCGTTCGAATTTTCACAGCGAACTCATTCTAACACAAAATCCCCTGAAACACAAGCCGCGCCGTGAAGTCAATTTTCTGTCCCTGCTGCCTTTTTCATCAGCTCATTCAGCTTTTCGAGCGCGCGGGCAATGCCGCCGACCTCGTCGATCAGACCTTCTTCACTGCCTGCGGGCCGTCCAGCATTGTTCCGACATCCTTGACCAGCATTTTCGTATCGAGCATCAGCTCCTCGAGCCGTTCCTTGGTGATTTTAGAATGGGCCGATACAAAACCTGTGATCCGATCCTGCGTCTTTTCCATATTACGGTACGTCTGTGCAACACCGATGAACATGCCGTTTGTACGCACCGGATGAATGACCATGGTGGCACTCGGCACGATCAGCGAATAGTCTGCTGCAACGGCGAGCGGGACACCGATCGAATGACCGCCCCCTAAAACGAGCGATACCGCAGGCTTTCGCATGGACGCAATCATCTCTGCAATTGCAAGACCGGCCTCCACATCTCCGCCTACGGTATTCAGGAGAATCAGAAGACCATCAATACTTTTGTCCTCCTCGGCACGGGCAAGAGCAGGGAGAATGTGCTCATAGCGCGTCGCTTTCGTGCGCTCGCCGAGTGATTCATGCCCCTCCACCTCGCCGATGATGGACAGCAGATAAATGTTGGTCTTCAGTTCTACAATATTTTCTTTTTCTGTCTGGTTTTTCTGTGATTCTGCCATACGGATTTCCTCTTTTCTGCTATTCCAAAATAGCTTCATCAGTATGCGCAGATTCTTATGATTCTATGTAATTTCCAGTGAAATTACTCGTCCAGGTTGGTGTATACGTACTGTACGTCGTCGTCGTCATCCAGCAGATCCAGGGTACGGTTCAGGTCTTTTAATGCCTGCGGATCGGTCAGCTCTACGTAGGTCTGTGGGATCATGGTAACGTCTGCCTCTGCCATGGCGATACCGTCTTTCTCCAGAGCCTCACGTACTGCGGAGAAGTCATCCGGATCGGTGATGATTTCGTAGCTGTCCTCTTCGTCTGCGAAGTCTTCTGCGCCTGCATCCAGAGCAAGCATCATCAGATCGTCAGCATCCATTTCGCACTCTTCTTTGTCGATGATGATCTGCCTTTTTTGTCGAACATGTAGGATACGCATCCCGGTGTTCCAACGCTTCCGTTTCCTTTGGTGAAAGCGCTTCTTACGTTTGCTGCGGTACGGTTCTTGTTGTCGGTCAGAGTCTCTACGATGATCGCGATACCATTCGGGCCATAACCTTCGTAGGTGATACGCTCGTAGTTGTCTGCGTTTGCATCTCCGGCAGCTTTTTTAATACCGCGGTCGATGGTATCGTTCGGCATGTTGTTTGCTTTTGCTTTTGCGATAACGTCACGCAGCTTGCTGTTGTTTGCCGGATCCGGTCCGCCCTCTTTGACAGCGATTACGATCTCACGGCCGATGATGGTAAAGATTTTACCTTTTTTTGCGTCGTTTTTTTCTTTCTTATGCTTAATATTGGCAAATTTTGAATGTCCTGACATACCTCTTTTGTCTCCTTTATTTAAAGTATTGCTTTTCTGTAAAAAGGTTTCCCCGAAAACGGCAGAAGCCCATATAATATAGAATATAGCACGATCTTTCTCATTCGTCAACCGTGAACCGCGCCAAAAATACCCCTTATGTAGCAGATCCAGGCTGATTTCAGTGCTTCGTTCACAAGGGCCAGCTGTTCAGGCGTCAGATGACAGATTTATCTTTCAGCCTTCTCTTATCGATCGTCCGAAGCTGTTCCAGTAAATAACAGAATCCGTACAATCCCATAGGCGGAC
>ENA-OQHA01000254-OQHA01000254.1-human-gut-metagenome-genome-assembly--contig:-NODE-254-length-28539-cov-10.709947_pt1 | contig 28539 bp, 39 predicted proteins | sample MGYA00242558_ERZ504707 | MGnify/ENA primary metagenome ERZ504707 (study PRJEB26092, sample SAMD00036197) | human gut metagenome | host: Homo sapiens | study: EMG produced TPA metagenomics assembly of...
TTTTTTATTTACAAAATTTCCAATGTCCATCTTAAATGGTTTTTTGATCCCACAATAATTATTCGCTCTCGTTTTTGAGGCAAGCCAAAATCAAAGAAGCATTTAACAAATGATAATCGACATGATAACCTAATTCATCTCTTAATGTTTCTAATATTGTTTGAAGTGTCTTACCGCCATCATGGCTTGCCAAATTCTTTACATTTTCCAGTACAAAAGCTTGCGGTTGTTTTTCTTTTATAATTCTTGCTATATCAAAAAATAATGTTCCTCTTGTTTTATCTTCAAATCCTTCATTAAACCACAAATTGAAAATGCCTGACATGGAAATCCTCCAAACAACAAATCAAAATCAGGTATACTTTCTGCATCAACTTTCGTTATATCCCCAACAGGTTTCTCACCAAAGTTGGCTTCATAGGCCTGTTGTGCATATTTATCAATATCACTGCTAAACACACACTTACCATTTATCCCAAGCTTATCAAAAGCCCCCTTACTGGCGTATCTAAATCCTCCGATTCCGCAGAATAAATCAATATATCTCAACGGTTTTGGATATACTGTTATATTTGGTTTAGGTACATCAAAAATATCTTATCAATATCAACACTTAATGCTGTAGATATTCGAAATGCAACATCTACAGAAGGATTTGCAAGCTGATTTTCTACATTTGAAAGATATTTTCTACTAATACCAGCATATTTGGCTAATTGTACCTGTGTAATATTTCTCTCTTTTCTAATTTCCTGCACCCTATTCATTTAAGCGTTTCCTCCGTTTTTGTGAACTATCATACTCAAAATATTATATTATGCTCACTATTATTTGTCCATCATTTTATAAAAATGTTTTTCATTTATGATAATTCTTCTATAATCAATTTTATTAACTTCTTTAACTTCATTCCATCTTTTAAACCTAACCGATAAAAGAATTCCTCTGTTTCTGCCCCACTGCTAAATATCGCATCACAATATTTTGTAATAACTTCTTCTTGCTCTGCCGGAAGTGTCTCAATCACTTTTTTGTACGCTTCCTCAATTTCATCTGGTCCTGTCACAGATGACTGGCTCAACTTCCAATCTGCATATGATTTTCCCATGTGTTCCGTTATTGTCAGATTGATAAATTCTTCAATCTCTTTTGTCATTTTCATTTGTGAATCCCGTTCCTTTCTCCGGTACCCTACTCCATCAATGTATCCAGTATAGTTTTGATAGCTTCTTTCAGCTCTAGCCCATCTCTCAATCCCATACGGTAATAGAACTCATTCAGGTCACTGTTATTATTTGAGGTTTCTGTCATATAGTCAAAAATAACTTTTCCCTGTTTTTGCGGTAACTTCCGAATTACCTTTTGCACTTTCAGTTCCAGTTCTTCATTGAATGGATCATACTGCTCTCCTTATTTTTCCTGATAAACCTGTTCCATTCTTTTTCCGATCAGATCATTCAGGAACTCCTCCATATTTTCCGTTAATTCCATCTTTTTAATCTCCCATCAATCTGATTTTGATTGTTTCCAGCCACATCACCGTCCAGCCAGAAAGTACAGGCAGGATATAAAGTATAAAACCTGCCAAAAGCATTCTGCCACTTCTGTGCCTGTTTCCTGCCCGACTCCATATCCTAAGACTGCTGTAATGCAGATGATTCCAGACAGGACATGAAATGCAGTTGCAGACAGCCATGTGCTGAACATAAGCATCAGTTGTATCAACGTCAGGCATATCCGCACTGGAAATAACAAAATCCTTATAATAATTTTTACAACTACCATGACTGCCTACCCCTTTCACTGTTTTAAATATCTTCGATAATTATCCAGAACTGAATCTGTCACACCACTTTTATAAATCTTACGAATATCTACAATCTGTTCATCTTTCAGCAGTTTCAACCAATCCAGTAAATCTTTTCTGCTGTTTGCGAAATTGCAACATCTTCCATCTGCATATTCAATCCTGTATCTCATACGCTCCTCCTATACATATACCAATTCACTCAATATAATTTCCTGCACACGATTCCTGATGTTATTACACTGTCGCACCCACTCCATAGGCTTCTGTGCCTTTAATTTCTCTGTTACACCTTCGGCACTTCTCATTTGTGCTTCAATCAGCTCATACCGCTCCTGTGCCTGTTCGTTAAGATCTGCCAGATAGCGATCCAGTTTTCCGGTCAACAAAAGATAAGAATACATCCCCGATTTATGTTTTTTCAGATATTCTTTCCGGAGTATTCCCCAGTAACCAATCGGTCTGTTTTCCTCCGGCAAGGCTAACATCGGTATGTAATAATCTCCCACCAACACATAATCCAATCCATTGTTATCATCATGTATTATTTTTCTCTGTTCACTCATGCTCTTCTCCTCTATCATATCTTCCTCTGCTCTCGCAGATACGCTTCAAATAAACTTCTCCGAATCAGTACTTTCTTCCCAATCTTATATACTGCTCCGGCTTCATGTGCCATGCGGACTACGGGCTTGATTCCCAGTCTGTAATATTCACATGCCATATTATAAGTCACATAGTCATGGCTCATAAATTCCAGATCTTCATCGTCAATCTCATCTGAAAACATCCATACATTACCGCTCATCTGTCATTTTCTCCTTTCCTTTTCCTGTCGCCGGTTCATGGAATCGTTCCAAATAAGTATCAAAAATATCCCGATTAATCAGTACCGTTCCATCTATTCTGTAAATTGCACCTGCATCACTTGCAAGCTCCAAAAGCTTCTTATGGGAAATACTGTAAATGATTTCTGCCTGTTGATATCGCAGATATTGTCGGCGTAATTTTCTAAGCTGCTCTGGTACTTCTTTCATACTTGTAATTGGTTTATAACTTTTACCCATGATGTTTTCCTCCAAAATTTTATTTACTGTTTTACAGAAGCTGACTGCCGGAATATACCTTTCTAAGGACGAAAAAAGCACCTCTTAGATTAACTCTAAGAAGTGCTCTTACTTCATTGCCCAAACCTGTGCCCTTTCACCTGAAATTCGTCATGCTTCATAACGATTCATCATTCTCCCAAATTTTGTTGTCAAATTGTTGTCAAATGCGGTCTGACATCATGGTTTTAGACATTTCATATTTAATTTTAGTACAGTTTTGCACCAGCCGGGATATGGTTATCAACCATCAGAAGATGAAGTTTTTCTTCGCCCTCTTCCTCATGGATTGCACTAAGTAACATTCCACAGGATTCAATTCCCATCATGGCTCTTGGCGGCAGGTTAGTGATCGCAATTAAGGTCTTTCCAACCAGTTCTTCTGGCTCATAATAAGCGTGAATACCGCTTAAATGGTACGATCTGTGCCTGTTCCGTCATCCAGAGTGAACTGTAACAGCTTCTTGGATTTCTTAACAGCTTCACATGCTTTAACCTTTACAGCTCTGAAATCTGACTTGCTGAAAGTATCGAAATCAACAAATTCCTCAAATAAAGGCTCTACCTTTACCTTGGAGAAGTCGATAACTTCTTCTTTCTCCGGTGCTGCTGTGGAAGTGCTGTTTTCTGACTTCGCAGACTTCTTGTCAGCGTCCAGGGACTTCATTGTCGGGAACAGTAATACGTCCCTGATTGCCTGGCTATCTGTCAGAAGCATTACAAGACGGTCGATTCCGTATCCGATTCCACCTGTTGGCGGCATACCGATTTCAAGTGCGTTGAGGAAGTCCTCATCAGTGTGCTCTGCCTCATCATCGCCTGCTGCTGCGTTGGCATCCTGTGCTGCGAAACGCTCACGCTGGTCGATTGGGTCGTTGAGCTCTGAGTATGCGTTACACATCTCCCATGTATTACAGAACAGCTCGAAACGCTCTACCTTTGTAGGGTCGCTTGGCTTCTTCTTGGTGAGAGGTGATATCTCGATTGGGTGATCCATGATAAATGTTGGCTGGATAAGCTCTTTCTCACAGTACTCCTCGAAGAAGAGGTTTACGATGTCACCCTTCTTGTGACGCTCCTCGTACTCGATATGATGCTCGTCTGCAAGCTTCTTTGCGGCTGCATCATCAGGTACCTGGTCGAAGTCAACACCTGCGTATTTCTTGATTGCGTCTATCATTGTCATTCTTGCGAATGGCTTTCCAAGGTCGATCTCCACGCCGTTGTATGAGATTTTTGTCGAACCGCATACCTTCTCAGCGAGGTAACGGAACATTGACTCTGTCAGCTCCATCATGCCCTCGTAGTCTGTGTATGCCTGATAAAGCTCCATAAGTGTGAACTCAGGGTTGTGACGTGTATCTACGCCCTCGTTACGGAAAACTCGTCCGATCTCGTATACTCGCTCAAGTCCTCCGACGATGAGTCTCTTTAAGTAAAGCTCAAGGGAAATACGAAGCTTTACATCCTCGTTCAATGCGTTGTAGTGTGTCTCGAATGGTCTTGCTGCGGCACCACCTGCGTTTGAAACAAGCATAGGTGTCTCAACCTCCATGAAATCACGGCCTGCAAGGAAGCTACGGATTTCCTTGAGTATCTGTGAGCGCTTGATAAATACCTCTTTGCTCTCCTGATTCATGATAAGGTCTACATATCTCTGACGATATCTGGTGTCTGTGTCTGTCAGTCCATGGAACTTCTCCGGGAGTATCTGGAGTGATTTTGAAAGGAGTGTTATCTCCTCTGCATGGATTGAGATTTCGCCTGTCTTTGTTCTGAAAGCGAAGCCCTTTACACCGTAGATATCACCGATGTCTGATTTCTTGAAGTCTGCGTATGAGTCTTCTCCGACATTGTCCCTTGCCACATATACCTGGATATTGCCCTTTAAGTCCTGAATATTGCAGAAAGAAGCCTTACCCATGACACGCTTGAACATCATACGTCCTGCGATGCTTACCTCGATTGGCTTTGCATCCATGATTTCTCTTCTCTCGTTGTAATCGTTGTTGATTACCTCTCTCTTTGCAGCGTCATCCAAGCCCTCAACATCCGGAGCCTTTCTGTCACCGAGAATCTCAGCCTCATGAGCATTGTAAAGCTCCTTTACATCGCTGCTGTGATGAGTGACATTGTACTTTGTAATCTGGAAGGGATCCTTTCCTGCTTCCTGTAAATTCTGTAATTTTTCACGGCGGACCTTAAGGAGCTGGTTTACGTCCTGCTGCTGTCCACCCTTGTTATTATTCTGATTTGCCATTTTTTACCTCTTTTAGTTCTCTTCTGCTCTCTGGATCTCGAGTACCTTGTATGTGAGCTCTCCTACCTGAGTCTCAACAGTTACAGTATCTCCGACTTTCTTTCCAAGAAGAGCTTTACCTACAGGTGACTCGTTTGAAATCTTGCCCTTTAAGCTGTTTGCCTCTGTTGAACCAACAATTTTGTACTCAAGCTCCTCATCAAATTCACAATCTAAGATGCGGATCTTACATCCGATAGAAATCTTGTCAAGGTCAACCTCCTCCTCAACAACAACCTCTGCATTTTTAAGGATTTTCTCGATTTCCTCAATACGAGCCTCGATATCGCGCTGCTCATCCTTAGCTGCATCATACTCAGCATTCTCAGATAAATCACCCTGCTCACGAGCCTCCTTGATCTTCTGGGAAACCTCTTTACGCTTAACAACCTTTAACTGCTCAAGCTCATCCTCGAGCTTCTTAAGACCTGCATATGTCAGAATATTTTTCTTGTTATCCATGATTCTTACCCTTCTATCTTCTTTTTTATTTTGATATTTATTGTACTCATTTAGTATATTAACTTCCCACACCAAGGTCTTCAATACCGGAAAGTATACAGTATGTTCCGAAGAAAAATATGAACTGCCACGGATTCCCATAACACCCGGCAACGGAAACCCGGCAGCAAAGAAAAACCCTCTATCCGCGATTCGCACCCGTGGCTAACTTCATATTTTCTGAGGAATATCCTGTATGCTATGCCGGTAACTTCGATAAACTGAATGTGGGAAGTTTCACATACTAAATTTAAAGCCTATTTTAACGCGTGTATTATAATTGAAAATCCCCACGCTGTCAAGGATTTGACCGATTTCAATTTCAAAGCTTTTCCTTATACAAAAGCTCCTCAAGCTGTTCTAAGCTCTCCACCGTATTCACCGCCGCACGCAGCCTTGATGAATGCGGATATCCTGCCGTATACCACGCTGTGTGCTTTCTCATCTCGTGTATCCCCGTGTACTCGCCCTTGAACTCTATCATCATGCGTGCATGGCGCAGTATCATCCGGCGTACTTCCTCAAATGATGGCTTTTCCTGATGCTCGCCGGTCTCAAAGTAATGCAGTATCTGTGAGAAAATCCACGGATTGCCCTGCGCTCCCCTGGCTATCATAAAGCCGTCGCAGCCTGTCTGCTCCTGCATTTTTATGACATCCTCTGCGCAAAGCAGGTCTCCGTTTCCTATGACCGGTATTGAGACAGCCTCTTTTACCTGCCTTATGATGTCCCAGTCGGCTTTGCCGGAGTAGTACTGCTCTCTGGTCCTGCCGTGCACTGCGACTGCGCTTGCGCCGCTTTCTTCAGCCACATGCGCCAGCTCTACTGCGTTGACATGTTCATCATCGAAGCCCTTTCGTATTTTTACGGTGACCGGCTTATCTATCGCTTTTACTATGCTCTCTATAATCTGACCTGCAAGAATCGGATTTTTCATGAGCGCTGAGCCCTCACCGTTGTTTACGATTTTGGGCACCGGACAGCCCATGTTGATATCCAGTATGTCAAACGGTCTTTCCTCTATCTGCTTTGCTATCTGAGCCATTATCTGCGGGTCTGAGCCAAACATCTGGAGTGAAACAGGCTTTTCTCTTTCATCTATGGAAAGAAGCGACTCTGTATTTTTGTTTTTGTACAAAATTGCCTTGGCGCTGACCATTTCCATACATAAAAGGCCGGCTCCCTGCTCCTTGCACAATAAGCGAAATGGCAGGTCTGTCACGCCTGCCATAGGTCCCAGTATCAGGTTGTTTGGGAGTGTCACACTTCCTATCTGAAGCTTTCGTATCTGATGAATATCCATACTATTACTTCACTCCCTTGCGGTTCTGCTTGCGATACACGAGGTTTATGCCCTTTAATGTCAGATCCGGATCGTATACATCCACGTTTTCTGTCTCATTGGATATTATTCTGCCGAGTCCGCCGGTCACTACAACCTTTGCATCATACATGCCTGTTTCTTCCTTTACCTTGTTGATGATGTACTCTGTCTGTCCTATCTGTCCATACACAAGTCCCGCCTGCATGCTGGTGATAGTGTCCTTTCCGAGGATATTATCAGGCTTTTTAATCTCTATCTCAGGAAGCTTTGCCGCATCCTCCCAGAGTGCCTTGGCTGAGATACGTATGCCCGGTGCTGTGATTCCTCCCATGAAGGTACCGTTTTCATCGACCATATCGTAGGTGGTTGCTGTGCCAAAATCTATGACCAAAACAGGTCCTCCATATAATTCATATGCAGCTACGGCGTCTACTATACGGTCTGCGCCAATTTGCTGCGGATTTGGTGTGGCGATACGGATGCCTGTTTTGATGCCCGCCTCCACGATTATCGGCCTGATATTGAAGTATTTTATAAGGCCATTCTGCAGTGAATGCATGATATTCGGTACGACGGAGCAGATGATTGCATCATGTATGTCGTCCATGCCTACCTGATTTCTTTCAAGCAGAGTGCTCAGAAGCATGCCATATTCATCTGATGTACGTGGCATTTTGGTTGTAATTCTAAAGCTCGCTTTTATCCTGTCACCATCAAACACGCCGCATGTTATGTTTGTATTTCCTACGTCCAGTGCTAAAATCATCTGTTATTCCTCCTCGAGTCCTTCTCCCAAAAATACTATGCGATAATACGTCTCTATCGACTCGAGCAGCTCTCTTCTCTCGTTGCGGTACTGCTTTATCTTTAGCACGCTTCCTATCTCGTCATAGAAAAAGTCGTTTTCCTTGCAGGATGTTCTGAAATCGAGGTTTCCGTCCTCATCAAACACCAGCTCCAGTATGCCTCCCACATCCTCTGTATACAGGACGCACATGATTTTGAGCTCGTCCCTTATTGTCTGTGGAAGTCCGTTAAAATTCTCGTTCAGATAATATTTTTTCTGATATGCGTTTGACACGCAAAGTACTACCTCTTTAGACATATCCGTATATTCCTCTCACTGATACTTCTCCGCTTGAAACCAGCTTGCGCGACTCCCATGTGTCCACGATCAGCTCGCCCTTATGCGTGATGCCCATCGCTTTTCCGTCAAACGGCTCCTTCGGATCCAGTACCCTTACTGATTTGTTCCTGTTGACCAACAGCTCATCATACTCCCTGACGAGGGCTGAAAGGTCCTGCGTCTTTAAAAATGTGTCATAATACTGCTCAAAGTATGACATGGTCTCTGCGATTATCTGCGCACGGTGAAATCTTTTGCCACCTGCTTCTATCATGAGTGAGCTCGCCATCTGACTGATTTCCTCCGGAAAGCTCTCATTGTGCACGTTGATACCGATACCTACAACAATATGGTTGATATAGTCAAACTGCGCATTCATCTCTGTGAGTATGCCGCACACCTTTTTGCCGTTTACCACAATGTCGTTTGGCCACTTTATCAGGGCTTCCTCGCCGGTTACGCTTGTTATTGCCTTTGCGACAGCAAGCGCTGCCACAAGCGTGAGCATGGATGCATTGTTTGGATTGATATCAGGCTTTATCATAAGTGTCATGAAAATACCTGTGCCGGACGGCGATACCCAGCTGCGGCCGCGACGCCCCTTGCCTGACTCCTGCTTGTCCGCTACAACTAAGGTGCCGCTCGGATAGCCTTTTTCGGCAAGCTCCTGAGCCTTGATGTTGGTGGAGTCTATTGTATCAAAATACAGCACTTCCTTTGCCACCCATTCTGTGTGCATTAGGCTTTTTATCTCCGCCTCTGTCATCAGATCCGGCGCTGCCATAAGCCTGTAGCCTTATTCTGTTGTGCCTCTATCTCATATCCGGCTTCCTTTAGCTGGTTTATGGCCTTCCACACGGCTGTGCGCGATACTCCGAACCGGTTGCATAGCTCCTGCCCTGAAATATAGCCGTCAGCGCTGCGTAGAAGCCTAAGTATTTCTTCCTTCATACTTTATTCCTTAGCTTTCCGTCAATCTTTTGTTGCGGTCATTGCTTGCCGTACTAGTCAGCAAGTGTTGCACGCATGATTGCCTTGATTGAGTGCATACGGTTCTCTGCCTCATCAAATACCACTGAACGCTCTGACTCAAATACCTCGTCTGTCACCTCAAGCTCGCTCAGTCCAAACTTCTCATAGACCTGCTTGCCGATTGTGGTCTTTAAATCATGGAATGCAGGCAGACAGTGCATAAAGATTGCGCTATCCTTTGCATTTTCAAATGCTTTTGCATTTACCTGATATGGCTTTAAGTCGTTAATTCGCTCTGCCCATACCTCTTGTGGCTCGCCCATTGATACCCACACATCTGTGTAAATGACATCCGCGTCCTTTGTGCCCTCTGCCACATCCTCTGTGAGTGTGATTGATGCGCCGGTTGTTTCTGCAACGTCCTTACAATATTTTACAAGCTCATCATTTGGGAAATATTTCTTGTTTGTGCATGCCACGAAGTCCATGCCAAGCTTTGCACATGTGACCATGAGTGAATTGCCCATGTTGTATCTTGCATCGCCCATGTATACAAATTTCACGCCCTTGAGTCTGCGAGGTGCTCACGGATTGTAAGCATATCTGCTATCATCTGTGTCGGGTGGAACTCATTTGTCAGGCCGTTCCATACCGGTACGCCTGCGTATTTAGCCAGCTCCTCCACGATTTCCTGTCCGTATCCACGGTACTCGATTCCGTCAAACATTCTGCCGAGCACGCGCGCTGTATCGGCGATACTCTCCTTTTTGCCTATCTGTGAACCGCTCGGGTCAAGGTATGTGACATGCATTCCAAGGTCATGTGCCGCTACCTCAAAAGAGCAGCGAGTTCTGGTACTGGTCTTTTCAAAAATCAGCGCTATATTCTTGCCTGTGAGGTCATCATGTCTGATGCCTTTTTTCTTCTTTTCCTTCAGCTCCTGTGAGAGGTCAATCAGATAAGTAATCTCTTCCGGAGTGTAATCCATAAGTTTTAAAAAGTTTCGTCCCTTTAACTGCATTGCTCTTGCCTCCTGGGTTTTATTTGCATCGTTTATAGATGCAGGTTGCTATAATTTATATCTGTAGGTTGCTATAATGATGTCATTTTACTCTATTTTGTGGTATGTTGCAAGAGGTTTGAAGCATTGACGCTCTGACTGTAAAACCACGCCGTACAAATAATTAAAGAGGCTGCAAACCAACAAGCTTTGTTGATTTGCAGCCTCTTTGTTATTTCTTTGTATTGGCTGTATATTATCTGAACTTCATATTTCCGATTGATATTCCTGAGCCGTGGTCATTGAAGGATGTACATCCTCCTGTGTTGTCCACTCCGGACATTGCCTCCTGTGCTGCACTGTAGCATGAAGAAGAAATGCGTCCGCTAAGCTTTCTTGCGAGCTTTCCTGATGATGCCGGTCCAAACTGACCTTTCTGGTAAATAACACCTGAGATGCTGTTTGGATATGAGCTGCTCTTTACTCTGTTGATGACTGCCGCTCCTACTGCAAGCTGACATTCATAGCTCTCTCCGCCTGCCTCGCACTCGATAATTGCAGCAAGAAGTGTCAGGTCATCTGCTCCTGCACTTACCGCCTCACCCTGTGTGGTCTCTGTTTTCTTTGATTCCTTTGCTGCTTTTGCAGCTTCTTTTGCTGCCTTTTCTTCTGCGGCCTTTCTCTCAGCCTCTTTCTGTGCAGCTATCTGAGCCTGTTCCTCTTCAATTGTGATACCCACTCTTGTGTTGAGGGAACGTGTCGCATAATCTGCTGCGATATATCCTGTCTGTGAATCACAGACTACTGCGATCCAGCCATCCTGTGCCTGCGCTGCGCGGTCCACCTGATAGGTCTTGCCCTGGTCAGCTACCTCTAAGGCCTTGCTGTTTGTATCTGCTGCCTCTCTCACACGAAGTCCGTCTGTATTTACTGTAGCAATTTCTCCGCATGTGTCGTAAGCATAGCTTAATGCGTCAGTTCCGGTCACACAGTAAGAAACATTGACATATCCGTCTACATTTCCTGACTTGATGTGAGCCCATGTGCCATCGTTTTCTACGATGTCTGCCACACTTCCTTTATATAGTTTTCCAACAATATCTGACTGTTCATCGGCCTGTGCTCTTACGTTGAGTGATTCTTCAACGTTTGGCATAAGCTTTGTCTGCCATTCCTGCTGCTCCTGTGTGAGCTGTGGCTGCGCCTCCTGCTGTGCATCCTGTGCTGCTGCCACCATCTCAACATTTTCTTTTTCTACTGTAACAGCATTCTCTGCTGTGAGACCCTTCTCATAATCAAAAAGAGTCGCTGCTACGCCAGCATAACTATTATAACCAGTATGCTCTAAACCAGTGTTTGCTAGCACCTTATCCTCTGCTTTGACCTCAGAGCGTCCGCTGTTAGTAACCGCGGTAACCGTCAGCATAGCGCACAGTCCACAGACCGTAATGCTATCGATTACTTTTTTGTTTAGCTTCATATAATCCTCCATATGGTGTAGTATATGTTGTTTTTGTTACGTTTATTACACCTATGTTGCATTTGTTACAACTTTGTTACAGTCGGTATAATATCACAGTAATAGCATTTTGTCAAATTTCATGGAAAAATCTCCTGCAGCACCGATGAAATCACCCATTCTGATGTGCCTTATGCTCTATCTCAAGCTTGTCGCTTTCGCTTCTCGACAGCTCGTCTATGTAGTCACTCACCTGTTTTTCTATTTTATAAATTTCGTTGCTCAAAAGTCTTATCCTGTGTGAGAGTGCGAACAAGGTCACAATGACTGTCAGCATGAAAAGTGCAAGCATTATCGCAAGTATGCCTCCTGCCATGATGTCCATATTGTCCATTGATAATTCCATATTAATGTGTCCTCCCTACTATTCTTTTTCCGATACATCATTCAAAATTTAACTTAACCTATAACGCAGGATGATGTACTATTGATTATTATAACCAATTCACTTGAACTTAACAGTTCCTATCGGTCGCAAGTTTCGACATTTGTTTGGTATTGCAGGGCAAACTTTCACCGGTAACTTGGTATTGACTTTTATTGTGTTGAGTATAATATAAATATGAGACAAACAGGAATACAAGAAAGGATACATATATATGAAGAAAATAGTTATGACAGGCGGCGGTACTGCAGGTCATGTCACTCCAAATATAGCTCTTATGCCGGCACTTAAGGAGGCCGGATACGATATCGAATACATTGGCTCAGTAAACGGAATGGAGAAGGGACTGATCGAAGCCCAAAAGATTCCTTACCACGGCATTTCATCAGGAAAGCTGCGCCGATACTTTGACTGGAAGAACTTTACAGATCCGTTCCGCGTGTTAAAGGGCTACGGTCAGGCTGTAAGCCTCATGAAAAAACTCAAGCCTGATGTAGTATTTTCTAAGGGTGGCTTCGTTTCCGTACCTGTCGTGCTTGCCGCAAAGCACTGCCATGTGCCTGCCATCATCCACGAGTCGGATATCACCCCGGGACTTGCCAATAAAATCGCCATAAAGGGTGCCAAAAAGGTCTGCTGCAATTTCCCTGAGACCATGAAATATCTGCCTGCAGACAAGGCTGTGCTCACCGGATCACCTATCAGACGCGAGCTTTTTAGCGGCGTTGCGGAAAATGCCATAAAGCTTTGTAATTTTCCTGATCACAATAAGCCTGTCATCCTCATCATCGGAGGAAGCCTCGGCTCTAAAAGGTTAATGAAGCTGTCCGTGAGATTCTTCCTGAACTACTAAAGGATTTCTATGTGATTCACCTCTGCGGAAAGGGCAATCTGGACAACAAGCTTGCCGGAATCACAGGCTATGCACAGTTTGAGTACGCCAATGCTGAGCTCACCGACATGTTTGCTCTGGCTGACATGGCTATTTCAAGAGCCGGAGCCAACTCCATCTGCGAGCTGCTTGCTCTGCACAAGCCAAACATCCTGATTCCTCTTTCTGCTGCTGCCAGCCGCGGAGACCAGGTATTAAATGCAAAATCCTTCAAAAAGCAGGGCTTTTCATATGTCATCGAGGAGGAGGAGCTCACAAAGGATTCTCTGCTTAGCGCAGTAAAAGAGGTGTACGGCAACAGGGATAAATATAAGGATGCCATGGCAAAAAGCGGTCAGATGGATTCCATCGCCACTATCATTGATTTGATTAACTCTCAGGTGAAGAAATCGTCATAGGGTCAGAGTCTGTTTAAAGCGTCATTGCATATTATAAAAAAGAAAAAGCCCGGATATGAACTACATTTGCATATCCGAGCTTTTTGTTTTTCGATAATGTGTAACTATTAGCAGCTATTACATGCTCATCTCGTCGCAGATTTTCTTCATCTCGTCATCAGTGAACTCCTTGTGATTCCACTCTATGACATTCTTGTTGTCATCTGACTCATATCTTGGAATCAGGTGCATATGGAAATGGAATACCGTCTGGCCGGCCACCTCTCCATTGTTCTGTACCAGGTTGTAGCCTTCACAGCCAAGCACATCTTTCTCGTGTGTCATAATCTTCTTTGCAAGCTTTGCTGCCTTGGCAAGTGTCTCATCCTCAATCTCAAAAATATTTGCATAATGCTGCTTTGGAAGGATAAGTGCATGTCCCTTTGTAGCAGGACTTGCATCGAGTATTACCTTGAAATCATCATCCTCGTAGATTGAATTGGTCGGGATATCCCCATTTGCCAGTTTACAGAAAATACAGTTGTCATCTTTCATCTTTGTCACCTCATATATATAATTATTTTGTAACTGTTAAGAATCAAAAATCCCATTAAAACGGAAATATCTGATCAAGCATGCGCAGTGTCTTGAAATTGCCTTTTGCTGTCATTTCTCCGGTCATAAATGCTCTCTGGAAGGTCATGTGACCATCTATTATAGACTCCATGATACTCTTCGAAAATTTGGCGTATACATCCACTATATCCTCTTCGCCATAGTGTATATCCAGCTTATCCTCATCCACCTTTATATATAATGGATTTTTAATGCCCTCTATATTAAATGAATAGCAGGCTTTGAACTCACGAAGCGGAATAAAATGTGCTTCAAGCTCCTTTATATATGGCATGTCATCTGTAGATGCCTGCTGCCCGAGCATGTCCTTGAACATGGTTGCAAGCTCCTCGATATCCTCCTTCTGCTGCTTTACATATGTATCATCAGACACATACTTCGACAGCTGCTCGCTCTCCTGTGGGGTGAGATTGAGCTGCTGTGTCCTGAGTACACTTTGCTTCACTGCCTGATTACTTGTAGGCAGGCTCTTAATCTTCTGGGATATCGTGCGATACAGATTCTCCGCGCGTTTTTCTATTATGAGATTATACTCCTTATTGAGCTGAAACGTAGTAATATCCTCTACATATCCGCATAACCCTGAGCACGGCAGACCGCCAAGTATCTCCCATGCATTGCAAAGTGTGGTCTCTGCCTCGCGCTCTCCATATGTGGTAGACATGACAATAGGCTGCATATATGTATTGCTTATCTTTTCTTTGTCGCCGTAGAGCCAGCATGCATCAAGGAACTGCTGCATATATCCACCTATACCAAGCCACTCAACCGTCGTTGCGAGAATGATTCCATCTACATCTCTGAAGGTCTGTGGCAATGTAGCTATTTCATTCTTGTGCTCATAGATATTGTATCTCTCCACCTTTACGCGGAGCTCCTTTAGCACATTTTCTATCTTGCTTATCACATACAGTGTCGGATCGTCCAGTAAGCCTCTTCCACCATAATAAATATTTATCTTCATGTAGCTTCTCCTACCATTAATTTTTAGTTGATATTATATTTATTATATCTCTTTTTGCGATATAAAACAATTGAAATAACAAATCCGCCTACGAGCCCGCCTCCATGAGCCCAATTGTCCACTCCCTGCGTTGAAACTCCATAGTATATCATGAGTATAACCATAAATACAGCCTGCTGTCTGCTGATGCCCTCATAAAAGCCTCTGTTTGCTATAACTATCCACACAAGTGCTCCCACCAGACCAAATATCGCCCCGGAGGCGCCTGCCGATACCGCAAAGTCATTATTATAAAGCATAACGATGTATGACAATACACTTCCACACATGCCTGACACAAGAAATGTAATCAGAAGCTTCACATGCCCCATAGCCTTCTCGACTATCTGACCGACAGCGCCTAAAACCACCATATTGTTAAGTATATGCATCAATCCAAAATGCATAAACATAGAAGTGAGCAACCGCCAATACTGGCCATCCTTTATATACTCAGGGTACATGGCTCCGTGGGCAGCCATATACTGTGCATCAAGTGTGCTGCCTGATATACTCATCAGCACAAAAACTATTATATTTACCACTATTATGCCAATTGTCATATATGGTTTTGTATCAAATCTTTTTATATTATGCAAATCTGTGGAGTCTCCTTAATTTTCCTGTTAAATACTTTTCTTCTTATTATAATTTTTAAGGAGCTTATTTGCAACAATTATACAAACCGGTACTTAACATCGGCAAATCTGATGATATCATTTGACTTGAGCTGCTTCTTCTGCTTGTACGCAAGCACCTCATTATTCACAAAGGTTCCATTTGTGGAGTTTAAATCCTCCAGATAAAATTCCTGGTTTTCCCTATTTATAACTGCATGAAAATGACTTATTGTATCCTTGCCTATTACTGCATCGGCTCATCGCCCTGACCAATACGCGTACAATCTTTGTCTATTATTATATTACTGCGGTTTTCCATGCCCTCATACAAAAGCATGCCCTGTGGGTGCTCCCTGTAATCGCTCAGACATACTGTGGGGTGTATCTGACGCGGTACAGGCTCCGGTGCAGCCTCTGAGCTTGGGTGTATAAGCATGGTGTCATCTACCTTTTCACGATTTTCTTTTCGTTTTTCTTTTTTAAACCATTTTCTGTTTATGTCCGGTTTTTTAGGCTTTTCTATCACTGACGCCTGCTTCTTTCGCTCCGGCAGCCTGATATCCAGCTGCTCCAGCAGATACACCCGAAGCTTATCGTACAGTGTAGGCTTTATCTGCTCCTTAGGCTCCTCTACTCTGACCTGTGGCTGTGAAATCGGCGCAACCACCTCCTCCACCGGCTTTTCTGCCACCTTTTTCTGTCGCTCCTCGATTATGGCATTTCTAATATCAGCGATACTGTAATTGCCATTTATGGTTTTCTCGTATATGCCATATGCTATATGTATCGCTTCAGCATCACTGTGATCAAGCTTTGTGAGCATATACTCCATCAAATGCTGGAATGTATTGCAAATGGTTTTCATCTGTGCCGGGTATGCTGTAAAATATATTTCCTCATCCTGATTTACCCCTTTTATGTGTATTAGCTGAGGATCAAGCACCAGAGATTCTGTGCTAACAAGATGATTCTCCAAAAGCTCCATCTTGTTACAGATACTCACCACAAGCTTTTCAAGAAACTCAAGCTTTATGTCATTGTACTGGCAGCGCATTTCCAAAGACTGGACTCCGGATATATCATACCAGTACTGCCCTTCATTATTCACATAACACTTCTCCATAGGCAGAAAGCCCGGAATATTGTTTTTCAGCAATATCTTTTCATCTAACGGCCTCACCTCGTCACAACGCAGCTTCATAAAGCTGCCTGTCATCTTTCTTTCATATACTATTTCATTAGAATTCATTTACTACCTCTTTCAAAACCTGATAATTATAGAAATCATCCACCAGCCACATATCAGTAGCATACTCATAAGAGCTGTCTGCTTTCATTTCGTTATACAGCACAAGTCCCATCTTCATCGCTATCGCAAGCATAACAATAAATATAGGTATAATAATCGTCCCTTCCACTGTATAACTGCCTTTTAGTCCATAAGATAAATCTACATTTAATTTATTTTCAGTCACATAAACACCTCCGTCAGTCCATATCCAAGCAGTAGGAATGGTGTAAATGCAATCTGCTTCTTTCTTCCAGCCCTGCCTGATGCAATTAAAATAACTGAGATTGTTCCCGCTATTGTCAGTCCCATCACCATAGTGCTGCACACTATGTCAGCAGTCACAAACAATCCCATAAGCGTCACAACAGCTGCATCTCCATAGCCTATCTGCTCTCCTGTAAGAAACGCAGCTGCCATAAGCACTATACCGGGAATCAGGCAACAGCCACTGATATAATTGACTGCTTCGCATAAAAAGAGCTTACAATACCTACAATCCCCATTACTACCAATACAACTACCGGTATCTTTTTGGTTGAAAAGTCAATTATACTGATTATTCCAAGTAAAATGATAAGCTGTATCATGTTCCTTCTCCTTTACATTTACTGCACAGATTTTTGCCATCTACCTCAGACTTATGCACCTTGTGTACTGTCCGCTTAAGCTTACTGCATCCAAGCTTTCCGTGATAGTTCATGCCATAATCTGTTATAAATACCGTTGAACCTTCTGTTTTTTTATCCGCGGCACAGTAACATGCGTGGTATTTCCTACCATCTTTGTTTCTGCTTGCCCCCACCTGTGACCATTTGATGCTCTTTATGCTCAGATCCAGGTAATTGCATTGCTCGGACAGGTGATAAACACTGCCATAGTCAGTGTAAAATACATATGGGTCCGTCTTTTCGCCGGGATTTTTTCCTGTCCATTTCCTGCTGTTGCTATAATCCTCTATCCATATTCCATCTACCGCAAAAAACTCACCGGAAGCTTAACCTTATACTTTGCCTTAAGTGCAACATCATCACCATCCATCTTTGACCCAAGCAGTGACACCCCATACCTTCCACCACTCACGTATGTATCAATGTGCTTCGAGTCAGATATTTGGCTCCTGAATAGTACCTCTGCAGTGGCCACTGATACAACTGACGAATCGTTTGCACTGCTCGCTAATGCACTCATCCTGGATGAATAATACAGAGCAGCCTTCACCTGCGACTCCACCTGAATCACCCTGAAGAAAAAAAGTATAAATACAAAAAAGCCTGCTACAAGCGGAAATATTACCGCAGCCTCAAGTGTATATGACGCTTTCAGGCAGGTGCATGAGGCATCTTTTGAGAACTATCATCGCCTGGGAGTTTGGCCTTTCTATAAAGTTTTTTTATGTGGAACTTTACTTTATTAACAAAAGACACCTTCATACACCTGCCTTTCTTATTTCGTCATCGTCCATAATAGGAATACTTTGCCTTATTTTTAATGGTATACTCGTTATCTGCTCCATCTAACAGATTCACAAAGCATAAAAATATACCATGATATTTGTAGCTTACATCTGTACTTAGCTCACAGATTGCATTGTCCATTCTAAAGCTTTCATGGTCCTTAGTCATACGTACTGTAGCTTCCTGCACATCCATCGAGCGATACGCAATATTTTTCATGCTCTTTGTAAAAAGCAGCATACCCAGATATGATTTGTAGCCTATTCCTTCATTTGAACTTTTTGCCTTCACCTGCCCTGTGAGCATGCTTGTCATGCCATACAGACTGGATGTCCATGACGTATCACTTTTTATCAGTGGAATCTTATCCCCATCCAAAAGTGCCCTTAAATCCAGCACACTTTCACAGAATGCCCAGGCCGCCAGAATTCCCTTTTCCACCCCTTCAATTACCTCCGGTGTCAGAGTAATTCCACCGATAATTGCAGCAAGAGCCATCGCCTGTGCCTGCTTTGATGCGCTTCCTGCCAGGTATGCCATATTGGCAGCCGCACGCAGAGCCAGTATTTCTGCTATAACGATCTTCAGATTATCCTTATCACTCGCTCTGCCTCCTATGATGTACTCCACCTCATAGTTAAGGACATGATTGGGATTTGTATCAGTGTAACAACTCATATATGTCAGAATATACTGCTGCATAAGTACTTTCGCATACCAGTCATCACCACTTTCGGACCAGCCCCCTGTTCCTTTATGCAGACTTCGCCCGGACACTCTGGCTGATGTATCAATACTGTTTCCTGACACCGTGCTCTCATCAACCACCTGCGATAATATGCCTGATGCCTTTACTTTCTGCACCTTGACCAGCGGATTTTCTATTGCATTGCCGCCTTCTGTGCTTTCTGCCTTACTTTCTGACGTCTGCTTTGCTTTCGAAACCGATGAAGGAGCACTGTAAGCTCTTGGCGGTGACGACCTCGCTATGCTTTTGCCTCCGCCTTCATGAGCTGCATTATCCTTTAAGGCTTTTAACGCACTATCTATTTTACTGTCATCATACTCACCCGCAGACTTGTTTTCATTCAATGAACTATACTGACTGTAAAGATTTTTGACTGTCTCATAGCCAATATTTTTCTTCATATATGAGACAACCGCATTTGTATACACATCACCACCATCATCCGTCATGAGCACATATTTCATGGATTCGAGCTCATCCATTGACAACCTTAGCATACTGGTGCCGTTTACAATAGTACCCCCGGCAAAAGCTCCTGAATCGCTTATCTTAAAATTGTCAGTCGTAAGCTTCTTCATATACGACTTGACATTTTCGATATCCACATTGCCCATTGCGTCACTTCCGGCATCATACGCTAACAGATGGTATTCATCCCACAATGGTCTGCAATACTGCGCAAAAACTGACTCTGCTACAGCCTCTGAATTCATGCATGCTATATTGGTAAGTGTCAGATTCCTGCCGGCTTCCAGTACAGTAAACAGAAACTGTGACACCAGCATGAGAAGCATTGTGGCAAATATCGTTATACTGCCTCTCACACTTTACCAGCCTCTCTTGAGATTGTCTGAAAGATATTGTTTACAAGTGTTGTAAGCTGCTTCTTAAAAATCAGCACCAGACCGATTAACACGACAATTATCAGTATCATTTCCACTACTCCTGCGCCATCCTCATCTAATAAAAAATTCTTAAATCCTAACATAATTTTTCCTTTCTATATCTTAAAATCAATGATTGCGGGTGCTATTACTATTGATATGACTATAGCCATCATAATCATCATCGGCATAAGCATTTTGGTGCCGGCCTCTTCACCCAGCTTTAAGGCTAAAAGCCTCCTCTCATCAAATGCATCCTCCGATTCCTTCTCGAGCATTTCACATACACCCTTACTTCCTTTGTGAATACTCTGTAAAATAATGCGTACAAGCTTCTGATAGCATGGCAGCTTTACTCTTTCCGCAAAACCTGCGTATGCTTTTCTGCCTGTCACGCCATCTGAGATTTCTCTCTCCGTCACAAGCATTTCCTCGTAAGCGGGCATAATATTCTCATCATTATTTTTCCGCTTATCAAGATAACGGGCGGTAATCCTATTCCATGCCTGCTCCACAGTCATTCCTGAACCCATCAAACTGCCATTTTGCTGACTATCTCCGGATATTCGAGCTGCAGTTGTATATTTCTCTCCTTCTGCGCCGTCTTCTTTTTTTCCTTTTTCTCAAGCACCAGAAGAACTATAACAACAACTTCAAGCATGGCTATTTTAGCTGCCGTATTGCTTTTTTCCTGCGACCAGCTAAGCTTTACTCCATCTACTTCATCCGGCAGTGTAAGCTTTTTAGTGCCTGTCTTTGACATCTCACTGTCAATATGTCTGTTGATACCCTTTATGAGTCGCTCGCCTGCGTCCAGTTCATCCGGAAATACCACAAATGAGAAATCATACAGCTGTCTGTGTTCGCCACAGGAAAGCTCAACACTTGCGCTAATCAGCTTTCCCTGTTCATCATCAGCCTCCTCAAATGCATCCTGGTTCACATCTCCATTAATATCAACCACATCATAATCACTCAGTGTCCACTCTGCCTCCACAGCTCCCGATGCATATGCATCCTTCATAATCACATGCCCTCTGACCTGTTCCACACTCTGATTCTCTTCACAAAAGCTGTCGTCTATCTCTTTTTTTGCCTGTGTAAACAGCTCATTCGCCTGTTTCTCCGAAGGCTGCTCCTCCCTAACCTTCAGCTGATAGCTGTAATCCTCATCGAGTCCATCCGCATTTAGCACCAGGTCATATACTGCATCTCCGTCACCTGTATCATTGCGTATAAGTGTATTATCAGTTATAGCATTTGACGACATGTCCATGATAAAAGCAAAAACTAAAACTATAACAAATAATGCTGCTATTCTAAGCCTCTTTCCTCCCGTCATATGCCTATTCCTACCTGTAAAAATTTCTTTGCCAGTTTAATTGCCCCTGCATAGGCTAAAAGACAGGTACTCATAAAGATTACCCCGATCAGGTTTCCATATAGTGCAGACATATAGTCTCTTGAAGACAGCTTTAAAAATGCCAAAAGAAATATCGGAATATAGTTCATAGTCTTTTGCTCAAGTCTTTTGGCAGAAACCGCAACCTCTATCTGTCGGTTGGTATCATACTTTGTCCACATCCTGTAAGTGGTAGACTCTATGATATCCACAAATCTGCCGCCGCTTCTCTTTGCAAATGAGAAAATATCAGAAAAATTGACTATATCTTCCAGACCGCTTCTATGAGCAAATTCTGACAGCACCGCCTCAAATGTCTGATTCATCTTTATCTGCCTGTTCATCTCCTGTATCTCAGACAGCATAAGCGAATCATTCCCATACATGAGCTCCATCTCTTTTTCAGCCTCCTGCCATGCATTCTCCACAGAGTATCCGGCCAGCATATTCGAGCTCAATACCTTAAGTACATTCATAAACTCTTCATTTAGTTTTTCCTTTTGTCTTCTGACACCCTCCTGCCTGCACAGCTTTGCACAATACGCAAACACCGCCGGAAAAGCAATAACAACAATAGGACTGTCATAAAACAAATATGCGATAATCACTGTGGCAGCCATACTTTTTATGAAAACAATCCCCCAATCCTTTGTGGACATGGAATATCTGCTGTAATCCATATAATCAAACCCTTCATAACTGTTCAGTAACATATATTCCTATACTGACAGCTACAGCCTTTCTTACTTTAAATGCCACATAACAGCCTATACACTAAGCCCTGCTGCCATAAGCTTGTCGGTGTGACAAAGTGTCCCTGCTTTCTTTAAAAAGCCCTGTATCCTCCCACTGTCCAAAACAGCGGTTTCCTCAAAACGATACAGCGTATGCAGCACAATTTCACCATCCATAAATCCATCCACCTCTGATATCTCAAGGACTCTCCTGCTTTTATCCCTCAGCCTGCCAAGCTGGACAATAATATCTATTCCGGATGCTATCTGCTGCCGTATCGCATTGAGTGGGAAATCCTGACCTTGAAGCACCATAGTCTCAATTCTTGAAATGATATCATGTGGTGAATTGGCATGGCCGGTGGACAACGAGCGTCATGTCCTGTATTCATAGCCTGAAGCATGTCAAGCGCCTCTGCACCTCTGCACTCGCCCACTATTATCCTGTCCGGTCTCATACGAAGAGCCGTCCTGATAAGATCTCTTATTGTAATTGGAGTAACCCCATCGGTATTTGCATTTCTGGTCTCAAGCCTTACTATATTTTTAGCTCCCAGAAGCTGCAGCTCCGCTGAGTCTTCAATTGTAATAATTCTCTCATCATCAGGAATATATTGTGACAGAGCATTCAGGAAGGTCGTTTTCCCGGAGCCTGTACCACCTGAAATAAATATATTGTATTTGGCCTGCGTCAGTATCTGTAGAAGCCTTGCCACCTCCGGCGAGAGAGCTTCTATCTCAACAAGCCTCTCCATGCTCATAGGATGCTCCGGAAACTTTCTGATTGATACAGCCGAGCCGCCTATAGATATGGGGTTTAGCACTATATTTACCCTGGAGCCGTCACTAAGCCTGGTATCAACTATCGGTGATGCCTGATTTACAACCCTGTTATGGCGTCCCACAATCTGCTGTATCACATCCTCCAGCTTCTCTTCCGATGAAAAATGACCCTTGAACCTTTGGATTCTTCCGGCTTTTTCATAGAATATATCATTGGGACCGTTTACCATAATTTCAGTCACATCCCTGTCATCCACCAGCTCCTGCAGCACATCAAGCTTACGAAGAGAGTTGAATATGGTGCGCTCAAGCTCCGCCCTATCCTTTATAGTCATTGGTCTGTCGCGTGCCTCTCTTGAAACCACGCTTCCGATTAAATCACATATTTCCTCATCACTCAGCTCTCTGGACAAATCCATTTCAGAAAGTATAATATCTCTTATTCTCTGTCCAAAATCATCCAGCACACGAAATACCCCGAGTCATGTTTCTTATGACATCTCCAAACTCATTCCACTTCCACAGCTCTACAAGCTTATCACATGTAGATACCGGTGTCGTGATGACCGGAGGCTCAATCAGCTTAATCCTCTCAACTACATTGCTTAAGCCTCTTTCAATCAGCTCCTCTGTAAACTCGTACTCTCTCCACTGGCTGATTCCGCCTTTTTTCTGTACCAAGTAGATATCACTGCATCTGTCAAGAATATCAAAAAAGCCCTTAAATCTTGTTCCCATATTGAGAACTATGCAGTCATAGTGCATTTCCTTGCCAAGCATCTGAAGCAGATTGTTGCATATTACCGTATTTATTTCACACAGACACTCTGTATTTTCAATCGGATATACATAATCCAGCTTATGCTTTCTTCCGATACAGCTGTTTATCCTGTTGGTCGAGTATCGTCCGGATTCGGCCATCACCAATAGCTCGTCCAGATTATGCTCCACACTCTGCTCAAGCATCCGTGATAATCCGCTATTCTCCTGAAAATCCATAAGCAGTACCTTTTCATTCTCACTCAAAATAGAGACAAAGTCATCGCAAAAGGCATCTGGTACTGATTATCAGCAAGTGAATACACGCTTATAAGCCTCGTCTGACCTATCAAAGAGCCCTCACTCTTAAGGTCTCTCACCTCACCGCCCACATGCTTTAAAATCTCTTCCACTATGCGGTTTACTTCCTGATATTTTTCCACAAAGTATATACCCTCCTCACTCTCAATAGGTGTTTCCTCAACAATCTGTATCAGTGGGATATACTTGTTATTCCACTGATCAAGCTCACTTGAAAGCATGATATCTATCTCGCCCTCTAAGTGTTCCAGCTGCTCTTTCATTGTATACATATGTATCTCCAGCTGATCCTTATAATGATTCATGAAATAGCATGTCAGTCTGTCGCCATATTCTGAATCCTCAATATAAATTCCTAGTCTGATTTTTTTCATCTATAGTACTTTAACCCTCCTTCCATCACCTCATGCCGTAAAACCATATATCTGCCATGGCTGTTCCCAAAAGCACGTATACCGCGAAACTAACAGCTTTCCCCTGTCCGCGGTACCGCATAAATCTGCCACACAGTATCCCGTTTAAGTATAAAAATCCATCCCTCATACGCACAAAGAGCTCCTTCTTAAGCACCATACTTATGAGACCATATCCCGCTGCCGCCACAAAAGCGGCTGCCATGCACAAGGCGGTAAATCTTAAATTTGTAAATGAACATACTACTGAAAATAACTTGATATCCCCGGCTCCTAAAATGCCTGAAAGATATAAGAAATATAAAATGACAACCGGAAAAACTATATCTGGAAGAAACCAGATGATGCTCACTACCTTGCCCCCCACTAAGCGAAATAGAAACGCACAACCAAGTCCCGTCAGAATCAGCCGGTTACTGATTCTATAATTTTTGAAATCCCCAATTGCTGCTACTGTAAGCAGTATATACAGCATGAGGTGTGATATTAATTTCACAATCACTGTATTTTCATCACCTCTCCTTTCGTGAGACGAATTATAACAACGCACTCCCGATTTTGTCTATAGCTTTTTTTAAAATAAATACTTTTTGTTAGTTATCCACAAAATGCAGCCAAACCCAACACATTAATCCACAGTCAAAACCTTGATTTTACTGGTTTTTCACATGTCAAAAGCACTTTTTACAAAATCTGTGAATAGAAGAAACTCTTTTGCTTATACTTGTATTAAGACTTATTTTGTTGGAGGAATTCATGAAATTATTTAAAGAAACGCCTGTAAATGACGGTTACAAAACCTTACAGGATGACATCAAGAAAACAACAGATGAACTTCAAATTGTATACACTAACCTGGAAAATGTGGTCGAGCCCGATTTAATTGACTACTACATCTATCAGGCCAAGGCTGTTTCCATGCGGTATAAATTTCTATTAAACTGTGCCAAGCGGCTTAACGAGGTTTAATGAGGCTTAATGAACTAAAAAAGAGGCCTCCTACGCAAGGAAGCCCCTGTTATCATCGTTTATAAAGCTCTCTGTGAGCCTGCCCTTTCCATAGGTCATGCCCGCATAGACCTTCTGCGCATTGTCCATAAGCGGAGCCGATTTGTCATCGGCAGCTGCTGTTTCAAAGCTGTTTCTGAGCTTTTTCATAATGACATCGGCCTCATCCACCACCGACACATCAAGTGAGTAAAGCACTGTGGAAAAAAGCCTCTTGCAGTATGAGTACAGTGGATAAAGCTGTCCTGCGAGAGGATACTTAAAGTCAAGTGCCCCCATCAGCTCATCAAGTGCCGCCTGTACATCCGACACGCCCTTTCTCAAGGCTTCCCTGTCCTCTGACATGAGGGCATTTTTTACATCATCTGAAAAACCAAAATATATATCATACATAACAAGCACGAGTCCGCCATTGTTGCACGCACAAAGTCTTCTGGTGAGCTCCTGCTTCAATTCATTTTTCATTGCTTATTACCTCGACAATAATGAAAGTACCTGCTGTGGCAGGTCATTTGCCTGAGACAGCACTGAGATTCCGGCCTGATCGAGAATATTCTGTGCTGCGTATTCCGTCATCTCGGTTGCCATGTCGGTATCCATGATATTGGAATATGCACCGGTCATGTTCTCAGAAGTCTCAGAAAGACTGCTCTCAGCAGATTCCAGACGGTTTTGGAAGGCTCCTATCCTTGACCGCACACCTGAGACATACTCTATCGCCTCATCAAGTGTGGACATTGCCTTGTCTGCACCACCCTTTACAGTCACATCTACCGTATCCAGATAAAGTGTCTGCGATGATACCTCCGGTATCCTGATTTTCATCTCCTGGCCCTCGTTTGCACCAATCTGCACAGCCATATTTCCGATATCTGAAATATCTATCTGCAGATTGCTGCTTCCCGCTGTCATATCCATATCACTGCTCAGTAGAAAATCCATTGAAAATCCACTGTTTCCAACCACATATACACGGTTACCGTCGGCTCTTATTGTCTTGTCCGACAGATTTTCTCCGCCTGTAACCACGGCATCCTTACCATTACTTTTGAGCTGCATATTTCCACTTCCATCGTCAACATTCTCATAGCCTGCACCTGCCAGAGCCTTAAGCGATGAAGAAAGAGATATATTTACTGTGCTGTCGCTGCCATACTCATTTGATAAAAAGCTGATGCTATCACCATTCACCTGCATAGTAGTACCGGCTGTGGTCGCTGCCTTCTGCAACGCCTGGATATACTCATCCTGAGTCATATCTGCCTTCACCGCCACACTCACACCGTTTATGGAAATCGTTCCCTCTGCGTCAGGCTTTGTGGCAGACGCAAGACTTCCTGTTGCCTGTGTTGCGAGCGAATTTACTGTAAGCTCATATTTATCTGACGCCACATTGTCTGAGAAATTGATTCTGGTAATATAGCTGTTCACCTGAGTCATATTGCCGTTTGCATCCTTCTGCCTTACATAGACGCGTGTATCACTCGAACCATCGAGCAGTGACTTTGTATTGTACTCCGTATCGCCCGATATACGGTCCACCTCCTTGGTGAGCTCATCTATCTCTGACTGCAAAGCCTTTTTATCATTCTCAGAATATGTATCTGAAGCGCCCTGAACCGCAAGCTCCCTGATTCTCTGGAGCATGCTGCTTACCTCACCAAGTGCTCCGTCTGCTATTTTCATGACATTCTGCGCATCTGACGAATTTGATTTTGCCTGGTCAAGCGCTTCTATCTGCGCCTTCATCTTGTTGGAGATAGCCATTCCTGCCGGATTGTCCTCTGCTGAATTTATCTTGTAGCCGCTTGAAAGCCTTTTCATAGACTTTGATAATCTGTTTTCTGTACCGAGGAGCTGCTTATTTGCCCTGACAGCACTCATATTCCTGTTTATTTTCATGTGTTTTCCTTTCCTGATAATTTCTCAGGCATCCTTGCTGTAGTATTAACATTCCGTTGTCTAATAAGTATATCGAACTACTCAAAAAAAATCTTTATAGTATAATTTGCAATTAAATGCAAATCGTATTATAATAGGCACATTAAAAGACTAATAGGAGGAAACAATAATGGCTAGAGTTACTAAGGACACTATGATTGGTGATCTTCTTCAGATTGACCAGAACGTGGCACCATTACTTTTAAATATCGGCATGCACTGTCTCGGATGCCCATCATCACAGATGGAGACAATCGAAGAGGCTGCTATGGTTCACGGACTTGACCCGGATGATCTTGTCGTTGAAATCAACACATTCATCGATCACGACCTCGGTTAATTTACGAAAAGACGGCTTGCTTATGCAGGCCGTCTTTTATTTGCAATCAATATTCTGTTAAAGTACTGCCAGCGTCTGGATGGCAGCTTCTTCAATAATCACATTACCATGCTCCTTGAAAAATGCTTCATTGGCAGGCACATAGTTCTTCTGATATGCGTACTCTGAAATAATATTGCACACTTTGTTGAATTCCTTCGGAGTATGCTCACTCTTGTGAGCCACAAGATAGTACTTATTGCTTGAAGCATCCCTGTATAAGTCATTTCTGCCGCTGTAAAAGCCGTCAAGCACATGCGAAATCCTGCGCACATCATCAAATTTATCAAAAACAAACAGCTTGACTACGTCAGCCTCAGCCTGTTCCTCTGTAATATCATCAGTGCCCTGCTCACCGTCAGCTGTCTTCTCATTTTCCTTCTTGATACGCTCAAACAGCTCCAAAATATCAGCAGCTCCCTTTATCACCGGAGGCTGTCCTGCATTTCCTAAGTCCGTAAAGTCGTCATCTGCCTCTGAAAACTTTGAAAATCTGGTGTCAAGCTCATCCGGATATTCAACCTTTGTGATGATAAGCACTATAGACTCTGATGGCAGTGGAATTGCCTCCACCATGAGTGGAATATCATTTGTTTCAAAGCCAAACTCGTAATTGGCCTGCTCTACCATATCTTTAAAAAGCTTTTCGCCTTCGCTGATCCATATGCCAGTTCGCTTATTTTTATATGTCTGTCCTCAAGATCCTCTCTGGTAAGAGTACAGCGGATCTGATTATCATTTACCTTCTCAATTTTCATATTTTTCACATCCTTTTCCGAAAATATCCGTGTAAATCGTAAAACTATTATAATAAACACCGGTCATATTGTAAAGCGCGAGGCCTATTAAAAAAAA
>ENA-OQHA01000255-OQHA01000255.1-human-gut-metagenome-genome-assembly--contig:-NODE-255-length-28382-cov-3.737781_pt1 | contig 28382 bp, 34 predicted proteins | sample MGYA00242558_ERZ504707 | MGnify/ENA primary metagenome ERZ504707 (study PRJEB26092, sample SAMD00036197) | human gut metagenome | host: Homo sapiens | study: EMG produced TPA metagenomics assembly of...
ATAGCTTTTTTTAATATTTCAACAGCATCTTTAAGATCTCTGTTTTCTTTTTTTAGACGTGCTAGTTCTTTGGCTTCATCACTTGAAAAATTGCCTGATCCTCTGAATAAATTACTATCTTCATTTTCATTCTTTGCATCATCAAACTGTTTGCACCATCTATGGATTGAACTATTGGAAACTCCTAGATTATCAGCAACCTGTTGAAAAGTAAGTTCAGGATGATCCTTTCTATATTGAACTGCATCCAATTTAAACTGTTTGTCTATCACTTTATTTTCCGACATGTTTAACACCTCTATTTTCATGTTTCAGACTAGTATTCTTTCGAATGTTTTTCAATTCTTTATTTTAGATATTTTCTCTATTTGACTGGCACTAAATTTATACTAGCCCAACCTTTCCAAGAGTTGCAGCGATAGAAGTCTTGGTAGAACCATTTTCTATTCCTCTCTGAATTATTTCTCTTTCTGAAAGAGTAAGATGTAAATTCTTATTTGATTTAGCCATGATAATCAGCCTTTCATGAAATAGAGAAACAGACATCACAGTAATTATATACCTGAAGGAGAAAATTCAACTATTGAAAGTGTAAAAGTAAATTCAACTGTAAGAGTAAAATCAACTGGAAAGAAGTGAAAGACTAAACGCAACTTTGCCCCGCCTAAAGTGGAATTTAACTTTTCACTTTAGGGGATTTTGAAATCAATAGTTTTTAATTGAAAATTAATGTATATGATGATATGATGGTCAAAATGTTGAAACAAAAGAAAAGGAAAATTTTATGAAGAATATAAAAAATATGATTGTTGTAGGTGGTTTGTGTTTATCGATTGCTTGCAGCGCTGTTTTTACATTGTCTCCAATGACAGTATATGCTATAAATACAATAGAATATGAAACTGAATATATGGAACCGATAGAAGAAAGTGATTATCTTGTAAATCAAAATTCACGTAATATTTTTACAAAAATTGCAAAAAAAGCAGTAAAAAAAGCTATAAATAATAAGGCAAGATTAGTTAATTTTGCTGAAAAGGTGGCTGGTAAAACTGTAGCAAAAAATGTAAATAAATTTTTTACACCTATAACAAGAGCATTAAAACCGTTATTAAAATGGTCGGAAATACCAGGGCAAGCTGTTTACGATGCTATTTTTACAGCAATTATTAATGCAGGTGGTAGTAGGTCTGTTGCGGTTAATGTGGCAAATGCTGTTAGAGAAGTATTAGAATGGACATTATTTTAATATGAGAGAAGACGATTATAAATTATCAATGGAAAAATTATATCAACAAAATAAATTGTTGATTTCGGCTTTATATGAAATATATGGAGAAGAAATTCAGTCAACAAGTTTATTTGTTTAGAACATGATATTTCTTTTCTGACAAGGAACAAAATTATGATGGTTTTAAATAAGTATTCAATGCAGCATACAATGTCTGAATATTTATTTTGGAAAGAAAAGATATATTCAGAAGTAAAAGATTTTCCAAATTTGGATAATTGTGAATTTAAAAAAATGCTTTTGTTGTTTTGGAAAGATTATGTAATTACAGATGAATAACTATTAGAGATGCATATAAAATGCAAAAGAAGGACGGATTGTTCGATAGATTAGATTTCAGAGGATTGTTCGATAGATTAGATTTCGTCTTGTCTTTTTCCGAATAATTAGGTATAATACATGAGAACACGAAGAAAAGGACTAGTATGTAATATACTTATATTGAGAGAGGAAGAGGCTGGTGGAAATCTTCTTATAAGATATTATTGAATTCACCTTGGAGTGCGGCTAATCCCCGCCGTAACACTGACGTTATAAGTGATAAAGTGCATATAGTGTATACTATATGAATTTAGGATGGTACCGCGATTTAAGTCGTTCCTATTGGAACGGCTTTTTATTTTTTAAGGAGGAAAGTTATGGATGAATTATTAAAAATCCAGGAAGAAGCACTTGCTAAAATTTCTGCATGTGCTGATGCGAAAGAATTAAATGACTTACGTGTATTCTATCTTGGTAAAAAAGGACCTATTCAGGCTGCTATGAAATCAATGAAGACTATGGCTCCTGAAGAAAGAAAAACATTTGGACAGGTTTCAAATAAGACTAAACAGGAAATTGGACAGGCTATTGAAGAAAAGAAAGCTTATTTAGAAGAAAAAGCTTTAAATGAACGTTTACTTGCAGAAGATATTGATATCTCTTTACCAGGTAATCGCTTACCAGTAGGATCTGTACATCCTTTAACACGTGTTAAGGAAGACTTAGAAGAATTATTCCTAGGTATGGGATATAAGGTAGCTGAAGGACCTGAATAGAATCAGATCATTTCAACTTCGAATTAATGAACTTACCTAAAGGACACCCTGCAAGAGATATGCAGGATACATTCTATATTGATGAAAATACATTAATGAGAACACATACTTCTCCTGTACAGGCACATGTTATGTTAGAAGCAAAGGGTAAAGGTCCTATCAAGGTTATCTGCCTGGTAAGACATACCGTCGTGACGATGATGATGCCACTCATTCACATCAGTTTATGCAGTGTGAAGGACTTGTCATCGATAAGAATATCACTATGGGTGATTTAAAGGGTACATTAGATGTTTTCGCTAAGAAGATGTTTGGTGAAAAGCGTGAAATTCGTTTAAGACCTTCTTATTTCCCATTCACAGAACCAAGTGTAGAAGTAGATATCTCTTGTGCCAACTGTGGTGGTAAGGGCTGTGCTATGTGTAAAGGTACTGGATGGATTGAAGTATTAGGTGCTGGTATGGTCAACCCTCATGTATTAGAAATGTGTGGATTTGATCCTAAGGAATACCAGGGATTTGCATTTGGTATCGGACTAGAAAGAGTTGCTATGTTGAAATATGATATTGATAATATTCGTGATTTCTACAATAACGACTTAAGATTCTTAGAACAGTTCGAAAGAAAGGAGTAGTATATGTTAGCTAGTTTACATTTATTAAATAAATATGTGAAAGTAGATGATCAAGATCCTGCAGAACTTGCAGAAAAGATCACTCGTATTGGATTAGAAGTAGAAGGACAGGGACCTCTTGCGAAAGGGACTAAGCTTGTTGTTGGTTATGTAAAGGAATGTATTGAACATCCTAATTCTGATCATCTTCATATCTGTCAGGTAGAAACTGCCCCTGGTGAAGTAAGACAGATTGTCTGTGGTGCACCTAATGTGGCTGCTGGTGAAAAGGTTATTGTTGCATTACCAGGATGTGAACTTGAAGGTGGTAAGATTTCTTCAGGTGCTATCAGAGGCGAAAAGTCTGATGGTATGATCTGTTCTATTGCTGAACTAGGATTAGATAACCGTTTATTAAAAGAAGAAGATAAAGCTGGTATTCATGTATTACCAGAAGATGCACCAGTAGGTACAGAAGCACTCACTTATCTTGGTTTAGATGATTATATTCTTGATATTGGTTTGACACCAAATAGAGCTGATTGTATGGCTATGCAGTCTCTAGCTTATGAAGCAGCTGCTGTATTAGGTAGAAAGGTTACTTTACCAGAAATCAAGAAATATCCTGAAGAAAAGAGTGAAATTGAAGTTCATGTAGAAACTCCTTTATGCTCATTCTTTGGTGCTAAATTAGTGAAGGGTGTAAAAACTAAAGAATCACCAAAATGGATGCAAAATGCACTTCTTGCATCAGGTATCAAGCCTATTAATAACATTGTAGATATTTCAAACTTTGTCATGGTTGAAACAGGTCAGCCTATTCATATGTATGACTATGATAAGCTTGCAAAGAAGGCTTTCGTCATCAAGACTGGATTCAATCAGAAGGCTGTTCTTCTTGATGAAAATGAATATGATATCTTACCTGAAGATGTTATTGTATCAACTGATGATGGCATTGGCTGTGTTGCTGGTGTTATGGGTGGTAATGACACTAAGATTGATGAGAATACTAAAAATATCGTTATTGAAGCAGCTACTTTTGATGGTGCTGCATTAAGAAATACAGCAAGACGTATGAACTTATTAACAGATGCATCACAGCATTATATCAAGGGTGCTATTGATACAATGAGTTCATTAAAGGTATTAGATCGCTGCACTGATTTATTAGTACAGTATGCGGATGCTGAAACTATTTATGAAACAGTACATACACCTCTTGATGAAACAAGAAAAACTGTTACTATCGAATTATCAAGAGTCAATGGCTTACTTGGTACTTCATTAACTGTTAAAGAAGTATCTGATATCTTCGATAGCTTATGCTTTGAATATACATTAGAAAATGAATTATTTACTGTAACTGTTCCTACATATCGTAATGATATTACTATGGATGCAGATTTAGTGGAAGAAGTCGCACGTATCTATGGATATGATAATCTTCCAACTACTTTACCTGTCATGAATATGACAGATGGTGTCTTAACACCAAAACAGTCTAAAGAACAGTTAATTAGACATACACTTGTAGACCTTGGTTTACATGAAACATTAACTTATACATTAACAAGCGAAGCAACTGTCAATGAATTCAACTTATTCCATTCTTTAGACAATACAGTTAAGTTAATGAGTCCTTTAGGTGAAGAAAGAAGTGCTGCAAGAAAATCACTTATTGGTTCTCTTTTACAGACAATTCATTACAATAATGCACATTCAAATAAGGATGTTAACATCTTTGAAATTGCGAATACATATTCTGACAAGGAAGTATCTAACTTAGCAATTGCAGTAAGCGGGGACTATGTCAATGTACCTTGGATGGGCAAGAAGGAAGCTGTTGATTTCTATCTTGTGAAAGGCTTTGTAGAAACATTATTCAAGAAGTTATGTATTGAAGAATCACGTTATACTTTTGAAAAGGTGGAAGCAGACAATAAGGACTTCCACCCAGGTAGAAGTGGTTATATCAAGATGGGTAAGGAAATTGTAGGTGTTATCGGACAGGTACATCCTGCAAAGGCAAAGGCTTATGAAGTCAACGATACATATGTGGCAGAATTGAATTTAACAGCTATTCTTGCATTACGTACTCGTGCCTTAAAATTCAAAGCTATTCCTCTATATCCTGCAGTATCTCGTGATATCGCTTTAGTTGTTGATTCAAAAGTACCTGCATCAGATGTTGTTAAGACAATCAAACGTGCAAGCAAACAGCTTGTAAAGAGTGCAGAAGTATTCGATGTTTATGAAGGTGAACATATGGAAGAAGGTAAGAAGTCATTGGCTATCTCACTATTATTCCAGGATCCATCTCGTACATTAGATGATGCAACAATCAACTCAGCTATGGAAAAATTCTTGAAGCCTGCAAGAAGGACCATAATGCCGTGTTAAGAGGTTAAGATCAGTGCTTACACTGATCTTTTTTTCTTATGAAACTAATCTTTTCAGATTTGGATGGAACACTTCTTCATAGTGATAATACACTTTCTCATACGACATTACAGGCTATAAAGAAGGTGTATGCACATGATGATTTGTTTATTCCTATTTCTTCAAGACTTCCTGAAAGTATTCGCTTATTTGTCCCTTATAAAGCACCTCTAGTAGCCCATAATGGAGCAATGATTATTTTGAAGGATAAAATCATCTCTTATACAATACCAACGGATGTTGTCTATGATATATGTTCTTATTGCGATGATTTAGATTGGAACATTTATGATGGAGATAACTGGTATTCTACAAATCAATATTTTAAAGATCATGCAATAGAAGAGTCTTATATTGGTAAGGTATCAACTAAGATAGGGCTAGAAGACATTAAAAAAATACAGACCATTCATAAAATAGTCTGTATTGGATCTATTGATCATGTCACTTCTTATTTAAAAGAAACATATCCTTCTTTATATATAACACGTAGTGCTTCCTATTATCTAGAAATCACACATAAAGAAGCCACTAAAGCCAATGCGATTCAAGCAGTAGCCAATCATTATCAAACTCCATTAGAGAATACTATCGCTTTTGGAGATTATTATAATGATGAAGATATGCTAGAAATGGCAGGGGTAAGTTATGTCGTAGACAATGCCCCTGATGACTTAAAAGAAAAAGCAGATCATGTTACTTTGAGTAATAATGATGATGGTGTGGCCTTTATTTTAAATCAACTTTACGATAAGGAATCGCTTTAATGGTTTCTTTAAAGAAACAGGATCTACTAAATCAAGAAGCTGAGCCCCTCTTTTTTCGATGTCTAAAGCAGGATGCTTATGCTTTGTGATGTTAGTGATGATCTTATATTCAGTATTCTTTTTAGCTGTTTTAATATAACGCTGTCCTTTAGTAGATAAGCCTAGGATATGAATATAATCAATGTCCATGGCTTTTTTCATTTCTTCTTTTGTGTTATGAAGAAGAATATGAATAAGCATTCTTTGTATTCTGCTTCTTGTATAACGTTTACTTGTTAAAGCATTGATGAGTTCCTCTAAATTGCAGGTTTCTTGATTCACTTTATACAAGCGGTCATCCAAACCTTCTTCAATCATATGAAGCCCTTCAAGAGGAGTAAAGGTAATTAAATACTTTAAATAGGGATAGAACTCTTCTAACGTAAAGAAATGAGAATCTTTATAAGTTTCATATCCAGGTAATTGATGGGCTACATCAATTCCATGCTTCAACGCAATACGTAAAGAAGTTGCGCTTGAAATTTGTTCAATATCTTTTGCGTGATAATCATTAGTACGCTTAATACAATGCATAGAAATAGGATAATGATGATGAACCACCTCTTTGACATAACTTAATCCTAATAAGTCATTAGGTGTTCTCACTTCCTTATTTAAAATAAACTGTAAAGCTTGATTACAAGCATCAGGATAACGTAATCCATCCTTCATACCTTCTTTAACTTTCATATTGTAAGTATCAGGGTCTTGCTCAATACCTTCAGCTATTTCTATGAATGTCTCTATATTGCCATCCTCACTGCCAAATACAAGATCAGTCACGCCCATTTCATGAAGTAATGTTACGGCACCTTTCGCAAAATAATCTGCACTCTGACAGGCATAAACAAGAGGAAGTTCTATAACGATATCTATGCCTTCTTCTATTGCGATTGCGGCTCTTTTTGATAGCTGATCATTGCCGGTTCCCCTCTTTGTACAAAAGAAGAACTCATAACGCATATCGTTAAATCAGGCTTAATTCGTTTTTTAGCTTCTTGAAGATGTAAGCGATGTCCTAGATGATAGGGGTTATATTCTGTAATAATGCCAAGAATTTTCATGGAATCACCTCAAAAAGTATTTTATCATAATGGACTGATAATACAAATAATGATATACTTTTGTATTAGGAGGATTATTAATATGGCTTTAGAATTTAGATATGATACACAGTTATTAATTGATGGTCATGACTTAGATGAAGATGAAATCAATGATTACATCACTGAACATTTTAAAGGAGACTGCTTCTTGCAGTAGGTGATGAAGACTTAATTAAAATTCATTTCCATACAAATGAACCATGGCAGTTATTAGAATATTGTTCTACTTTGGGTGAAATCTATGACATTGTAGTAGAAGATATGGATCGTCAATCTAGAGGTCTTAAAGGATAACTTTCATCTTCGATGAAAGTTTTTGTCTATGATGTTGGGATTAGGTACATTCATTAATTGCAGTGCTATTATTATAGCCGGTATTGCAGGGATGGTTTTTGGAAATCATCTTAAAGAATCAATGCAGAATACATTGATGAAAGCAGATGGAGTCGCTGTTATTTTCATAGGTATTGCTGGGGGATTAAGTAAGATGCTGGTGATTAAGAGCGGATCTATTGAAACAACAGGAACAATGATGATGATTATTTCATTGTCATTTGGTGCTGTAATAGGAGAATTGTTAGATTTAGATGGTAAGATGACGCATTTTGGTGAATGGCTGAAGATAAAACAGGTAATGCAAAGAATCATAATTTTGTAGATGGTTTTGTGACAGCTTCATTAACAGTCTGTATTGGCGCTATGGCTGTTGTTGGCGCTATTGAAGATGGGGTTCATGGAAATCATTCTATTCTTTTTGCAAAAGCAATACTTGATTTTGTGATTATTCTTGTGATGAGTGCTACCTTTGGTAAGGGATGCTTATTTGCTTTTGTACCTGTTGGATTATTTCAGGGAATAATAACTCTTCTATCAAGTATGATTAGTCCCTATATTACTGCTTCTGCCATGAGTGCACTTTCTTTTGTTGGTTCAATACTTATATTTTGTGTAGGTGTTAATCTGGTATTTGATACAAAAATTCGTGTCGCTAACCTTTTACCAGCTTTAATTCTTGCAAGCATATGCACTGTTTTTCCGTTGTAAGAAACTTTTACTTGCATTTCTTTTTGTTTTTTGTAGAATATTTATGAGGAGTGACGGCGATGGAAAACAAGATTCGATTAAGTCCTAAAAGAATTCTTAATAAAGAATTTTCTATTGAGACAAAAGGCTATAGCGCAAATGAAGTAGACAGTTATCTTGATATTGTGAAAGAAGATTATCTAAATTTTCAATCTATGTTGAATGAATCTTATGATGAAATTGAAAGTCTTCAAAAAGAGAATGCTGCTTTAAGAAGAAAACTCAATGAATTATTAAGAGAAAGACAGGATCAAAGAGATAATGCACACGTCATGGAAGAGAGCTTGAATAACAATGTCGATGTCCTCAGACGTATTTCTCAATTAGAAAGAGAAGTCTATCATAAAAATAAAGATTAATATAGTCTGCGAGAACTGATCGCTGGAAACAGAGGAAAGTCCGTGCTGCCACTATCTGAGATGATAGTAGTGATCGTGCTGAGGCCAATAACCTCAGGCAGAAATGACAACGGTGAACGCCTAAGTCGTAAGATATGGAACTAGCCATAAAGTGCCACAGAAACGAATACTGTTAGAAATGACAGAGTGAAAAGGGGTAAACTTCGCGAGGCAGAAACCCAAATTTTGGTAGGGGAGTCTAGCAAAAGGAATTGAACGGATGCTAGGTAGAGAAATCTAAGATAAATGATGAGTTGAAAAACAGAACACGGCTTATAAGAGCAGACTCATAGATGGTTTCCATTGGGAACCGTCTTTTTTTGTGTATCTATAATAGTTGTAAAATGAGACTATTTGTGGTTAAATAGACTTGATATGAATGCAAGGAGGCTTAGAGATGAATATTAGTGAAATAATTAAACAGAAAAGAGAAGAAAAAGGATTATCTGTGGAGGAATTATCTTCTCAGACAATGCTTTCAATCGCAATAATTAATGATTTAGAAAATGGCAACTTTGACCATTATCAGGGTGAAGAAGCCTATATGAAGATGTATTTAAGAAAAATCTGCCGTGCTCTTGATATAAATGAAAAAGAAGTGCAGAATGAATATTTAAATTTAACTCAGAAAATTGAGTTAGAAGAATTACAGGAAGCAGAAGCACAGAGTGAGAATACAAAGAAAAAGTTATCTGCAGATGAGGAAAAAGCAAAAGCTTTCCGTTTTGAAAAGCCTTCATTTACAAATAATAAAGGTGTAGTAGGTGATAAGAGTCATTTGAATGTGATTAGAGTAATTATTATTATATTACTTGTTGCGATGATTTTCTGTGTAGGTTTCTTTGCGATTAGTAAAACAAAGTCTAAGGCAAATGTACCATCATTTACAAGTAATCAGCAGACTGCAGCAGGTGAAGTAACTAAGAAGCCTTCTAAAAAGAAAACTGAAAAGGAGAAAGAAGAAGTTGTACCTGCAGTGACTTATACAAGAAATAGTGATTTAAATTATAATTTTAAATTAAAGGATCCAAATGCACAGACTTTTAAATTAAAGGTTGAATATTCTAAGAAGTGCTGGGGTAGTCTTTATGTAAACCGTACTAAATACACTAAGTTTGAAGGTAAGGTTTATAATGAAGGCGACAGTGTTGAAGTAACACTAAATACAGCAGACTTTAGCACATTAAGACTTGTAAGTGGTGAACAGTCTGGTGTTAAGGTATATGTGGATGATGTAGAAGTTCCATTAACTGATGAAGAAAAGGCTGAAACAGGACTTAAATATACTAATTTAACATTGGAGAAGTAAGATGAATTTACCAAATCGTTTAACAGTAACACGTTTATGTCTTGTGCCAGTATTTATCGCATTATATTTATGTCCTTATTTTACAGATATCAGTGTGCCTCAGATTCATATTCTCTTTACTGATATCTCTGTCATTCAGTTATTAGCTTTTATTGTATTTTTAGGAGCATCTCTTACAGACTTTCTAGATGGTTATCTTGCAAGAAAAAATCATCTTGTCACTACTTTTGGTAAGTTTGTGGATCCTATTGCGGATAAGATGCTTGTGAATTCAGCACTTATTCTTCTTACTTGGAACAATAAGATGTCAGTCATTGCCTTAATCGTTATGCTTTTAAGAGATACTTTCGTGGATGGTGTACGTCTTGTTGCGTCTAGTTCTAATAGAGTTCTTGCTGCTAGTATTTATGGAAAACTTAAGACAGTCACTCAGATGGTGGGTATTTGTCTTCTCTTATTAAATAATCCAATCTTTGCACACTGGGATATCCCATTTGCGAATTATGTCATTAATATCGCAGCATGTGTTTCATTATTATCTGGTATTGATTATTTCTGGAAGAATAGAGATTTAATCATGGAGAGTATGTAATATGGAAGATTTAGTTAGATTGTTGATAAAAAAGAATGTAACAATTTCTAGTGTTGAAAGCTTTACAGTAGGAACTTTGCAGCAACTCTTGGATCAGTTCCAGGAGTTTCTGCTGTTTATAAGGGAAGTCTTGTCAGTTATCAGACAATTATTAAGCATCAGGTATTAGGTATCCCTCAGGAAGTGATTGATACCTATGGTGTAGTATCGAATGAAGTAGCAGGCCTTATGTGTATCAATGGACAGAAGATGTTTGAGACAGATCTTTGTATTTCATTTACAGGTAATGCAGGTCCAGATGCTATGGAAGGCAAGAAGGTCGGTTTGATATATATTGGAATTGCCTATAAGGATGAAGTTCATACATATGAATATGAACTAGAAGGCAGCCGTAAACAGATTGTAGAACAAGCTCTTGCAATCGGAAAAATGAAGATTTCTGAAATTTTGAAGTAATTTATAAATAATTGTCGTATGAATATGTATGGAGGTATATGTTTATGGCGAAGGAAAAGAAAACTGCAGTCAAAGATACTGATGCAGCATTAGATGATGCAATCAGTCAAATTGAAAAGAAATTTGGTAAAGGGTCTGTTATGCGTCTTGGAGACCGTACAGCAGTGGATGTAGACGTCATCCCTTCAGGCTCTTTAACTCTTGATAAAGCATTAGGTATTGGTGGTTACCCTAAAGGTCGTATTATCGAAATATATGGTCCTGAATCAAGTGGTAAGACAACTCTTACATTACATGCGATTGCCCAGGCACAAAAGCAGGGCGGTAAAGCAGCATTCATTGATGCTGAACATGCTATTGATCCTGTTTATGCAAAGAATTTAGGTGTTGATATTGATGAATTGATTCTTTCACAGCCAGATAGTGGTGAACAGGCGTTAGAGATTGCTGAAATGTTGGTACGTTCTGGTGTGATTGATTTGATTGTTATTGACTCGGTTGCAGCTCTTGTTCCACAGGTGGAATTAGATGGTGAAATGGGAGATGCAGCAGTTGGTTTACAGGCACGTTTGATGAGTAAGGCTTTAAGAAAGCTTTCAGGTGTTATGAATAAGACAAACTGTACAGTGATCTTTATTAACCAGCTACGTGAAAAGATTGGGGTTATGTATGGAAATCCAGAAACAACAACAGGTGGTCGTGCCTTGAAGTTTTATTCTTCTGTACGTGTAGAAATTAGAAGAAGTGAACAAATCAAACAGAATGGCGAAATTATTGGTAATAAAGCCAATATCAAGGTTGTTAAGAATAAAGTAGCACCTCCATTTAAGACAACTCAGGTTGATATTATCTATGGTAAAGGTATTTCACGTGATGGTGAAATTCTTGATTTAGCAGTAGAAGGCGATATTGTAGAAAAATCAGGAGCATGGTATGCCTATAATGGTGAGAAGATTGGACAGGGAAGAGAAAATGCGAAAAACTTCCTTATTGAACATCCAGCTATCTTTGAAGAAGTGGAAGAAAAAGTCAAAGCACAGCTTTTTGGCACTGAAGAAGTGGCTGAAGCTGCAGAATAGTCTCGTTTAACAGGCGGAATATTCCGCCTTTTTGTGAAATGTGGTGTAATATGAAAAAAACAGAACAGCTTATAATCAATACATTCCTAGAACTTGTTGAAGAAAAACCTCTTGATAAGATCACGATTCAGGATATTGCGGATAAATGTGGTATTAATAGAAATACCTTTTACTATCATTTTGATGATATTTATTCTTTAATTGAATCTGTCTTTAATAATCATGTTATCACCATTGAACGGATGTTTGAAGAAGGTGCTTCCTGGAGTGAATGTTCTGAGGTTGCTTTGAAATTTTTAGTGGAAAATCGTCGCGCCATTAGACATATTGCGTTTTCAATGAACCGTAATCAGTTAGACCATTATCTGTACGTAGTATTTAAAAGAATATTTACAGAATATTTATTGGATAACTTTATTGTGGATATATCAGATGAAAAATTTGATAATCTCATATGGTTTTACACATATGCGATTATGGGATGCATAGATTATAATTTTATTGAAAATAACAATGATATTGAATTAGAAGCACTTCTAGATAAGTTTAATACCACATTATTGATGACAAATCCCCTTAAAGCAAGTAAGCAGTCCAGATAGAAGACTGCTTTTTACGTTAATGTATGATTGAAAAGTGAATATAAATACATTATAATATAACTAGTGCTTTTTAGCACTTTTATACATAGGACACGGAGGGCTTTTATATGAATTTAATTAAAGTCTTGACCTATGTTCTTGTGTTTGTCTTAGGTGCAGGATGTTATTATATGTATATCCGTTTGAAGATTTCTAAAGCAAATGCAGATGCCAAAACAATTGTTGAAGAAGCTAATACAAAAGCAGACAATCTCATTAAAGAAGCAACGCTTGATGCAAAAACAAAAGCTTATGAATATAAGCTTGAAGCTGAAAAAGAAGCAAAGCAGCAGCGCTTAGAATTGACTAAGTTTGAAAATAAGCTATTACAACGTGAACAGAACATCGACCGTAGAGATATTTCTTTACAGGGAAAGGAAGATGCTCTTGAAGCAAGAAGCCAACAATTAAATAAGAAAAAGGCGGAACTAGAGGTCAAGGAAGAAAAGCTACAACATCAGATTGATGAAAAAGTAGCCGAACTTGAAAAAATTGCAGCTATGTCTGCACAGGAAGCAAAAGCTGAACTCTTTAAACAAGTAGAACAGCGTATGGAGACTGAGGTCACTGCTTATATCAAAGAACAAGAAGATGAAGCAAAGACTAAAGCTTCATTATTTGCAAAGGATATTATTGCGAATGCCTTGAATCGTTATTCTCAGGAAGAAGTCATTGAACGCACAGTCAGTGTAGTAGCACTTCCAAGTGAAGAAATGAAGGGACGTATTATCGGTCGTGAAGGTCGTAATATTAAGGCAATTGAAAATGCAACTGGTGTAGATTTAATTATCGATGATACTCCAGAAGTGATTACATTATCATGTTTTGATCCAATTCGTCGTGAAGTGGCTCGTTTATCACTTGAAACACTTATTCATGATGGACGTATTCAGCCAGGACGTATTGAAGAAGTAGTCGCTAAGACTAAGAAGGATTTAGATGATACTATTTTAAAGGCAGGGCAGGATGCTGTCTTTGAATTAGGATTATCAAGAATGAACAAAGAACTTGTCATGATGATTGGTAAGTTAAAATATCGTACAAGTTATGGTCAGAATGCTTTACAGCATTCAATTGAAGTGGCTCATTTTGCAGGTATTATGGCCTCTGAACTTGGATTAAATCAGCAGCTTGCTAAACGTGCTGGTTTATTACATGACTTAGGTAAAGCAGTAGACCATGAAATGGAAGGAAGCCATGTTGAATTAGGTGCTAAATTTGCTAAGAAATTTGGAGAAAATGCAACTGTAATCAATGCGATTGAATCTCATCATGGTGATGTTCCAGCAACATCTATCATTGCAGTACTCATCTCTGCAGCAGATACATTATCAGCTGCAAGACCTGGCAGTAGAAGTGAAAAAAATTGAAAATTATATCCAGAGACTTGAAAAACTTGAAGAATTACCTAAACAGTTTGAAGGTGTGGATAAGGTATTTGCTATCCAGCAGGTCGTGAAATTAGAGTTATCGTTAATCCAGAAAAGATTGATGACTTAAAAGCACATAAGCTTGCAAGAGATGTCAAAGAAAAGATTGAAACCGAACTCACTTACCCAGGACATATTAAAGTAACTGTGATCCGTGAGATTCGTGCTAATGAAATAGCTAAGTAGATAGGGTCCAACCTATCTACTTTTTCTTTAAGGATGTGAATAAAATGAATATATTATTTATAGGAGATATTTTTGGCAAGACAGGACGTAAGATGATTGCGACATATCTACCAAAAATTGTAGAAAAATATAGTGTTGAATGTGTCATTGCGAATGGTGAGAATACAAGCCATGGTAAAGGATTATTACAGAAACATTATGATGAATTACTGTCTTATGGTATTTCTTTAATAACTATGGGCAATCATACTTATTCAAAGAAAGAAATCTTTGATTATATTGATGAAGCAGACAAGCTAATTGTCCCACTCAATAAGCCACTTGCAATGCCAGGAGTAGGTTCTAGAGTCATTGAGGTAAAAGGTAAAAAAATAAGAGTGACTAATTTACTTGGTCTTACTTTTATGGATGGAAAACCTCAAAATCCATTTGAAGCTATTGAGCCTGTACTAGAAAATGATAGCAGTGATATCCATATCATTGACTTCCATGGTGAAGCAACAAGTGAAAAAATAGCCTTTGGTTACTATGTAGATGGACGTGTCAGTGCAGTATTAGGTACTCATACACATGTTCCTACTGGTGATGAAAAGATTCTTCCAAAGGGCACAGCATTCCAATGTGATGTTGGGATGACTGGACCATATGAAAGTGTTATTGGGTGTGAAAAAGAAGCAATTATTGAACGTAGTGTTAAGGGTATTATGACACCTTTTAGAGTTGTTGAAGATGAGGGACAGCTTTGTGCAACATTGCTTCATTTTGATGGAAACAAGTGTACAAACATTGAAAGAATCAGAATTGATCCACAGGTAAAGTTCAAGTAAAAACAAGAGAAAGCGTCTTCACATTTTGTGAAGAATACAGTATAATAGTTCTAGTTATTGAAGGAGGACAAGTTTTTTATGGCTAAATGTAAAATTTTAATGCAGACTGCACAGGTGCAAAAGCTAGTTACTTTTTTTGATGGATATAAGGATGATAAGGTAGAATTGAAGTATGTAAGTAAAGCTGGTATTAAGGCTACTTTCGAATGTGAAACAGAATTATCACCAGAAGACGCTGCCTCTCATTGTAAGTCTTTATTCAAGAAGACTCCAGAAGGAAGTTATATGTACTTCTCAATCCAGCCTGATGGATTCTTTGGATAAGAGTAATTTTATGGCACAGGTTAAATCCTGTGCCTTTTTTGATAGAAGGGGGATCTTATGGATATAAATGTGATTATTGGACAGATGGTTGTATTATTTGTATTAATGGGGTTAGGCTTTTTATTATATCGAGTAAATATTTTAGATTTGAATACAAATAGTAAACTCACATCTCTAGTTTTATCGGTCACGACACCATGCATGGTATTGAATTCTGTATTATGTACAGAAAAATATAGTGACTCAAAAACAATTTTCACTATTTTAGGTATTGCGATCATTACTTATGTTATTACACCTTTTATTGGATTGTTTATTAATAAATTGTTACATGTCCCAAGTAATCAAACAGGTCTTTATGTCTTTATGACAGTATTTTCTAATATTGGCTTTATTGGTTATCCTATTATGAAAGCTATATTTGGAAACGATTCTATTTTCCATACATCTTTATTTGACATGGTATTTAATATTATGTTATTTACTTTAGGTGTCTATTTGATTGGAATTGGCCAGCAGGGAAGCAATAAACTGAATTTTAAGAATTTAATTACACCAGGTGTGATTTGTTCTTTCTTAGCGCTTATTCTCTATTTATTGCATATAAGAGCACCTAAGATTATCGCAGACTTTACAGGTATGGTAGGAGATATGACAACACCTCTCGCGATGATTATTATCGGTGTCACACTTGGGCAATGAATATTAAAGATGTATTTAATGAACTACGTGTTTATATTTATACAATAATAAAGCAGTTAATTTTCCCTGTCATTGCTTATCCTGCAATTGCATTTTTAATCAAAGATAGTTATTTAAGAGGATTGACTTTGATTATGTTATCTATGCCGGTAGGAAGCTCTGCAGTATTATTTACGAATAAATATGGTGGAGATAGTGGCTAGCAGCCAAGACAATATTTATGACAACATTAATATCTGTTTTCACTATTCCACTTGTTGTCTATATGTTTTTAATTTAAAACTTTTACCCTAATTTAGGGGGTTTTTTTTATGAGGGGTATTTGTTATAATGGTGTCGAAAAGGAGCGTTTATGAAAGATTATAGTAAATATTTTAAAGGTCCTTCTTTAAAGGATGCACGTTCTAGAGGTCGTACTGAAGTACAGCATTTAGATGATGCATTTGAGATTCCTGCAGATATGGTGGGAATTGGCAAAGGACAGACATATTATATCCAGACTTATGGATGTCAAGCGAATGAAAGAGATACTGAAACATTATCTGGTATCTTAGAAATGATGGGGTATACTCATACTGATGAAGTAAAACAGGCAGATGTTGTATTATTAAATACATGTGCTATTAGAGAAAATGCAGAAGAAAAAGTATTTGGTAAGATTGGTTACTTGAAGAATATCAAGAAGACTAGACCAAATCTAATCTTTGGTGTATGTGGCTGTATGGCACAGGAAGAAGTGGTTGTGAATAAGATCTTAGAGAAATTCCCGCAGGTTGATCTTATTTTCGGTACACATAATATCCACCGTCTTCCAGTTTTATTAAAACAGGCAATGTTAGAAAAAGAACTTGTTCTTGAAGTCTGGTCTAAGGAAGGGGATGTTATTGAAAATCTTCCAAGTCATCGTGCCAATAACTACAAGGCATGGGTGAATATCATGTATGGATGCAATAAGTTCTGTACTTATTGTATTGTCCCTTATACAAGAGGTAAGGAACGTTCTCGTGAATTAGATGAAATTATCAAGGAAGTAGAAGAATTAAAGAATAGTGGTTATAAAGAAATCACATTACTTGGACAGAATGTTAATTCTTATGGTAAGGATTTAAATAACGATACAAGTTTTGCAACATTATTAGAAGCTGTTGCAAAGACTGGTATTGATCGTATTCGTTTTACAACAAGCCATCCTTGGGATTTTAATGCGGATATGATTGATATTATCGCTAAGTATGATAATATCATGCCTTCTATTCATTTACCTGTTCAGTCAGGGAATGATGAAGTTTTAAAGCTTATGGGTAGACGTTATTCAAAGGAAAGCTATTTGAAGCTATTTGATATGATTAAAGAAAAGATTCCTGATTGTACTATTACAACAGATATTATTGTTGGTTTCCCTAATGAAACAGAAGAACAATTCCAGGATACTTTATCTTTATATAACTATTGTAAGTATGATTTAGCTTATACATTTATTTATTCACCTAGAGAAGGGACTCCAGCTGCAAAGATGGAAGATAATGTTCCTCTAAGTGATAAGGAACAGCGTTTATATCGCTTAAATGAATTAGTGAATAAGTATGCTAATGAAGCAAATCAGAAATACTTAGGACAGGTTGTTAAAGTACTTGTAGAAGGTCCTTCTAAGAAGAACCCAGATGTTTTATCAGGTTATACAGAACATAACAAACTTATTAACTTTAAAGGTGATGCTTCAATGGTTGGTCAGATTGTAGATGTTCGTGTAACTGAAGCGAAGACATGGGCATTGACTGGAGAACAGCTTGAATCAAATAACTAAGAATAAAGCAGATTCTTTGAATCAATTAATTCTAAATAATCCTCTTATTCAGGAATTTAAGAAGTATGAAAAGACTTAAGAGAACATCCTGAATTATTATCTTTAGAAGATGAAATCAAACAAGAGAGCCAGATTATTCTTAAAAAGAAGGCTCTTGGTGAATTAACTGATGAAGAGTTAAAAGTCTATCAAGACAAAAAAGCATACTTTGAGAATCATCCTTTGATTGTCAATTATTTGAATCTAAAAAGTGAAGTTAATGATTACCTTATACAAGTTGAAACAATCATCAATGAAGAATTATTAAAAGCTATTGACTAAATGTTTTTAAATGTTTATTATTGAACTAATTTATATAAAAAGGAGATTATTATGGCACATATTTTTAATGAACCCTCACACACTTTTAATGAATATTTATTAATTCCTGGTTATTCTAGTGAAGAATGCCAGCCACAGAATGTTAGTTTAAAGACACCTTTAGTTAAATTCAAGAAAGGTGAAGAACCAGCACTTTCATTAAATATCCCTCTTGTATCTGCAGTTATGCAGGCTGTATCTGATGATGGTATGGCAGTTGCTTTAGCAAGAGAAGGTGGATGTTCATTTATCTACGGTTCACAGACAATTGAATCACAGGCAGCAATGGTAAGACGTGTTAAAAACTATAAGGCAGGTTTCGTACCAAGTGATTCTAACTTAAGCGCTAATGATACATTAGCAGACGTTCTTGCACTTAAAGAAAAGACAGGTCATTCTACTATGGCTGTTACTGAAGATGGTACAGCAAATGGCCGTTTAGTTGGATTAGTGACTGGTAGAGATTACCGTGTCAGCCGTATGGATGAAAACGAAAAAGTTGTTGATTTTATGACACCTTTTGATAAGTTAGTATGCGGACATAAAGATATTACTTTAAAAGAAGCAAATGATATTATCTGGGAAAACAAATTAAATGCTTTACCAATTATTGATGATGATAACAGACTTCTTTATTTCGTATTCAGAAAGGATTATGAATCAAGAAAGTCAAATCCTAATGAATTATTAGATGAATCTAAACGTTATGTAGTTGGTGCTGGTATCAACACTAGAGACTTCGCAGAAAGAGTTCCTGCATTAATTGAAGCAGGTGTAGATGTATTATGTATTGACTCTTCTGAAGGTTACTCAGCTTGGCAGGCTAACACTATTGCATGGATCAGAGAACATTATGGTGATACTGTAAAGTTGGTGCTGGTAACGTTGTAGATGGTGAAGGATTCAGATTCTTAGCAGAAGCTGGTGCTGACTTCATCAAGATCGGTATCGGTGGCGGTTCTATCTGTATTACTCGTGAACAGAAAGGTATCGGTAGAGGTCAGGCTACTGCAACTATTGAGGTTGCTGAAGCAAGAAATGCATATTTCAAAGAAACTGGTATTTATATTCCTATCTGTTCAGATGGTGGTATTGTTCATGATTATCATATGACTTTAGCTTTAGCTATGGGTTCTGACTTTATTATGTTAGGTCGTTACTTCTCTCGTTTTGATGAATCACCAACTAACAAGGTGAACATCAACGGTCAGTATATGAAAGAATACTGGGGTGAAGGTTCTGCACGTGCTAGAAACTGGCAGAGATATGACTTAGGTGGAGATAAGAAGCTTTCATTTGAAGAAGGTGTAGATTCTTATGTGCCATATGCTGGTAGCTTAAAAGATAACGTTGGTTTATCATTAAGCAAGATGAAACATACAATGTGTAACTGTGGTGCACTTACAATTGCTGAATTACAGGAAAAAGCAAAGATCCAGCTTGTGTCTGCTACTTCAATTGTTGAAGGTGGCGCACATGACGTATTGTTAAAGGATTCTTCAAATTCAGGTAACAGATAATAGGAGGATGGAAGGGATATTATTCCTTCCATTTTTTTGACTTTAAGGGATGGGTATTTATGCAAATTAATAAAGAAAGACTAGTTCAGACATTTTGTGAAATGGTATCTATTGATAGTGAATCTTATCATGAAAAGAAGATGAAAGACTATTTAATGAATATTTTTAAAGAGTGTCATATGGAATGCATAGAAATGCCTATAGAAGGCTTTGAAGCAGGTAATATTTATGCTGTTTTAAAAGGCCATACAAACAAAGAACCTCTTATGTTTTCAGGACATATGGATACTGTTTCACCAGGTAAAGGAAAACAGGCCATTATTCATGAAGATGGGCGCATTACAAGTGACGAGACAACAGTATTAGGTGCTGATGATGTAAGTGCTCTTGCTTCTTATATTGAAGCCATTCGTACAATAAAAGAGAATGATCTTCCTCATGGAGATATAGAACTTGCTATTAGTGTTGCAGAAGAGCCTTATGATGTGGGAAGTGCTTATTATGACTTTAGTTGTATCAAGTCACGTATTGCTTATACATTTGATTTAGCAGGACAAGTAGGTCTCGCAGCCTTAGAAGCACCTTCTATTATTTCATTTAAGGTTAATGTAAAAGGTAAAAGTGCTCATGCAGGTTTTAATCCTGAAGATGGAATTCATGCTTTAAAGATTGCAGCAAGTGCTATGTATCGAATTCCTAATGGTCATGTCAATGATAAGACTACAGTGAACTTTGGTACAATTCAGGGTGGAGAAGGAAGAAATATTGTTCCTAGAGAAGTCGTTATCACTGGAGAAATAAGAAGTTTTGATCATCAGGATGCATTAAAATGGAGTAAACATATTCATACTGTTTTTAAAGAAGAAGCCAATAAAGAACATGCTTCTATAGAGTATGATGATTATGTACACATTGAAGCTTATAAGATCAATGAAGATGAAGAAGTTGTTGAACGTTTTAAACATGCATGTCATAATCTTCAATTAACACCTCGCCTTATTTCTACACATGGTGGATCTGATAATAATAGATATGTGAAAGAAGGCATTAGAGGAATAGTTGTGGCTTGTGCGATGAATGATTGTCATAGTGTAAGTGAATATACAACAATAGATGAATTAGAAAAGAGTGCTCTCTTAGCATTACATCTTATGATTGGTTAAAAATATGCTATAATGAGGGAGTTAGGAGTGAGTATCATTTTGAAAAAAGAAAAGTACTCTCCCATGATGGAGAAATATTTAGAATTAAAAAAAGATCATCAAGATGCTATTGTGATGTATCGTATTGGTGATTTCTATGAAATGTTTTTTGATGATGCAGCTATTGCCTCAAAAGCATTAAATCTTGCTTTAACAGGTAAAAATGCAGGTGTTAAAGAACGCGTACCAATGTGTGGTGTACCATTTCATGCTGCAAGTGGTTATGTAGAAGAATTGGTCAAACAAGGACATAAGGTTGTTATTGTAGAACAACTATCTGATCCTAAAGCTAAAGGTCTTGTAGAAAGAGGTGTTGTTCAGATTGTTACACCTGGTACTTTAATGGACTTTAAGTTAAATGAGAAGGTGAATAACTTTATTGGGGCTTTAGGTGTATTTGATTTCTCTTATACACTTGCTTATGCTGATTTATCTACAGGGGAATTTTATTGTTTAAACCTAGAAAAGAAGGAACATCTATTACGTAATAAGATTGAATCATTAGGTATTAAAGAAATCGTTGTAGAAGATGATTCTATTCATATTGATGGAGTGATGATGTCTCCTTTTAAGAATGAAACAATTAAAGATAACTACAAGAAAATCTTTGATAATATCAATGATTTAAAACAAATCAAGGTCTGTGCTAATTTATTGAATTATTTAATTGATACTCAAAAGAGAGAATTAGAATATATCCAGACAATTGTAGAAGTTAAACAGGAAGATTATGTTTATATGGAAAGTGTCACAAAGAAGGCACTTGAACTTACTAAAAATGCGAATAATGAGAAATATGGCACACTATTATGGCTATTAGATCATACACATAGTGCAATGGGTGGTCGTTTATTAAAACAATGGATTGATCAGCCTCTTATTTCTAAAGAGAAGATAGAAGAAAGACTTGATCTTGTAGAAGTATTCATGGATAACCCTCTAGATAGAGATACAGTGACTCATATGATCAATGATATTTATGATATTGAAAAGCTGGCTTCTAGAGTGGCTTTTGGAAATGTGAATGCGAGAGATTTAAAGTGGATCTGTTCTTCTTTAAAGAAAATTCCTGAATTAAAACAAGAACTACTCAGTCTTGATCATCCTAAATTGAATGAACAAGCTATGCAGCTTGTTGATTTGTCTTGTATTATTAATACAATTGATGAAGCAATTGTAGATGATCCACCTTTAGTTATTAAAGAAGGAAATATTATCAAGGATGGATACAATAAAGAGTTGGATGAATTACGTGATATTCGTAAGAACGGTAAGAAATGGTTAATGACTTTTGAGGAAAATGAAAAAGAACGTACAGGAATCAAAGGTCTTAAGATTGGTTATAACCGTGTCTTTGGCTATTATATTGAAGTCACTAAAAGCTATTTGCCTTTAGTAAAGGATGAATTTAACTATACAAGAAAACAGAGTTTATCCAATGCAGAAAGATTTGTCACTCCAGAACTTAAAGATATGGAAAATAAGATTCTTTCAGCGCAGGATCGAATCGCTGCATTAGAATATGAAATATTTACTCAGGTAAGACAATATATTAAGGGTTATGTACATGAAATACAGGATGTTGCAAAGATTGTAGCTAGGATAGATGTGTTTAGTACATTTGCTGATGTATCAAGTTATAATCGTTATGTACGTCCAACATTTAATGATGATCATATTATTCAGATAGAAGAAGGAAGACATCCTGTAGTAGAAAAAGTAATTCCTGAAGAAGTTATGTAAAAAATGATATATCTTTAGGACAGGATGCTAGAATTATGTTGATCACCGGACCAAATATGGGTGGTAAATCAACTTATATGCGACAGATGGCTTTAATTATGATCATGGCACAAATTGGATGCTTTGTCCCTGCAAAAAGTGCAACTCTTCCAGTCTTTGATGCAATCTTTACTCGTATTGGTGCGAATGATGATTTAATTAGTGGTCAGTCTACATTCATGGTAGAAATGTTGGAGGCTAATAATGCCTTGAAATATGCGACTGAAAACTCACTTATTATATTTGATGAAATAGGTAGAGGAACAGCGACATTTGATGGTATGGCTTTAGCTCAGGGCATTTTAGAATATATTGCAAGCCATAATCATTCATTGACTTTCTTTTCAACACACTATCATGAATTAACACGTATGGAAGGCACTTCTATTAAGAACGTTCATGCAGGTGCTGATGTATCTAGTGATTCTATTCATTTCCTATATCATATTGAAGATGGCCCCTCTGGTCAGTCATATGGTATCAATGTTGCTAAACTCGCAAAATTACCTGATGAAGTTATTGTACGTGCAGATGCCATATTGAAATCGTTAGAAGACAATAATATTGAAGAGAAATTACAGAATATTGAAGTGACACCAGTTATAAAAACAAGTGCTGTAGAAGAAACACTCAAAGGCATTGATCCAATGAGTCTCTCACCACTTGATGCATTAAGTACATTAATTGAATTAAAGAAAATGTTGTAGGAGAAACTATGGGACATATTAGACAATTAAGTGAAAATCTAGCCAATAAGATTGCAGCAGGCGAAGTTGTTGAACGTCCTGCAAGTGTTATTAAAGAGTTGACAGAAAATAGTATAGATGCTAAGGCTAAAAGTATCACTATTCTAGTAGAACAGGGTGGTACAAGCAAGATGTGTGTGATTGATGATGGTATAGGAATGAATCGTGCAGATGCACTTTTATGCTTTAGTCGTCATGCAACAAGTAAGATTGTAGGTGAAAATGATTTATTCAATATCACTACATTAGGCTTTAGAGGAGAAGCTATTCCTTCTATTGCTTCTATTAGTGTCTTTACTCTTGAAACAAACAATGGTGAAGAAAATACAAAAGTAGAATATGAATTTGGAAAAAGAAAAAATGTAGGTAGTGTGGCAATGAATCGCGGTACGAAGATCACAGTAGAACGTATCTTCCAGAATGTACCTGCAAGACTTAAATATATGAAGTCTATTAATGCGGAATTCGCAGCTATTTATTCTTATGTAGAGCGTCTAGCCCTCGCTCATCCAGAAATTTCTTTTACTCTTATACATGACCATAAAACAATATTCAAGACAAATGGAAGAAATAATTTATTAGAAGTTATTAGTGAAATTTATGGTATTCCTGTTGCAAAAATATGATTCATGTTGATTTTGGCAATGAAGAGTTTCATGTAGCTGGTTATATATCTAAAATTGATACATCTCGTTCTTCAAAGAATCATATTGTTACTCTAGTGAATCATCGCTATGTCAAGAATATGAAAACGATTAATACAATCAATGAGGTTTATCGTCGTTATTTAGCTGATAAACGTTATCCAATTGCAGTGTTAGAGATTGATGTAGATCCATATCTTGTAGATGTAAATGTTCATCCAGCAAAACTAGAAGTACGTTTCTCTAAAGAAACAGAATTAAAGGAATTACTACTTAAGGGTTTGGAAGAGGCTTTATCCAAAAAGAATCTCACTTATCAACCATCTACTAGAGAAACAGAAAAAGCATCCTTCAAACCAAGTCTTGCACAGATGACTATTCCTCTTGATGAGGTTTTTGAAGAAGTCAAAGAAGAACCAGTTATTGAAACTGTTCATGAAGAAATGCCTGTTTATGAACCCGAAAAAGTAGAAATCAAAGAATCTCCAAAAGAAGAACCACTTAAACCAATTAAAGAAAAAATTAAGGTTATTGGCCAAACAAGAGGCACTTATATTTTAGGAGAAAATGAAAGAGGATTTTATATCATTGACCAGCATGCAGCACAGGAACGCATCAATTATGAATATTTCCTCAATAAGTTTTCTCATCCTGACTTATCCATCCAGCCGATGATTGTTCCTCTTACTTTTGAATATCCTGAAAGTGAATGTCTTGTTATTGATGAACATAAAGGGTTATTGGAAGAAGTTGGAATCCATCTTGAATCATTTGGCCGACATTCATACATTGTGCGTGGTTTACCTTTATGGATGAAAAATATCGATGAGAAGATCTTTATTGATGAAATGATTCAAGAAGTTTTAAATAATCAAAGTGTGGATATTGTTGCTATGCAGGAACATGCTATTGCAACACTTGCATGTAAAGCAAGTGTCAAAGGAAATACATATCTCACAACACAGGATATGCAGACAATTATAGATAATCTTATGCGCTGTGATAATCCTTATGTCTGTCCTCATGGTAGACCAACCATCATATTCTATAGTGATTATGAATTAGAAAAGTTATTTAAGAGGGTTGTAGTATGAAAAAAGTAATTGCGGTATGTGGACCTACAGCTGTAGGTAAAACACGTATGGGTGTTTCTTTAGCTGAAGCACTTCATGGTGAAGTCATTAGTGGTGATTCTATGCAGATCTATCGTACGATGGATATTGGAACTGCCAAAGTAACAGAAGAAGAAATGCAGGGTATTATTCATCATATGATTGATATCAAGAATCCTGATGAAACATTTTCTGTCAGTGAATTTCAAAAAGAAGTTCGTCATTATATCGATACAATCGATATGCCTATTGTGGTAGGAGGTACAGGTCTTTATATCAAAGGTGCTCTTTATGATTACACTTTTGAAGAAACAGAATCTAAGCATGATGAAATAAAAGCAAAGTATGCCCATTATACAAATGAAGAACTACATCAGTATTTGGCGTCCTTTGACCCTCAATCAGCATTAGATCTACATCCTAATAATCGTCAAAGAGTATTACGTGCTATTGAAATTTATGAAGAATCAGGAAAAAGAAAAAGTGATATTCTAGAAGCGCAGGAACATAAGCCTGTTTATGACATTTATTTTGTAGGACTCACACTTCCACGTCCTATTCTTTATGACCGTATTAATAAACGTGTTGATTTAATGATTGAACAGGGATTGGAAGAAGAAGTTAAGAAAATCTATGATTCAGGTTTATCACGTAATGCGCAGTCTATGAAGGCTATTGGTTATAAGGAATGGTTTGATTACTTTGAAGGTTCAAAAACAAAAGAACAGATCATAGAAGAAATCAAGAAACATTCACGTAACTATGCGAAAAGACAATATACATGGTTTAATAACCAATTTGATGTACATTGGTACGATGTCAATCTAGAAGATTTTGATTCCACAATTCACCAAGTATTAAAAGATATCGAAGAATGGTATAAAAAGATAAGTCTAACGAGGCTTATCTTTTTTGAGTTTTCTGATATTTGTGGTTCTTCCGTGTTTAAGAATTCTTTGATAGTTTTCAGTTAATGATTTTTCATAACGCTTGTCAGCCAAGGTACATAGAACTGAGCATCTTTAATTTCATCAGGAAGATATTGAAGATATTCCCATAAATCAGGCCTATTATAATCATAACGATCTTCCTCATCTATACCAACAGGAGTTAAACGTATATATTGTGGTGCTTTATGTGGTTCGTTGTGGTAAGACGCAAGTGCTGCATCTATCGCATTTTCACTCGATTTTGATTTAGGTGATAAAGCCAATTCTATAATGCAGCTTGCTAGAGGAATTCTCGCTTCAGGAAAACCAATTGTCTTAGCTGCCTGGAAGGCTAAAACAGTACGCATACAAGCATTAGGATTGGCTAGTCCTATATCTTCATAAGCAGTTGTAATCAGTCTTCGTTCTAGTGACTCTATATCTCCTGCATCTATAAGTTTAGCAAAATAATAAAGAGCACCATTTGGGTCAGATCCCCTAATAGATTTCTGCAAACCACTTAAAGTATCATAGTATTGATCTTCATCTTTATCAAATTGCATATTGGCGCGTGGAACAGCTTCCTGAATGATTTCTAATGTGATATGTGTATCTGGCGCATAAATAGTTGCAAGTTCCAAACAATTATAAGCATAACGAACATCACCACTGCTCATTCTTGAAATATAATCATATACTTCTTGATCTATTTCATATTGATGATTAAGTCCTCTCTCGCTGACTGCAGCTCTTTGACATGCTTCCACAATCTCTTCATGATTCAAGGGCTTTACTTCACACAAATGACATCTCGAGCGAATTGCAGGATTGATAGAATGATATGGATTGGCAGTTGTGCAGCCTGCGATAATCAACAATCCACTCTCGATATAGGCAGTAAATGATCTTGCTTATCTTTATTTAAACGATGCACTTCATCTACAATCACAAACAAACCTTCTGAAAGTTTCGCTTCAGCGATAATCTGGTCCATCTCTTTCTTATTACCAGCAGAGGCATTGAATATACGATATGGTATATTTAAATCATGAGCGAGGGCTTTAGCCATAGTTGTTTTTCCACATCCAGGAGGTCCGTATAAAATAATGGACATTGGATGATCCTTCTTTACAAATTGTCTTAATAATTTATTATCTCCTACAAGGTGCTTTTGTCCAATAACATCATCTAGTCCAATAGGACGCATGGAATCTGCAAGTGTCTTATGAATCATAGTTTATTTCCTTTCGTTTTAGAATCATGTATAATTATAACATGATTTTATAAGGAGAGAGTAATATGAGAATTGTTTTACAAAGAGTAAAAGAAGCAAGTGTGACAATTGATGGAGAAGTACATGGTGCCATTAATAAGGGTTATATGATTCTTGTAGGTTTTAATAATGATGATACTCATGAAATTATAGATCGTCTTGTGGAAAAGGTCATCCACTTAAGAGTCTTTGAAGATGAAAATCAAAAAATGAATCGTTCACTCATAGATGTAGAAGGATCTATTCTTTCTATTTCTCAATTCACTTTATATGCAGACTGTCATAAAGGAAGAAGACCAAGCTTTATCGATGCAGCTAAGCCTGATATCTCTTCACCGCTTTATGATTACTTTAATAAAAGTTTAAGAACCCAAGGCATTCATGTAGAAACAGGAATTTTTGGAGCTGATATGAAATGTGCGTTAATTAATGATGGCCCAGTTACTATTGTATTAGATAGCGATGACATCATGCCTCGAAAATAATGCGATTATCGGCAAATAGAAGGGCGTATAAGCCCTTTTTTACATTTTTTTCACAAAAAATGAATAAAAATCAAAAAAAGTCTGTCAACCGAAATTGATAATGTCTCAAAATAATCAAACATTAGCACCACAACGGTGCTTTTGTTTTGCAGCATAATTCGCAAGCTGTTTTTCTCCAAGGATGATCCATTGGAGGAATATAT
>ENA-OQHA01000256-OQHA01000256.1-human-gut-metagenome-genome-assembly--contig:-NODE-256-length-28360-cov-3.451316_pt1 | contig 28360 bp, 39 predicted proteins | sample MGYA00242558_ERZ504707 | MGnify/ENA primary metagenome ERZ504707 (study PRJEB26092, sample SAMD00036197) | human gut metagenome | host: Homo sapiens | study: EMG produced TPA metagenomics assembly of...
GCGAAAAACTGATTTACACTGAGAAATTCCTCTTTATACAGGTTTGTTATATCGGCAGAATTACTGCTTCACAGATCAAAAATCTACATACATATTTCATGGGGAAGAATCTTCCCTTATTTACAAGAGGATGTAAACTAAACACCTACCTTATAAAAATTCAGGAAGCCGGCTTAACTTCATACTGTTAGATCCTTTCACCAGAATATAAAATCCAATCGGACAATCTGATTTCAAATGATCTATTAATGTATCGACATCAGGATACTTTTCATAAGAAGTCTGAATACATCCAAATTCCGGTCCAACTAAAATAACTTTCTCAAAATTACATGTATCCAGGAAGTCTACAATTTTTGCATGCTCCTCCTTGCTACTGGATCCCAATTCTTTCATATCACCTAATATCACCATTTTATGAGCTGCCTCTACATGTCGGAAATTTTCCAAAGCAGCCATCATACTCGTAGGATTTGCATTATAAGCATCCACAATCAAATGATTATTTGGGGTTTCTTCCAATTGAGAGCGGTTATTTTGCGGTATATAAGATGACAGAGCCAAACTAATTTCCTCTTCTTCCACCCCAAAGAAACGGCCAATAGCAGCGGCAGCCAAAACATTATCCAGATTATATGTTCCGATTAAATGGGTCTGAACTTCATGCAACCCCTTCTCGCCTATCCAGGCAAAAGCCAAAAAAGGAGAACACTTCAGTACATGTCCGCTTACATATAATCCTTCGGTCTGACCATAGCGAATACAATTCAGTCCTTCAGCTATTTGGTTCAGATAAGGGTTCTCATTCTGAATAAAAACAGAAGAATTCTTCCGGCTACGCAAATAATCATATAATTCACCTTTAGTGCGTATTACCCCTTCAAAAGAGCCAAAACCTTCCAAATGTGCTTTACCGACATTCGTAATAATTCCATAGTCAGGTTCTACGATATGCGTCAGCATATGAATTTCCCCCGGATGACTGGCCCCCATTTCCACAACCGCTATTTCATGCTCCGGTTTCAATCTAAGCAATGTAAGGGGCACACCTATATGATTATTAAGATTTCCTTGTGTATAAAGAACGTTATATTTTCGGCCCAAAACTGTTGCAATCAATTCTTTCGTTGTTGTTTTGCCATTCGTTCCAGTGATACCAATAATACGTGTTCCCAACTGACGTCGATAGTAATTGGCCAACTCCTGCAAAGCCTTCAGGCAATCTTCAACCAACAAAATACGCGGATCATCCTTTGTGCATATTCCGGTTCATCCACAACCGCATAGCGGCAACCTTTTTGCAAAGCCTGTTCTGCAAAAGCATTACCATTAAAGTTGCCTCCTTTCAAAGCTATAAACATTGATCCTTCCGGACAATTCCGGCTATCAGTAGTTACCTGACCACACTCCGTAAAGAAATCATATAAAGAAGTTATTGTTTCCATTCTCTTTTTAATCTTTAACCTAATTATACGCACAAAGATAACTGAAAAATACATAGCAAAACGACAAAAAGTAAATAATTGTGCGTACATTTGCACCCGTCAAGATGACATGTCATTATGGAAACAACACTCACCAAATACATAAATATCAACGGACAACTGATGGATCTATCCCATCCGCAGGTAATGGGAATCCTAAATGTTACGCCAGATTCCTTTTATGCCCAAAGCCGGCAACAGACAGAAGAGGGAATCCTTTCCCGTGTGCACCAGATTCTAGAAGAAGGAGGAAATATTATTGACATCGGTGCTTATTCGTCCCGCCCCAATGCTGATCATATTTCTACAGAAGAAGAGACAAAACGCCTGCGCCATGCATTAAGCCTCATCATCCGCGAATATCCTCAGGCCGTACTTTCCGTGGACACATTTCGCGCAGACATTGCACGCATGTGTGTAGAAGAATATGGAGTTGCGATCATCAATGACATTTCAGCCGGAAACATGGATGCACAAATGTTTTCCACTATAGCCCGGTTGGGAGTTCCCTACATCCTGATGCATATGCAAGGAACCCCACAAAATATGCAACAACATCCGCACTATGAACATATAGTCCAAGAAGTTCTTTATTACTTTTCCGAAAAGGTACAACAATTACGTGACTTAGGAGCAAAAGATCTCATTCTGGATCCCGGATTCGGATTCGGCAAAACTTTAGAACATAATTATGAATTACTGAACCAACTCGAAGAGTTCCAGATATTCAATCTTCCACTGCTAGTTGGAGTTTCACGTAAATCCATGATATATAAATTGCTGGGAGGAGGACCTGAAGATGCTCTTAACGGCACAACTGCCATTCATGCCATTTCCTTACAAAAAGGAGCCAATATCCTCCGAGTTCATGATGTAAAAGCAGCCACAGAAGTCGTACGGATTATGGCAGCCATGCAGAAAAACATCAAACCTAGTTGTCAACCTTCTAAAAACCAAGAATAAAGATGCCTTTCGATATTCATATCATGAGTCTGAAGGATATTCTGGATATCCTCCTTGTTGCCTTTCTGCTATACAAGACCTATAAGGTCATGAAATCTTCCGGGTCTATCAATGCATTCATCGGCATTCTGGTATTTATTGTTATCTGGGTTATCGTATCCCAGGTTCTTCAGATGCGTCTGTTAGGCTCCATCTTTGACAAATTAGTCAGTGTAGGAGTTATTGCACTGATTGTCCTTTTCCAGGATGAGATCCGCCATTTTCTGCTAACGTTAGGTTCTCATCACCGCGCCAATAGCCTGTTCAGATTTCTGAAAGGGAATAAAGAACAAAAGAATCAGAAAGAAGACATCATGCCCATTGTCATGGCTTGCCTGAACATGAGCAAAGGCAAAGTAGGCGCTCTGATCGTTATAGAGAAAAATTTCCGTTGGATGAAATCGTACGAACCGGAGATATGATCGACGCCAACATCAATCAACGGCTCATTGAAAATATCTTCTTTAAAACAGTCCGTTGCATGATGGTGCCATGATTATCAGCAACAAGCGAATCAAAGCAGCCGGATGTATTCTGCCCGTATCTCATAATCTGAACATTCCGAAAGAACTGGGACTCCGTCATCGTGCAGCCTTAGGCGTTTCACAGGAAACAGATGCACTTGCCATTATTGTCTCTGAAGAAACCGGAGGAATTTCCATTGCCTACAAAGGAGAATTCTACCTCAAACTAACGGCAGAAGAGCTGGAGCGTATGTTGACCAACGAAGATTAATCCTGCCCAATAGGTCAAAGAACAGAATCTTGAGGGAAATAAAATAAATCTGAGAAATTTTGGCAGTTTGACAAAGTTAACTTATCTTTGCGCCCTCGAAAGGAGAGGTGCTCGAGTGGTTGAAGAGGCACGCCTGGAAAGCGTGTATACGCCAAAAGCGTATCACGGGTTCGAATCCCGTTCTCTCCGCAAGAAAAGGTGTAAATCAGAACAGATAAGATTTACACCTTTTTTGTATCCCGGATTATACCAAACAGTATCTCAAAACTTCATGTAAGAAAGTTTGCTCCAGAGCAACACATTGAGAAGTTCTGACCCCTACTTTTCCGGAATCTCCTCATCCTGTTTCGGACAATATCTTTGTACCGTCAGTTCTCCATTCAAGGCTCCCAGTGCATTCATCGCCAGAGCTCCCATTTCATCCTCACCCGGAATTATTTCCACCGGAGCCAAAGATTCAACCCAGCCCCGCAATGCATCCGTACAATATTCATTATAAGCAATTCCACCAGTCAGGATGATGGCATCTGTTGCACAATGCAATGCCACATGCATGGCACCGATCTGTTTGGCTACCGTATATAACATCGCATCCAGCACCCGCTTATAATGGATCTCTCCGGCATGAATGCCCCGAATAATCGTCGGGACATCTGTTGTCCCAGGTGGGCAACCAGTCCTCCCCGTCCATTTAACATCCGGCAAAGTTCCCGATGCGTGTATTTCCCGCTGAAACACAGATCGACCAGTTGACGCGCCGGAACTGTCCCGGCTCTTTCGGGACTGAAAGGTCCTTCACCATTGAGAGCATTATTCACATCAACTACCCTGCCATACTGATGAGCACTGACTGAAATACCACCTCCCAAATGAACAACAATCAGATTCATCTCCTCATATTTCTTCCCTATACGCGCTGCATAACGCCGTGAAACAGCCCGACTGTTCAAAGCATGGAAAATCGAAATACGGGGAAGTTCCGGAACCCCGCTGATCCGTGCTTCCTCACGCAGTTCATCAGTTACTACCGGATCGGCGATATATGCCGGACATCCGGCCTGCTGCGCAATTTCATCGGCAATCCATGCAGCCAGATTTGAAGCATGTTCCATCGAAGCATTCCATAAATCCTGCTTGACCCGTTCATCAACCAGGTACACCCCTCCCGGTATCGGTTTCAGCAACCCTCCTCGCGCAATCACCGCATCAAACCGCAGCGGAATTCCCGCTTTCTCCAAAGCTTCATGCACGTGCTGGCGACGATAATCATATTGCTCATTAATATGACGGAATCCGGCCACCTCTTCAGCCGAATGATACAGACTTTCTCTCCAGACGAGAACATCATCTTCATAAACAGCCAACTTCGTGGAAGTTGAGCCAGGATTGATTACAAGTATTTTCATAAGCATTCATTTTGGGGTTCATTGCCAGCCAGACAAGCAAGTGCCAGACTGTAATATTTGGAATTTCCCGAATCCGCCCGCGAAGGTACGACAACCGGAGCAATCGTTCCGGTCAACATTCCTGCCATGTTGGCATCACCGAACAAGGACAAAGTCTTGTAAAAGGTATTACCAGATTCGATATTCGGAAAAATCATAATGTCAGCGTTTCCTACCACAGGTGAGGCCAGACCTTTGATCTGACCGCTATGCGCATCACAAGCCGTCTTCGCATCCATCGGCCCATCTACAAAAACAGAACCGAATTTTCCCTGCAAAGCTTCTTCTTTCAGCTGCACATAACTGATGGTATGCGGAAACTTCTCGTTGATTTTCTCCGTACAATGAATCAAGGCAACCCGCGGCTGCTCACTTCCCAGTTTACGGCACAAGGCAACGTCGGCCATGATCATCGCCCGAAACTGGTCAAGTGTAGGACGAGGGATAACGGCTGCATCCGAAAAAAACAACAATTTATGATACAAAGGAACCTGGGCAACTGCTACATGGCTCAAAACTCCACCCGAAGAGCAAGCCTTTTTCTTTATTTAAGACAGCACGTAAAAGATTGTCTGTATTGATCAGACCTTTCATCAGAATATCGGCTTCTCCTGTCCGCACCAGCTCCACAGCCAATGCCGCCGCGGCATCCGGAGTTTCTGCTTCATAGACTCGTACAAAATCCGGTGAGGCCATACGTAAATGATACGCCATTTCCATATCTGCCGTATCAGACACCAGTAAAAATTCTGCTATTTCTTCACGCAGAGCCCGGATGATAACATATTCCGTATGCGAATCTTTCGGACAAACCACAGCCACTCTCCGACGAATTCCTCGGGCGCGCAGGCTATGCACCATTTGCGTTAGCGTTCTTATCAGTTCCATAACACTAGATTTTAAACAAATATGGAAAATAAATCTGGATTTATCCCTATATTTGTCCGAATTACAAGAAAGATTTAACTTATGAAAACATCTCAAAAGTTTAATATCGATTTCGACTATAATGAACTGCATCATGACGCTCCGAAAGCAGTTCAGGCTCCCCTTATCGGATTGACCGGAAATTTCAGTGACAATAAGCTCAGTTTACTTCCAGGCTATTACACTTCCATTCTGAAAGCAGGTGCTGTGCCCGTCATCCTCCCGCCGACTGAAGATGCTGACATTTTGATCAGTTTCCTGAATCGGATCGATGGACTTCTTTTTACCGGAGGAGCGGATATCAATCCCCTCTTCTTTCAAGAAGAACCCATCCGGGAACTACAAGACATCAACCCGTATCGTGACCGGCAGGAACTGCTGCTGGCACGTCTGGCCGCCGACCGGCAAATTCCCATACTGCATTTGCAGAGGAGTACAGGTTTTGAATGCTGCCTTCGGAGGAAGCCTCTATCAAGATATCCACTCACAAATGGAAGGAACACGCATCAAACATAGCCAGCAACTGGACCGAAGCTTTGCCTCACACACCATAGAAATAGAGCCGGGCTCCCTGCTGGAGAAGATTATGGGATGCAACCATGCTGCCGTCAATTCATTCCATCATCAGGCAGTCCGCGAGGCGGCTCCGGGGTTCCGGGTTTCCGCACGCGCCAAAGACGGAGTCATAGAAGCAATCGAAAGTACAGAAGGAAAATCCATACTCGGTGTACAATGGCATCCCGAATGTTTCATTCTGAATGGCGATGAATCCATGATGCCATTGTTCCACTGGCTGACTCATGAAGCAAAATCTTTCGCCAAAGCCAAAGAACTGCACAGCCGAATCCTGACTCTGGATTCGCATTGTGACACTCCGATGTTTTTTCACGAAAACATTCATTTCGAAAGCCGGGATCCCAGAATTAAGGTCGATCTGCACAAGATGAACGAAGGACGGCAAGATGCTACCATCATGGTGGCCTATCTTCCCCAAAAAGAATGTACGGAAGAAGCTCTTTGCCAGGCAACGGCTCAGGCAGATTCTCTGCTGGACCAGATCGAAGAGATAACAGCTGCCCATCCGGAGTCTGTCGGAATAGCCTATACACCGGCCGATCTCTATCGCCTGAAACGGGAAGGACGGAAAGCCATCATGCTGGGTATTGAAAACGGCTATGCCATCGGCAATGATCTTCACAATGTAGAACGCTTCCGCCGTCGGGGAGTCGTTTATATGACACTTTGCCACAACGGAAACAATAATATCTGCGGTTCGGCACGCTACAATGATGTTAATCTGGGACTGACATCTTTCGGCGAACAAGTTGTCCGTGAAATGAACCGCACAGGAATGATGATCGACCTCTCTCACAGCGGGGAACGAAGCTTTTACGACGTGCTTCAAGCCAGCAGCCAGCCCGTTGTCTGTTCACATTCTTCCTGCCGTGCCTTATGCGACCACCCGCGTAACCTGACTGACGATCAGCTAAGAGCCATCGCTGCAAAGGGAGGTGTCGTACAAGTCTGTCTGTATGGCGGATTCCTCCGTTCCGGACAACCGGCAACCTTATCTGATGCAATCGCCCATCTGAATCACATGGTACAGGTCATGGGCATTGAACACGTAGGAATCGGAAGTGATTTTGACGGTGATGGAGGCATCATCGGATGTAACGACTCCTCGGAACTGATCAATTTCACCCGGCGTCTGCTGGAAGAACGTTATGGAGAAGAAGATATCCGGCTGATCTGGGGAGGTAATTTCCTGCGCGTCATGGAGGAAATTCAAAATGGCAAAAAACACTAAAACGTTTTTCTGCTCACGTGAAATGATGTACCTTTGCAACAGAAAAAATAAAACGAAGCATTACATGAAATTTTACAGTAACCTATTGACTGCAACCGCCTTGCTGATGGGTACCGCCCTCCTTTCGTGCGGCAGCAGCAACCGGAACGACAACCGGACAAAGGAAGAAAGTACGGAAGAGATATCCAACATACAGGTCCCGGAGTTCAATGCTGACAGCGCATACGCCTACGTGGCAGCACAGACAGCTTTCGGTCCACGTGTTCCTAACTCGAATGCCCATAAAGCTTGCGGAGAATATCTGGCCAAACAGCTTGAAAAGTTCGGAGCCAAAGTCTACAACCAGTACGCCGATCTGATGGCTTATGACGGAACTCTCCTGAAAGCCCGCAATATTATAGGAGCTTACAATCCGGATACACGCAAGCGAGTATTGCTTTGTGCACACTGGGACAGCCGCCCTTATGCTGATGAAGATGATCCCCAGCATCATCATACCCCCATCGACGGAGCCAATGATGGTGCCAGCGGTGTAGGAGTCCTGCTTGAAATAGCCCGCCAGCTGCAACAGCAAGCGCCGGCAATCGGTATTGACATCGTCTTTTTCGATGCAGAAGATTATGGTACTCCTGACTTCTATCAGGGCAAACACCCTTCTGATTCCTGGTGTCTGGGTTCACAATACTGGGGACGAATTCCTCACACTCCTGACTACAAAGCACGATTCGGTATCCTGCTTGACATGTAGGAGCTCCAAATGCAACTTTCTATTACGAATATTATTCGAAAGAAACTGCCAATGATGCCATGAAGAAAATCTGGAAAACGGCAGAAAGTCTCGGCTACGGAAACTACTTTGTTCCCCAGGATGGCGGAAGCATCACCGATGATCACATCTATGTTCACTCCTTCCGGCAAATCCCCTGTGTCGACATTATCCATTATGACACAAGTACCAATACCGGATTCGTATCGACCTGGCACACACTGGATGATACACTGGAACACATTGACAAATCAACGCTGAAGGCTGTAGGACAAACTGTAATGACCGTTATTTACAACGAAAAATAAAGAAGACAATGAAGACAATCAATGAACTCCAAGACGAAGTGATCGCTGAATTCAGCGATTTTGATGACTGGATGGACAAGTATCAGCTACTGATAGACTTAGGAAATGAACAACAACCGCTTGCTCCGGAATACAAAACGGAACAGAACCTGATAGACGGATGCCAAAGCCGCGTATGGCTGCAGGCTGACCTTGAAGATGGCAAGGTTGTTTTCCAAGCAGAAAGTGATGCTCTGATCGTAAAAGGAATTATCAGCCTGCTGATTGAGGTTGTATCAGGACATACACCGGATGAGATTCTGAATTCAGACCTCTATTTCATCGAAAAGATCGGCCTGAAAGAACACCTCTCACCGACACGCAGCAACGGACTGCTTGCCATGATCAAGCAGATGCGCATGTATGCACTGGCATTCAAAGCCAAGCAAGGAAAATAACTGATTCCCATGTATGGATCATATAAAAAGCCCGGGGGCTCAAAAGCCTTCGGGCTTTTTTTAAAATGTCGAAACGTTTTCATGCATACGCCGAAACGTTTTTTAAAAAGCCCGAGACGTTTTTTGGGGAACTTATAGAAAGACCGTGCGCTTCCCGGCTATCGACAGTTTTGAATAAGGAGAAACAGATGTCCACAAAGCCAGATCGCCGGCAGTAATCGGATATGTCATTTCTCCCCGGAAATCAGCCGCCAACATACGAAGCATGATATATCCATTCCCTGATGATGCACATCCTGTATCAAGGCTTCTTTTCCCCACTTTTGCCAGCAAATATGTTCATAGCGGGCTATATATTTCTCATCATCTTCCAGGTCTCATACGGTGATTCACCCTCAACATAAATTTGCCGAAACTCACCTCTCCAGATACCTTTCGAACCCTGCAGTTCAAAATCAAGGCTCCGCGGACGAGGCAAGGTGGTATCATGAGTCAAAGTTATCAACACCCCGCTTCCGTACGCATCTGGGTTATCACAATGTCTCCCATACTCACAGGCAAAGGTGAAGTCCCGCCCCGGTGTGCAACGAACTCGTTCAGCCCACAGGCCCGTGAAGAAAACGAAGTCAGTTCGGCTATGCGGTCAGTCCGTCCCACTCCTGCAGCCAGACAAAGCGGAGCCAAACCATGAGTCGGATAAAGATCCCCATTTTCGGTCAGATAAAAACGGCTTCTCCAGATACCTTCCGGTTTGTTCGGATTCCCCAGGTTTCCCTGTTCATCAACCAGCATATCACGCAGATCATGCCGGTATCCGCCCCGTAAGGCAACCAGCTGCCCCAGAACTCCGGCCTGTACCAGCTGAAGCATGGCCATATTTTCACGGGTAAAGACGGCATTCTCCAGCGGATAAATCCGAAGTCCCTTGCGGGATGCCACCTCAATCAGCGGATCATATTCGCCGAGACAAAACCCTCCCTTGATTTCCATGGCGACATGACAACCTTGTTCCAATGCATATAAAGCCTGTTCTACATGGAAATGCCACGGAGAAGCGATAACTACCAGTTCCGGATGCTGGACAGCGATCATTCGTTTATAGTCTTCAGGACCTTCGGTATATACTTCCAGCATCCCGTCAGTATGAAACACAGCCGCAGGGTCGAACACCGCTGTCACATTATAGGCCTCAATGCCTTGCATCAGCCTCAACAGACGTTGTCCCCGATAACCAGCTCCTATCAGTACGGTCTTTATACCCTTCATTGTTTTGACATTCTAATGTTCACTATGCAAAACTAAGGAAATTAAATGAATTGACAGGAAAGGCACTCAAAGAATTTTATGAAAGCAAAGCAGGTTTCAGACACTTGATCAATACCTTTTCCCCATTCTGAAGAGTTGTTGCAAACAGATAGACATCTCCCCTTCCTTCAGTTTCAGTTTCTTCCTCAAATCAGCACTGAAGCGGGGAAATTACGGACAGTCAGATTGGCTTTTTCCAGACCACCCAACAGTTCCTTCACTTCCTTTTTGCCAAAACCGGCAATACCAGTCACCTGAAAACAGCGTCCGGGGAAATCAACCTGTACGGAAGAAGTATACAAATGGCTGTTGGGATGAAGCTTCTTCACACCATATCTCTGGGAAAGCAGCCGGTAAGGTCCTGCCTTCAATAAAGCCGCACCCGGCTCATAAAGATAGGTTTCCACCCTGTCTGCCAGCTGACAGACAGCATTTTTCTCTTCAGAAAGAGTATAAGTGAAAGGTTCGGACAAAGAGTTATGAACAGCCTGTTCACAACTTATAACAACTTCTTTCTCAGACGATTCATTTACGGAATTCATCCGATAAAGAACAGCTGTCAACTCTTTACATTCGTTGTTCACAGCAATCACGTGAAGCTCACGAATATATTTCAGATCACGCAATGCGGAAGCCATATCCAGCATGGGAGAAAGCTTGACCATTACCTTACGCCCTTTCTCTACCAATAGGGATTCCAAGGCACAGACATCCGGTTCACATTCTGTAATGGCAACAGTTTTACCTCCATGGCTGTCCCTGCGGGCCGGATCAAGAAACAGACAGTCCACAGGCTCCATCTCCCGCAAATACTCCAGAGCATCTGCATGGTGAACCCGAATATGATCAAGCCCCAGTAAAGGAAAATTATGAGCGGCCAGCCGACACAATGTCTCCTGCCGCTCTACATAATCAGCCCGCCGGAAACGACGGGCCAGAAAAGAACAATCTACTCCCAGGCCGGCCGTCAGATCTGTAAACGATTCACCACCGACCAATGAAGCCTTATAAAGAGCAGTTATCTCAGACGAACACTGTTCCATAGACAGATGCCTGGGATAAAGAATACCCTCCGTTGCTGCCCATGAAGGAATCTTCCTGACAGCAATCTGCCAACCGGCAATCTGCGTGACAGCCTCAGCCATATCTACTTGCGGATACTTCCGTGCCTGAAGGGCCAGAGTGCGTACATCATCTTCCGGTGTGAAACGATAAACTGCCATGTTGCAGAAGACAATTCTTCTGTTCGTCCGTTGTCCTGCTCCTTCATTTTACTGCTTACCTAATAAGAATTCATCAATAGCCTTCTTCAAGGAAGCTTTCGGCATAGCTCCTTGTGCCACCTGCGGATCACCGCTTTTGGGAATAAACAACAGAGTCGGTATGCTGCGGATACCAAAGGCAGCCGAAAGTTCCGGTTCCTTTTCCGTATCAATCTTATAAACTACAATCTGTCCGTCGTATTCCTTAGCCAGTTCTTCCAGAATGGGAGCCAGCATCTTACATGGTCCACACCAGGTTGCGTAGAAGTCTACAATGGCAGGTTTATCACCTTCATACTTCCATTCGTTCGGATTCTTTTCATAATTATATACCTTCTGCAAGAACTCATCTTTCGTGAGATGCACTACCTTGGTTGTTTCTTTCGTTTCCATACTTCTTGTTTCTCTGATTTACTACTATCAGTACCAGCATTACTTCCGCAAGCGGTAGTTACAGCCAATACTGCCATTACAACAAACAAAAGTTTTCTCATGATCATTTAAAGCTTCTGTGAATAATTTCAAATTGTTTCCTTTGGAAATCTTTTTCCAAAAGTAGTGGTTCTTATCCAAAGAAACAAGTTTCCTTAGGAAAATATTTATTTTATAACATTTTTTCAGTGAATCGCTGATCCTTCCTTTGTTCAGACTGGACATTTCAGATCCTGCATCTCCCTAACAGCCAGATAACGTAGATAAGTGAATGTTATGGGTTGCCGGAAATCTACAACAATAAAGCATCAGCGGGACAAGCAAAGTTTTTTGCTTGTCCCGCTGCCATTATCTATGCATCATGCATTAATATTCTTCCTCGTTGAAGAAAAAGTCTTCTTTGCTAGGATAGTCAGGCCAAATATCTTCAATACTTTCGTAAATCTCACCTTCGTCTTCCATCTCCTGCAAGTTTTCAATCACTTCTAGCGGAGCACCCGAACGCATTGCATAGTCAATCAATTCGTCTTTAGTTGCCGGCCAGGGAGCATCCTCCAGCTTCGAGGCCAATTCCAATGTCCAATACATAGTATTTCAGTATTAAAAGTTGTACATGTTTTTATTGAGCCACAAAAGTATAACAATTTCTTTCATTTACAACTCTTATCCCAATAAATTTCTTCAACTCCTGCCAATTGGTTCAACTTTTTGGCAAGAACAAAAAAATAATCAGACAATCTGTTTATAAAACACTTGGCTTTCTCATCCAGCTCGACATGTTCTATCTCTTCCAAAGCAAGCATCCTGCGTTCCGTACGACGGCAAACAGTACGACAGATATGGCAGGCTGCCGCACCAGGAGCCCCTCCCGGAAGAATAAATCCTTTCCACTTTGAGGCTGCATCCAATTCATCAATAGCCTGTTCCAGCATCTGAATATTCTCATCGGTAATCCGGCTTTCCATACGCAGATCCGTATGAGACTGGTCAGTAGCCAAATAAGAGCCTAAAGAGAAAAGCTTGTGCTGCACATTTTGCAGGAAAGAAAGAATAGCAGCATCCTCAACAAGAGACATCAGCCATCCCACATAAGCGTTGAGTTCGTCAACTGTCCCATAAGCTTCCAGACGAGCATGCGTTTTCGGGACTCTTTTTCCTCCCACAAGAGAAGTCATTCCCTTGTCTCCCGTTCGGTATATATCACACTTTTTTCATAGTATCATACTTAAAGGAAATTTACAATACGATGTTCTTTCACACGCGATTTATCAAAGAAAACCAATCCGACATCATACAAATCGAAAGTTACTCCCGTACGTTCATCGGCCACAACTTCTTTCCACCACAGCTTTTTCTCAGCCGTTGCATAAGGCTGTCCGATAATCATACATGTCTCTGACTTTACTTTTGTGAGTAACAGATCAAAGACCTCTTTATAATAAGGTGTATGAGCGATATGTATCAGATCAGGACAATGGTTTTCAGACAGAAAATGTTCAATTCCATCTTTCAGTTCACATTTCTCATAAGTAATACGAGAGTTCTCCCCAAAAAGACGGGCTACTTTTTCCTGATATTTCTGATCCAGTGTCCGTACTTTCATCTGCAGATTTGCAGATGCCATATAAAGGGCACTTAAACCACTTCCTGTACCAACTTCCAATAAAGCTGAAGGACGACGCTCATTTACAACCCGGAATAAAAGGCGGTCAACTTTCTCTCTATAATGCGGCAAATGCAATACTCCTCTGCGCAGACGATGCAGAGGAGTATAAGCATAAAAAGGTAAGCGTTCATAAATCACGAACGTTATAAAATGAAAATCGGACGGAGAATGTACGCCATATCCACAACGATGACGGAAACGGCAGCACCAATTCCAAGCACGACGGAAAATATCTGTCATATTGAAACGGTAATAATCCTCTTCCGTTTTTTATTTACGGCTTCCCAGCTTGTCATCCATATAAAGAATGCCAGCTGCATCACCACAACGTTTCAATTTCTCTACGATACTCTGAGCCGTAGCTTCTTCTTCTACCTGTTCACGTACATATCCCCAAAGGAAATCCTGTGAAGGCATGTCTTTTTCTTCAGAAGCTATCTTCACCAAATTTTCAATTAACTCAGAAACATGGCATTCATGCTTATAGACATGTTCAAACACTTCCAATGCACTTCCCCAGCCTTGAGGAACAACATCAATCTTGTCTACAGAAGCGGTACCTCCACGCTTAATCACATAATCAGCCAGATCATAAGCGTGCTGCAACTCTTCTTGTGATTGCAGAAGCAGCCAGTGTGCAAAACCATCGAAACCTTCACGCTTCAAATAGAATGACATGGAAAGATAAAGATTAAGAAGACCACATTTCAGCTGTAATCTGTTCATTAATTGCTGTTTGTAATTTTCTGAAATCATAATCGTATATTTTTAATAGAACAAGTCAATTTGTTTCTTACAAATAAACAAACAAAGTACCACAATTCCGATAAAGCAGCTGCTTTTTATAGAATTTAAACAAAAAAGAGGTTCTGCAGATCAATCCTGCCACGTTGTCATTCAACTTTAAACAAATGCTCCGACAAACTGGCAAGAGGCAGTCTGTTCTCTTCTCATAAAATCCCAGGATACGCTTTTCTCTTCTTAAATCATCTATATTCTTATCAGGAGAAACAAGCATCATACTTTTAATTATGTCCTCAGTATGGCAAGTGTAATCATAATACGCCCGTTCTTCTTCCGTTTCGATCTGATCTTTAGATATTACTCGGGTACGGAGCTCTGCAAATTCATTCAGCGGGATCTCATCCCCCTGACGGACAAACAAAATACGGCGGGCTATCGGATTCCGGTTATAGTCATGGGTCAGATAAATACCTTTTATCAGATCAGGATATTCCAAAATGGGAAGCTGAAGATATATTACCTTCAAAGCCAACTGCAGGCGTTTTTGCTCATTAAACATCAAATAACCGATCTGAAAAGGAGAGAATAATCCGATACCTACATAATAATCACCCGACATATTCTGACTATATACCTTGGGCATCGTATTACCATCCGTAATGGAAGTAATCATATAAGGCTCTACCTTTAAACCATCCGAAAAAGAAGAAGCACTGTATGCTAAATACAACCCGGCATAAATACCTGCATTCGGCAAATATCTGACAGCCTCCTTTTCAATATCATCCAGAAAAGGACGTTCTCCATTTTTAGCGGAAATCAAACGAGGTTCCAGATGACATACCTTTTCATACAAATCATCCAGACATCCTAACAATTTACGTTTGGATACATTATTTACTTGTTGCAAAGCCTGATCCAATGCCGCCTCCGGTTCAGTACCAGAAGACAACAGATTCACATACATCGGTAACACCGATGAATAAAGTGATGAAAGTACACTGGAAGCTATATCTGTTTCCTCCGATATCTCTTTCATTTCACACCCGACTCCCGGAGTTTTTCATCCGTTCATAAAGTAATGCAAGTTTATCCATAAATCCTTCGTTTGATTACAAAGATAGGTGTTTGTTATTACAAAGTTATGTCACTCATTACAAAATCATTGCATAAAAATAATATAAATGTGACATTATAAATTAGCATAAACATCCCATCATTATACATTATAAATTAATTCTTTCAGATTTTATCTCACAATAGCTTTGCACTCAGAATTTGAATCTCAAAAAAAACTCATAAATGAAGCAAGCTACCCAAAACAAACAATTATCTGATGCGCTCCTGATCCTTTGGGCCGGCGGCGCAGCACTGCTTTCCTATTCATTAGTATATGCCTTGCGAAAGCCTTACACAGCCGCATCCTTTGAAGGGCTAACATTCTTAGGAAGTGACTATAAAGTGGCTGTAACCACAATCCAGATATTAGGATATGTCATTGCCAAATTCTTCGGAATAAAAATAATCTCGGAACTAAAGAAAGAAAAACGATTCAGATTTTTTGTCAGTTCAGCCATACTTGCAGAAGCAGCACTTATCGGATTCGGTATATTAAATCCTCCTTATAATGTCATCGCCATGTTTGTCAATGGACTGTCATTGGGATGCATGTGGGGAGTAATCTTCAGTTTTATTGAAGGGCGCAAGGTTACCGACATCCTGGCCAGTTTATTAGGAGTCAGTATGGTGTTCAGTTCGGGAGTTGCCAAAAGCTTCGGATTATTTGCCATGAATGAAATGCAGATTGACCAATTCTGGATGCCCGCCGTCATTGGAGGTTTTGCACTTCCCCTGTTAGTACTCATGGGATATATGCTGAAAAAGTTACCACAACCGACAGCTGAAGATATTGCCTTACGCAATGAGCGCGTGATTCTGGACGGCAAAGGGCGCAAAAAACTGTTTATGAAATACGCGCCTATCCTGAGTCTGCTATTTATCGGAAACTTTATGCTATTGGTCTTACGAGATATCAAGGAAGACTTCTTGTCAACATACTGGACATGAGCAATCAATCATCGTGCTGTTTGCCAGAATTGATACCATTGTAACACTCGTCATTTTAGGAATCTTTGCGCTGTTCGCCTTTTTCCGAAACAACATCAAAGCACTGTTATGGCTGATGACTCTGGTTATAGCCGGATGCCTGACCATGACTTACGTATCTTTCTTTTACGAAACGCTCAACTTACCGCCCATCACCTGGCTATTTATACAAAGTCTGTCACTTTATATTGCTTACCTGACTTTCCAAACCATCTTCTTCGACCGGTTTATAGCTTGTTTCCGTATCAAGGGAAATGTAGGATTCTTCATTGCCATGATTGATTTCATCGGTTACCTGGGTACTGTAACCCTGCTATCCACCAAGGAGTTCTTGAATATCGAACTTGAATGGTTTGCTTTATTCAATCACATTTCCTGTGCCGTTGGAGCCATTTGTTCGATCCTCTTTACCATTGCAGGACTTTTAATCTACCGGAAGTATACACAAGAAATGAAAACAAAAAACAACAAAAATTTTTCATGAATCCTCAATATAATACGATTTAACAATGGAACAACATTATGACATCATTATCATAGGAGGCGGATTGCTGGGATGTGCAACAGCCTATCAGCTTGCCAAACGAAATGCAGGACAGATTCTGCTAGTAGATGGAAATGAAATTGCGTCACAAGCTTCGGCGCGTGCTGCCTGCCTGCTGACACGTGCACGAACCAAACCAGCCTCATGGAACTGGTTCAGGAAACCTACGATTGCATCGGAGAAATAGAACAGCTTTTAGACGAGTCTCTGGAATTACAGCAATGCGGCAGTATCACAATAGCTTCATCCGAAGCCTCTCTGAAAGAAATAGAAGCTCTGGAAGAGGCGGCCAACCGCTTTGGTATTCCTAATGAAAGAATCACCCGGGAACGTACTAAAGAATTGCTTCCCTGGATAGAAACCGATCCGATTGATGTTGCCTTGTATATGCCGACAGATGCCTTTATTGACTCTGCCCTGCTCTGTTCAGGATATGCCAAAGCAGCCAAGAAATTAGGAGTCACTCTTCGCCCGAACAGCAAAGTACAAACAATCAATGTAGAAGGGAACCGGACAACTGGTATTACATTAATCAACGGAGAAACAATTACTGCTCCTATTGTAGTCAATGCAGCAGGTTCATGGGCAAACCTGCTGATGCGCCCACTTCAGATCGGACTTCCCTTTACCCCGGTAAGAAGTCATTTCTGGATCAGTGCTATTGATTCTGAACGTTTCCCCGCCAACCATCCGTTCACTGTCATCCCTGATGCCCGTGCATTTACCCGTTCCGACGTAGGTGCACTGATTATTGGATTACGGGAAAGCCAATGCCAGCCTTTCGATCCTGCTACACTGACTGACAAGCTGGAAGATTTCGATTTCAATGAAGCTGCCAAATGGACTGTACTGGATGAATGCGCACCACTTCTCAAAAGATTTTTAAAGGATATTGACGAACTCCCTATTGCCCACTATATGGCCGGACCATCCTGTTATGTTCCCGATGCCAAATTTATCATTGGCCCGATTGCGCAATACACAGGCTTATATACCATTACCGGATGTTGCGGTGGTGGAGTCGCTGCCGGAGGAGGTATGGGAAGACTGGTTGCCGAACTGATTATGAAAGAAACGCCATTTGTAGACCCAGCCTACTTTGCACCGGAACGTTTCGGTAAAGTCGATCCTTTCTCTGCCGAGTTCCAGAAACGCTGTGCAGATGCACGGTCCAACAAAAAAGGAGGATAACACTTTGTGTGCTACTCACTTTATCTTCCACTTATCATTTAATATCATTAATGACCATAAAAAATGAAACGATATATTGTATTCTTAAAACAAGTTCCACAATCCACACTAGTGGAAATTGATCCGATCACCAAAACATTAAAGCGTTCATCTGCCTTATGTAAAACCAATCCTGATGACTTGTGTGCCCTGCAAGCCGCACTAAACCTGAAAAAAAAAGACCGGAGCCGAAATAGTCGCCGTAAGTATGGGACCTGCCAAAGCCGAGAATGTACTGCGTGAGGCATTGCAACACGGAGCTGACCATGCCATCCTGCTTTCTTCACGTGCCTTTGCCGGAAGCGATACATGGTGTACCAGTACCGTATTGGCTGCGGCTGTTCGCAAAATAGGTTCCTATGACATCTTATTTTTCGGACGTATGGCCATAGATGGAGATACAGCTCAGGTAGGTCCCGAAGTGGCAGGTCAACTTGACATACCACAAATAACACAACTCATACAAATTGACAACCTGACGGACAACAGCATCATTTTGCATAAAAAAGCCGGCGAAACCATACAACAGCTTGAAATCACTCTTCCATGCGTCGTCATGGTAAGTAAAGAAAATGGAGAGATCAACCCTCCCACACTGGCTGGCTGGCGTAAAGCCCAACAACAATCAATCGTATGCTGGGATGAAAATGACCTGAATCTGTCAAGCAATGAAGTCGGGTTATACGCTTCACCAACCAAAGTCGTATCCACACAAGTTCCGCAAAGCAACAAATCTATTGAATGGCTGACTGATGCGACCAACATTATGCAAATAATCCAAGAAAGTATTCACCCTCAGAAATAAGAAATATGACAAACGATAATACTTTTGCCCTCCAATTCAATAAAGATATCTGTACCCAATGCGGTATCTGCGCAGACAGCTGTACATTTGGGGCTATACAATTCAATGAATATCCGGAAATAGATATCAACAGTTGCCGTTTATGTGGAACCTGCGTACAAGCTTGTCCCGCAACAGCCCTGACAATGAAAGAAGCACCTAAACAGACAACTCCAACCTGTCTCACACCAACCATGGAATATGGGTGCTTGCAGAAACACAAGACGGTACACTAGCTCCAGTCTGCAAGGAATTGTTAGGAAAAGCCCAAGAACTGTCTCAGAAATTAAATCAGAAAGTTGAAGCCATACTGGTGGGCAACAATATCAAGCATCTGGCTTCCGACCTGGCAGCCTACGGCGCACAAACGTATACATTTATTAGAATCTGAAACTTTAGAAACATATATTGAAGAAAACTACGCCAGAGTTATAGCCGACCTGGCAGAAGCACTTCATCCTGAAATTTTATTGGTCGGTGCCACAACTAAAGGCAGAGGACTGTCTGCACGTCTCGCCTCTTTATTAAAAACTGGACTTACCGCTGACTGTACTGAATTAAATATAGATCCAGAGACCCGATTACTTCATCAGATACGTCCAGCTTTTGGTGGAAATCTCATGGCTACGATCATAACCCCAGACCGTCGTCCGCAAATGGCATCTGTACGTCCTGGCATCATGCAAGCCATCGAAGCCGATTTCAATAAAACAGGTGAAATCATACAACATGACATCTCAGATTTTGTAGCCGATAAGCGTATTCATAGGATCAGCGAATCTAAAGAACAGTCCAATGGCATATCATTAAACGACAGTCGCATTATTGTCAGTGTAGGACGTGGAGTCAAAATCCTGAGACAGTAAGACAGATACGGCAATGGGCCCAACAAATAGGAGCCGTTGTAGCAGGTTCACGCGCAGCAGTAGAGGCAGGCTGATAGAACCACAAATGCAAATCGGCCAAACCGGACATGTTGTCTCACCGGATATTTATATTGCAATCGGTATCAGCGGACAGATTCAACATACTTCCGGTATAGGAGGAGCCAAAAAGATCATTGCGATCAATTCTGATGCCTCTGCACCTATTTTCAATATTGCTGACTATGGATGGGTAATAACCGCTGAGGAAGCAGTAAAAAGACTTCTGACTAATACAATATAACAGATACATAAAGAAAAATCCTTGTAAGCTTTCACTTACAAGGATTTCTAAACTTTAAGTACCCAGACCCGCATTTGAAATAATTAAAGCGGGGAAAATGTAGGGAAAAAGAAAAATGCAGAAAAATACTGCAATTACACTATATTTCAATATGTTACAATCTAATTAAATTTTAATCCAAGTTAATCGAATTGCAAAATACTCAGCAGACGTGGGGAAAATGTGGGGAAAATACTTATATTTGCAGCAGAGTAAAATTCAACCTGTAAGTCTATGAAAGTAACCTTTATCATTAAAAAAGCAGCCAAGCGATATGATACAGAATCCATGGCTACAATCTATGTACGCTTTAGAAACGGAAGGCAGTTAGACTCCGTTGCTCCTACTCAGTTGGCTATCAATCCCAATCTATGATGATAAAGACGAATGTGTAAAAACGAAAGCTGTCTGTAATGAAGAAATGCGTACCCATATAAATGAAGAGATACGCCAGTTGAAAACCTATATCGAGAAGGTATATCAACAAGAAAAGGAAGCAATAGACAAAGAATGGCTAAAAACAACACTTGATAAATTTTACCATCCTGAAAAATATTTTCTGCCGGAGGAAGTAGTTATCAAGCCTACCATTGGAGAACTATTCGATGAATTTCTAAACAAGCACCCTTTGTCGGAAGTACGAAAGAAAAATTTCCGGGTTGTCAAAAGAGCCTTACTGCGTTATGAACTATATGTAAGGACAACAAAGAGAGGGCAAAAGGACTTTATCCTTGACGTGGATTTGGTAACACCTGACACGCTTCGGGATATGTGGGATTCTTTCAGAACGAATACCAGTACTATGAACTTTACCCGAGCATTTATGAAGCCATTCCCGAAAAGAGGACACCACAGCCCAGAAGCAAGAACACGCTGATAGACTGTTTTTCAAGAATACGCACATTCTTCCTGTGGTGCTTCGATAACAAATGCACCACAAACAGACCTTTCGACAAGTTTCCGATAGAAGAGTGTACATACGGCACACCTTATTATATAACACTCGAAGAAAGGGACAGGATTTTTAATGCAGACCTTTCTGCCACCCCACAATTGGCAATACAAAGGGATATATTCATATTTCAGACACTGATAGGATGTAGGGTGAGCGACCTGTACCGAATGACCAAACTAAATGTGGTCAATGAAGCCATAGAGTATATTCCCAAGAAAACCAAAGAGGGGAATCCGGTTACGGTACGCGTTCCACTTAACGACAAGGCGAAAGAAATCCTTGAACGCTACAAAGAATATGAGGGGAAACTGTTGCCGTTCATATCCGAACAAAAGTACAATGACGCCATAAAAAAGATATTCAAGTTGGCTGGAGTTGACCGCATCGTAACAATCTTAGATCCGTTGACGCACAACGAAATCAAACGACCAATTTATGAAGTGGCAAGCAGCCATCTGGCAAGACGTACATTTATCGGCAATATCTATAAAAAAGTGAAAGACCCGAACCTCGTTTCCGCACTGTCGGGACACAAGGAGGGAAGTAAAGCTTTCAGACGATACAGGGATATTGACGAAGAAATGAAGAAAGACCTTGTAAAACTATTAGATTGATACTTGTATGGGACAACAAGAATATGATAATTTCAAAAGACTGATAAAGGAATGGCTCGACAGCCATCCGGATGAATATGCCGATTTCGTAGAAGAAATGAACGACAAGAAGTTCAAAGGATTCTTCAATATTTTCAATACGGCTGTAAGGCTTGTTCCCAAATATAAAGAAGCAGCACGCAAGAGAATAGGTGATGATAGAAACCCTGATTTCGAGGAACTGGAAAATGTTCTTTTACAATCAGACCTTGCCGAGAAGATAGTAAATGAGTTTCATACCCCGAACAAGAGAAGCATTGTTCCTGCCATGCTTGCATGGCTCTATTACGGACGAAGCTATGAGTGCATGGTGGAACAGGGTGAGGAACTGACCAAAAGAAAGGATATTCCCACCTTATACAAATGGCTTGTTTCCGGCATGGTCAAATTCATTATCAGAAAAAGCATCGCCAATGGCATGAGAACCAAAGAGGACTGGCAAGTATTCAGGAAGCAACAGAAAGCCATTGAGGAAAACTCTCTCGTGGAATGGGCAATAGAAGAAGATGAAGACATGAACGAGGAAGAAACAGATATGTTGCAGGAAGAACAGCCAAAGACCGCAGGACGCAAAGCCGACACACGCACGTTGCCAGAACTTCTGATAGAAAGGCATGACATACTGATTGAAAGAATTGGCACACGATTGAAAACCCATGCTACGGAAACAGATATAGCACGACTGTTTATCGCACTGGTGGAATACCGATTCATGCGGAAGTGTCCCATCAAGACTTTCAGAAACGCACTGTACGAGCAGTTCAAGGAACAAGAAATCGTCCACGAAAGAGCATCCAGAAAGCATACAGAAATCTCACTTCTCCGTTTGGAAACAGCAAGAAACTGGTAAAAGACATTGGTGAAGACCATGAAGCTATCGAAGAATTGAAAGCATATCTATCCAATTGAAATTCGTTTAATTCGCTTTTTGATTTTACGAATTTAACGAATTGAATATCATTGTTTTACAATTGATTTTCATTATATATTTGCGCCACTATCCTAATCGGGGTAGTGGCTTTTCGTTTATAATACTGCCAAAACGGGAAGTCTTACAACCGGCAGTTTCAAGAAGCCTATGACAGACATATTGGCAATTATCCAAAACGGAAACGGCAACATCAAGTTGGAAGTAACAGGAGAAGATTTGCTATTATTCTCCAACCAGTTAATCAGCCGTGCGAAGCATGAACTTTCTACCGCCATTGCGGAAGCAAGAAAGGAGAAGTATCTAACCAAAGAGGAAGTGAAAAAGATGTGCGGTGTTTGTGATACCACACTCTGGCACTGGTCTAAGAAAAACTATCTGAAGCCTGTAAAGGTTGGAAACAAGGTCAGATACCGACAATCCGACATTCAGAGAATTTTAGGTGAACACAACCCTTTAATCTAAGCCTATGAAGGAGGAAGAATATATGCGCGTAGGAACAACTTTGTACAAGGTGGTCAATCAGCCATGCGCTAATGGCGGTTATGAAAAGAAACGTGTCGTATGGAACAACAGCACATTACGGCAGGACTATGGAAAGAACTATCTTGCCACCGTCCCCAAGTATGACGGCTTTTGCACCGTTCCCAACCATTTGAACTACCAAAAGGAGATTGAGGGATTTCTGAACCTTTACGAGCCTATAGAGCATAAACCGCAGCAGGGGGACTTCTCCCACATCCAATCCTTGATGCGGCACATCTTCGGGGAACAATACGAGCTGGGTATGGACTATATGCAACTGCTGTATCTACAGCCGACACAGAAGCTGCCTATTGTCCTACTTGTTTCAGAAGAACGCAACACAGGCAAAAGCACGTTCTTGAACTTCCTGAAAGCCGTGTTTGAGAACAACGTGACTTTCAACACCAACGAAGATTTCCGCAGCCAATTCAATTCCGACTGGGCAGGAAAGCTGCTAATCGTTGTGGACGAAGTTTTGCTCAACCGCAGGGAAGACAGCGAACGGTTGAAAAACCTGAGCACCACTTTCACCTACAAGGTGGAAGCCAAAGGCAAAGACCGAACGGAGATTGCTTTCTTCGCCAAGTTCGTGCTATGTTCCAACAACGAATATCTGCCCATACTCATAGACGCAGGAGAAACACGCTACTGGGTGCGGAAGATAATGCCGTTGCAGAGTGATGATACCAACTTTCTGCAAAAGCTAAAAGCGGAAATACCCGCATTTCTTTATTTCCTGACCCAAAGGGAACTATCCACAACACAGGAAAGCCGTATGTGGTTCAACCCAAGACTGACACATACCGCAGCCTTGCAGAAAATAATCCGAAGCAACCGCAACCGACTGGAAATAGAAATGACCGAGTTGTTGCTTGACATCATGTCGAACATGAACGTGGAAAGCGTATCATTCTGCCTGAACGACCTTGTAACCTTGCTACTCTATTCACAGGTCAAGGTTGAAAAGTATCAAGTGAGAAAAGTTGTGCAGGAAGTATGGAAACTTACTTCCGCACACAATTCGCTATCCTACACCGCTTATGAGTTCGCACCCCATCGTGAGTGCCACTATGAGCCGAAAAGGAAAACTGGTCGGTTTTATACGGTAACGAAAGAACAACTGACCACTATCTAATTATTTTGATGAAATGATGAATAAGGGAAGTAACATATTGCCTTACAGATAGATATGTATTCATCAAACACTCATCAACAACGATTGCTGATGAAAAAAGAAAACATCATTTTTCTTTTGGCAAGCAATCTGATGAGAAAAAGATGAATCGATATAATTCTGTTTAACAGCGTATTACATTTCAAATTCATCAAATCATCATTTTTTCATTCACCTACAAATCTGTAAGAAAATGACAATAGAAGAAGCTAAAAGCATACGAATAGCCGACTACCTGCACAGCTTGGGTTATTCACCAGTAAAACAACAAGGTATCAACCTTTGGTACAAATCTCCGTTTAGGGAAGAGAGTGAAGCATCGTTCAAAGTGAATACCGAACGTGAACAATGGTATGATTTCGGTTTGGGAAAGGGCGGAAACATCATTGCACTGGCTGCACATCTGTACGCTACCGACCATGTACCTTACATCTTGAAACGGATAGCGGAGCAGACACCGCACGTGCGCCCGATATCTTTCTCTTTTGGCAAGCAAAGCTCTTCCGAGCCGAGCTTCCAACATCTGGAGATTGTTCCGCTGTCATCTCCTGCCCTGCTTGCCTACTTGCAAGGTAGAGGAATAAATACAGAACTGGCGAAAAGAGAATGTAGTGAAGCCCGTTTCACCCACAACGGCAAGCGGTACTTTGCCATCGCCTTTCCCAATGGTTCGGGTGGGTTTGAGGTTCGCAACCGCTATTTCAAGGGCTGCATCGCCCCAAAGGAAATCTCCCACATCAGACAGTCTGGGAAAGCGAGGAATACCTGTTATGTGTTCGAGGGGTTCATGGACTATCTCTCCTTTCTGACATTGAGACAGGAAAGCTGCCCGAATTATCCGGAGCTGGACGGACAGGACTACATCGTATTGAACTCCGTATCGAATGTAAACAAGGCTCTCTATCCGTTGGGCAATTACGAACGCATCCACTGCTTTTTTGACAACGACCGTGCAGGCATGGAAGCCCTCCAACAAATCCGCAAGGAATACGGCAGAGACCGATACATCCGTGACGCTTCTCAGACTTACAGCGGATGCAAGGACTTGAACGAACACTTACAGAAACAGGTTGAAAGAAAAAGGCAAGTCCAGTCCGTCAAAGGGGTGAGCAGCCAGCCACCGAAAAAGAAGAATGGCTTTCGGTTATAGCCCACTATAACTACACGCTTCGCTTTCGTAGTTGTGGGCTCTCCCGAGGGGATTAGGGCTTTGCCTAATGACCCACTCAGGGCGTTTCACCCCTGAGAACCCCGAGCAAAGAGTGACCCTCTCTTTGCAATCTCCGCTTATGGGCTACCCCTAAGAACCCCTCTGCGAAAGCGAACAAAATAATAAATTGCAAACAAAGAAAAGAAGCTATGGCAACAAAATCAAGCATACACATCAAGCCTTGCAACATCGCATCAAGCGAGGCGCACAACCGAAGGACTGCCGAATATATGCGTAACATCGGGGAATCCAGAATCTATGTCGTTCCCGAACTCTCCATCGACAACGAACAGTGGATAAATCCCGACTTCGGCACTCCCGAACTGCGAACTCATTATGACAATATCAAGCAAATGGTCAAGGAAAAGACCGGACGTGCCATGCAGGAAAAGGAAAGGGAACGCAAGGGAAAGAATGGAAAAATTATCAAGGTGGCGGGATGTTCACCCATCCGTGAAGGAGTATTGCTCATCAGACCGGATACCACACTGGCTGATGTACGCAAATTCGGTGAAGAGTGTCAAAGACGCTGGGGCATCACTCCGCTACAAATTTTCCTGCACAAAGACGAAGGGCATTGGCTGAACGGTCAGCCGAAAGCGGAAGACAAAGAGAGCTTCCAAGTCGGTAACAGATGGTTCAAACCAAATTATCATGCTCATGTCGTATTCGACTGGATGAACCATGAAACCGGAAAGAGCCGAAAGCTCAATGACGAAGATATGGCAACCATGCAGACCTTGGCTTCCGATATTCTCCTAATGGAACGTGGGCAGTCAAAGGCTGTCACAGGTAAGGAGCATTTGGAGCGAAACGACTTTATCATTGAGAAACAGAAAGCCGAACTGCAACGTATAGAGGAAACCAAGCGACACAAGGAGCAACAGGTAAGCCTTGCCGAGCAGGAACTCAAACAGGTAAAAGCAGAGATACGCACCGACAAACTCAAAAGTGTAGCCACTGATGCAGCCACAGCCATAGCAAGCGGTGTCGGTTCTCTTTTCGGCAGCGGTAAATTGAAAGATTTGGAACAAGCCAATGAGAATTTACGTCATGAAATTGCCAAGCGTGACAAGGGTATTGATGAATTAAAAGCCAAGATGCAACAAATGCAGGAACAGCACGGCAAGCAGATTCGTAACCTACAAGGAATACATAATCAAGAGCTTGAAACCAAAGACAAGGAAATATCACGATTGAACACCATTCTTGAAAAAGCGTTCAACTGGTTTCCATTACTCAAAGAAATGTTGAGAATGGAAAAACTATGCTATACCATCGGATTTACCAAAGATATGGTAAACAGCCTTTTGGCAAAAAAAGAAGCTATCAGATGCAATGGAAAAATCTATTCCGAAGAACATAAACGAAGATTTGAAATCAAGAACGATATTTTCAAGATAGAGAAGAGTTCGGTTGATGAAAACAAATTAGTGCTAACTATAAACAGGCAGCCGATAGGTGAATGGTTCAAAGAGCAATGGGAAAAATTAAGGCATGGTTTGCGACAATCAGCAGAAGAACCAAGAAAAAGTAGAGGATTCAGAATGTAATCTTGATAGTATTTGATTGTACCTCAATAAAATTGCATATCTTTGTAAGCGGATTGAGGCTACTCTTTCCAAGACATATTAGAATTTAGAAGAAGCGTTATGCTTATTTCTTGCGAATGAAAACCTGAGAAACTTTCAAACGTGTACAAGAATAGCATAGTGGTTCTCACGCTATAGCGTGGGCTGCTATTGTTACATCTGTACACAAAGGTTTTCTCAGGACCTTCATTCAAAGAGGTGGCATTACAGTTCAACGCTTCGTGATATTATAAAGTCCTTGTGGCAGCTGGAGGTGTATAATTAAAACAGTTAGTTGATATGAAACAGAATATATGCGTGGTAATATTTTTATTGCTTTCAACCATATGTAAAGCCCAAACATTCATATACCCCCAAAACGATTCTATCCTGACAGAATATAATGATGGAAAATTTTGGGCTTATTTAAACAAAAATGATTTTGTTGTAGGTCTTTCATGCTTTGAGGAAAAGATGATTATGGAAAATACTATCACTTGGATATTTTTATCAAGAATTTAAGTGAAACCCCAATTGTATTCCAACCTGATAGCGTACACTCTAATCTACTAACAAAAAAAGATGATACTTTAAAACTTGAAGTATATACAAATGAAGAATATCAAAAAAAATAAAACGCTCACAAGCATGGGCTATGGCATTATATGGAATCTCTGCCGGCATTAATGCAGGAACAGCAGGATATTCAACATCGTATTCTACGTCTTATTCTTCTAATGGTTATGCTTACACTACCATAACCAATCATTATGACGCTAATGCAGCATACCAAGCAAATGTCGCATCTACCAATCAAATGCTTACATTAGGACAAATGATGGATAATGACCGAACTATACGTGAACAAGGATATTTAAAAACCACAACTATTTATCCCGATGAAGCTATTATTGGCTATATGAATATTAAAAGGAAAAAAGGTAAGATTTTGATTGTAAACATTCCCATCGGAGATATATTTATACTTTCAAATGGGATGTAAATAGGAAGAAATAAATACAGTAATAGCTATACTATTACCCTTAATTTTAATCACTTAAATGATTTACCTATGAAGAAACTTACGATTATTT
>ENA-OQHA01000257-OQHA01000257.1-human-gut-metagenome-genome-assembly--contig:-NODE-257-length-28279-cov-3.749964_pt1 | contig 28279 bp, 40 predicted proteins | sample MGYA00242558_ERZ504707 | MGnify/ENA primary metagenome ERZ504707 (study PRJEB26092, sample SAMD00036197) | human gut metagenome | host: Homo sapiens | study: EMG produced TPA metagenomics assembly of...
CGCCTCCCGGATGGCCACCCCGCGCCGCTTCAGTTCCACATGAACCAGCGGAAAGCCGTTGACCAGAATCGTCACATCGTAGCGGTTATCATCCGTGCACCGTCTGCTTGTTTTACCTCATACTGGTTGATAACCTGCAGGCGGTTGTTGTGGATGTTCTTCTTGTCGATCAGCGTGATGTTTTTGGAACTTCCATCATCCGGTGCAATACCTGCACATTGTCTTCCTGAATCTTCCGGGTCTTTTCGGGAATATGCTCGTTGGGGTTGGCAATTACATCACTGAAAAACTGTCGCCACTCTGTGTCCGAAAACTGGTAGTGGTTCAGCTCTTCCAACTGGCTGCGGAGGTTGGCAATCAGTTCCTCCTCGGTATGCAGCGGCAGATAGGTATAGCCCTGCTCACACAACAGCCGGATAAACTCTTTTTCCAGTTCCGCCTCGCTCTGGTAGCTGTCCGAGCGCACCTTGGAGGGCTCATAGGTAGCAACAACAGTATCTTCATTGGTAGCCGCAACGATATTGAAAAAGGACATTTTCACACCCGCCTTTTACTCATACAAACCTGCTTCTTCTCGTTCCACTCGAATATCTCGCAGCTTTCTTCCCTGATAAAGCCAATGCACCGGCCCTTGTAGCGGATAGTCGTCTGCATGATTTTTTGAGCCAATGCAGAAAGTGAATAGGTTTTACCCTGATACTCAATTTGCCTATCATCTTTTACTACGGCTACAACCTCAGGATGATTTTGCAGCACGACCTCTGCTCCCATTGGAATACCACATTTAATAAATGAGAATGGGGCTTTGCGTTCTTTTGCTTCTTCCTGAATTTCAGCCGCAACTTCTTCGTCTGCAATCTCATGGCCTTCCGGGGTAAGGCGCTGCAACTTATCCATTGTGCCGCTTAGTTTTGCAATGCTCTCCAAAAGCGCATAAGCGTCCTCTTTTGTCATTGCATAAAACTCTTTTGTTCTTGTCTTGCCATCGAACGTATCAATAGCGCGCAAATCAGGATTCAAACGGTCAATCAGGCTATGCAGTTCTTTATCTTGCAGCGGAGCCGAAACATCATAAGTAGCATATACCCGGAACGCAAATGGGATGCACTCGCTCCTATTCAACTGTTTCAGGCGATTCTCGATATTGGTCGCATAGCCGATTTTTACATAATCCGGAAAAGAGGGATTTGTCAGGATATAAATTACACCAGCCTTTTTTGCTGCACTCACGTTGCAGCCACCTCCTTAAACGTCAACAATTTATCTCGGTAATATTCATACTGCTTTTGTCTTGCTTCAATCTCTGCGGGCAGGCCGCTGGTCAAATCATTGCAGATGGCATCAAAACGGTCAAGAATATACACAATATATTTTTGCCGTTCCTGACTCGGAAGCGGAATTTCGATTCGGTTCAAATTCTTCTGGTTCAATTTAGGCTGTGCGCCGCCCGAAATATAAGGAGTCAAATCAATCGAGTTCAAATAAAACTCTACAAACCGTCTGGTTTCATAGCAACCAAACTTCAAAACGTGCGCATGATTATTGACCCAGTTTTTCCCCGAAATCGAAAACGCAATCGGCGTACTTCTTGCCAAAAGATTTGCGCCATCTTCTGACACAAGCAGGTAATCCCCGTCAAAGATATAATCCTTTACATAATCCACGATGCCAGAAGCCCCATAATACGGGTACTCTCCAGCTTCACGTTTGCCACTTGTGACAGGTTTACGCATACTGTCGCAATTTTCAGCAATATCTTCAAGCGTAACAACCGCATAGCCAAACACATACTGCAAGAGTTTAATCAGTGCTCTGCTCTGCTCTGCTCTGCTCAAAATTGTGTTGCCGGTTTCTGCAAATGTCAAGAGCTTATCTCGGTAATACTCGTACTGCTTCTGCCGGGCTTCAATTTCAGCAGGTAAGCCAATATTGAGGTCAGAACAGATTTTCTCAAAGTTGTCCAGCACATTCACAATGCGGTTCTGGACATCGAGGGGAGGAACAGGCGCTACCAACTCTGCAATGCTCTTTACTGCTAAACCCGGTTGTGCTCCTGCCGATTTGTATTGATTTAGGTTCATATTCGTCAGCAGATGATATAAAAAGCGTGGATTGTATTTTTCTTTTGGTTTAACGACCACTGCATGTTCAGTTGCGTAAAACTGTCCTTCTGCATACTTGACGTTACACAGAGTGCCCCTTGTCGTCCTATTATTGGATAAGAACCATTTTCATTTGCATTTTTAACATAGCCTCTAACGCCATTTCCACCATAGCATTTAATTGGAGTTTCTTCTGTACATTCGTCCGAAATCAAGCCGCTTGCAATAGCTTTTCCAGCTTTCATTTTGCAAGTGTCTCCAAGTTTTTCCATTTGTGCCGTACTTGTGTAGCTTAATAGTTTATCTCTATAATGGCTATATTGTGCCTTTCTGGCTGTAAGTTCCGCTGTAAGTTGCCTCTGCAATTCTACAACACTTTCAGTATAGCTATCCAACATACGGACAATTTCACGCTGAACATCGAGAGGAGGAATTGGAATCACTAAATTTTCAATTCCTCCTCTCGACAGTCGTGGTATGCTCGCCTTTCTTACTTTTGAAGCAAGTTGATTTTGATTGTTGAGGAGCAAATGGTAAATATATCGATTCAAAACATTCTCAGGGCATACAACAGTGAAACAATCATCAGCAGCCCAAAACGCCTTATCGCTAAATCCAATTTCTCCAGCTGCACCAGCTACAATAATAAAGGTTGTATTCGCATTATAATTGTAATCCGTATGATACCCCAACGGCGTTAAACTATTTTGGTATACAGGGTATTTTCCTCTTATAGAAAGCTGGCTTCTTACCACACGTTTTCCACGCTCAATCGATACAGCATCTACTAATTTCTTATATTTTACGCCATCCGGGCAAAGTTCTCGAAGCAGTTTATCCAGTTTACTCATCCTTTACCTCACAACGACACGCTTCACGTCTTTATATTTTTCTTTCATTGCGGCAATATCAAATTCCGTGAACTTGGAAGCGCATTCTCGATTACTGTCCATAAGCCATCTTTTTCATCTGGAAACTCTGACATATATTCATTGAATGGAACTTTTATGACAGTGCTTGTATTCCAATCAAACAGTAGTCCTGTTGTAATTCCATAATCTATTGATGGTTTCCCCCTACTAATTACATCTACTCCCGAAACAACAGGTCCGCCACACTCCCCTTTTCTCATGTCAAGTGGAAGATAAATCGCTAAGTCTACTATTTTACCATTTAACGTAACCCATGAGTGGTCAAACGGTGGCAGTCCACGCTTTTGGCATTCTCCAATGCAAAGTTCTGGTTTTTCTCCTACTTCCTTCAGCACAACGTATAGAACGGACGAAATCGCATGACATCCACCTGCCAGCTTTTTGTCCATCATATATCTATAAACCTTGCAAATCACATCTGCCGCGTCTTTGCTTAGTCCATTTTCATGGGCGATGTTTCTAATGCTGTTGCAGATTTCATTATCTGAAGGAAATTTATTATATCGCTGTCCCACATTACATTTCATTATAAATTATCCCTCACTTTCTTCCAAATACCTATCAAAATCGCTCTGGTACAGCCGATCCTGCACCACACGGTACTTTTCAAACTCCGTTTCGGCGTGCATCTTTGCAAGCTGCGCCGAGATTTTGCCTGCATCTTTCAGCACTTCCAGGTCATCTGCCTGCAAATAGATGTCCAGCCGCTTGGCCCAGTCTCCATGGTCATGGGGATATGACGGCGGGCACGGTTCTCGGCAAGGTCGAGGTATGCCGAAACGATCAGCTCCATGGACTTCATTTCATCTTCGGTCAGATAGTTTTTCGCCACCGAAACATCGCTCTTTTTAATTTTGCCGTTGGGAGCGTCCTTCCATGTGTGAAGCCCCATGTGCGGCTTTTCGGCATCAGCCCGCTCATAGATCAGCTCTGCCGCCGTATGGCGATGCACAGCATAGTGCATCTTGTTCTGCACCTTTGCAAAGAACTCTTTTGTGGTCAGTGCATTGCGGTCATAATCCAGCGAAGTAGCGTAAATATCGGTAAGTTTCTGGTAGAAGTTGCGCTCCGAAATGCGAATTTCCCGGATACGCTCCAACTGCTCTTCAAAGTATTTCCTGGTCAGGACTGTGCCGCCGTTTTTCAGGCGCTCCTCGTCCATTGCCCACCCCTTGATGGTGTACTGCTCCACAATCTGGTTCGCCCAGACACGGAACCGCACCGCCCGCTGGTTATTCACCTTGAAGCCGACCGCAATAATCATTTGCAGATTATAGTGGTTCACGCTGCGAGTAACCTGTCGGCCACCCTCATTTTGAACTATTCGGAATTTCCGAATAGTTGCCGCCTCGTCCTGCTCATGGTCAGCATAAATCTTTTTGATATGCTCATTGATGGTCGGAAGCCCCACATCGTAAAGGGTCGCCATCATCTTTTGCGTCAGCCAGATGTTTTCATCCTCGTAGCGCATCTCAATGCTGTCCTTGTCCTCGCCTGTAGAGGCAACAAAGGTCAGGTATTCCGCCGCAGAAGAACGTACCAATGCAGAATCCTTCTTGTTGTTTTCCATCTTAGCCCTCGATTTCTGCCACAATCTGGTCAATGGCGGCTCGCAGTTCATTCTCCCGTGCTACGATTTGCGCAATTTCAGCGTTCAGCTTTACAATGTCGATTTTCTCACGGGTATCCTTAGCTTCTACATAAGTGGAAACCGACAGGTTATAGTCGTTTTCCTGCACCTCGGAATACTCCGCCAGATGGGAGAAGTGTGCTTCTTCTGCCCGCTGTGCAAAGGTGTCCACTATTTTGTTAATGTTCTCCGGGGTGAGTTTGTTGTTGTTCGTCACCTTGACGCACTCGGAAGAAGCATCAATGAACAGCACTTTATTGTCCGTTTTGCCCTTTTTCAGCACCATGATGCAGGTGGCAATACTGGTACCAAAGAACAGGTTGCTCGGCAACTGGATGATGCAGTCAATGAAGTTGTTGTCCACCAGATATTTGCGGATTTTCTGCTCTGCGCCGCCACGGTACATGATGCCGGGAAAGCAGACGATTGCCGCCGTACCGTTGGAAGCCAGCCATGCCAGCGAGTGCATAATAAAGGCCAAGTCTGCCTTGCTCTTCGGAGCCAGCACACCAGCCGGAGCAAAACGCGGGTCATTGATGAGCAACGGATTTTCGTCACCCGCCCACTTGATGGAGTACGGCGGATTCGATACGATCAGCTCAAAAGGTTCATCATCAGTGCTGCGGATTGGTCAGCGTATCCTCACAGGCAATGTCGAATTTGTCAAATTCGATGTCGTGCAGGAACATATTGATGCGGCACAGGTTGTACGTTGTGATGTTGATTTCCTGCCCAAAGAAGCCGTTGCGCACGGCATCCCGTCCCAGCACCTTTTCTGCCTTCAGCAGCAGCGAACCAGAGCCGCAGGCCGGGTCATAGACCTTGTTGATTTCCTTCTTGCCTACGGTACCCAGCCGGGTCAGCAGTTCCGACACATCAGCAGGCGTAAAGAACTCGCCGCCGGACTTGCCCGCATTGCTGGCGTACATGGTCATCAGGTATTCATAGGCATCGCAAAGGCATCAATGTCATGCTCTTTCACATCGCCAAGGTTCATATCTGCCACGCCGTTCAGCAGTTTCACGAGCTTCTCATTGCGCTTGGCAACAGTCGCACCCAGCTTATTGCTGTTGACATCGTAATCATCGAACAACCCTGCAAACTGTCCCTCAGAGGAGCTGCCCTTTGCGGATTCCTCAATGTGCCGGAAGACTGTTTCCAGCGTTTCGTTGAGGTTTTCATCACTGGCCGCTTTTGCTCGTACATTGCAGAACAACTCACTGGGCAGGATGAAGAACCCTTTTTCCTGTACCAGCCCTTCCCGTGCCTGCTCTGCCTCTGCATCAGGCATATCCTCATAGCGGAAGTCCGGGTTGCCTGCATCAATTTCGCCCTGATTGATATAGCTGGCAATGTTCTCCGAAATATAACGGTAGAACATCGTACCGAGAACGTAGCTCTTGAAATCCCATCCGTCCACTGCGCCGCGCAGGTCATCCGCAATCGCCCAGATTGCACGGTGCAGTTCTTCGCGTTCCTGTTCTTTTTTGGTGTCTACCATTTTTATTTCCTCCATGAAATACGGATTCCCGCATTGTTTTCTTTCATTCTAACATAGTAAATGTACCACTATTGGTACACCATGGTGTCTTTTTCTAAAAAGGATACACTTTTCCTTTATACTATCCTAGTAAAGCGTACCACAGCTTTTCCATGATTGCAAGCCGATAAAAATTTCTATTGCATTTTTCGGGGTCGAATTATCACTTATATGTACAGACCCCCGCCAACATTCGCTGACGGGGGTCTGCTATGCTTACAGCTCTACGCTGCTCTGTCTGCTCTTCTTTTGGCTCTTATCTGCGGTCTGCTCCTGCTCCCTCATAAGCCCAATGATCTGCTGCATCTTTTCGGCACCGAAATAGTTCCATACTCGCCTGAAATCACGTTTCATCGCATAGAGTTGAGAGTTTTCGGCCTCCACCTCTTTCAGCCGCTGGCTTAGATGATGGGTAGCCTTCTTCTCGTCCTGATAGAAGTGCAGATACTTATCTCGCTCGTCCTTGACCTCCCAGTACTTCCGATGGAGGGCAAAAATACCTTCACCAACTTCTGGATCAGCGGCACCGACCTTCTTTTCCCGGTAGCTCTTGGCCGTTTCAAAGGTGCCCGCCTCCGGCACCCATTCCTCTGGCCGCTGGGAATACTGTGCCGACAGACTTTCCAGCCCATCCATGATGGGAGCCAGCTTGTTCAGCTTCTGGCTCTGCTTCTGGTAGGTCAGCTCTGCTTTCTGTACCCGCTGTTCAACGGCTTCTACGGCTGTCTGCGCTGTTTCTAGCTGTTCCTGCATCTCGGTCAGGTCGGTCTGGCACTCCTGCTTGGCAGCTTCCAGAGCCGCTACTTCTTTACTGCGCTCCTGCTTCTTAAAATCCAGCACTGACAGGTGTTCTTCATGGGTGCCTTTCTGTTCCCACTCAATGCCATGTCGTTCTATGACTTTGGCAAGCTGCTCTTTCTCGGCGTTGATCCACTGGTTCAGCTCGGATTCCCGTTTGGAGCCGCCTGCAAAGCCCAAGGCCTTCAGAGCCTGCTTCAGGGAGACCTTGGTGTCCAGTCCTTTGCCTTTCCAGCCGGACACATACGGCACGAAGTCGATGTGCAGATGGGGCGTAGCTTCATCCATGTGGAGGAATGCTCCGAACACCCGCAGTGTCGGGTTACGTTCTTGGAAGCCCTGCATATACTCGTCCAGCAGTTCCTTTGCCAGTGCGCCGTTCTCGGTCAGGACGCCCATATCATCTTTGTTGCCGATCTGGACGATTAACTCATGGAAGAGCTTTTCCTGCTTGCCTGTCCGCAGGTGCTCATAGTAGTTGTTGATGCAGCGGTCTTTGCGCTTCTGCTTGGCATTGTAACGGTCCACCGCCTTGTCAAACAGTTCGTGGTACACTTTCTGAATCGGTTCATCCCGGTATATGACATTCAGGCTGCTGCGCTTCGGGTCTACGTTTTCAGCGGTGAAACTTCTCCGGTTATGGTTGAGGGAGCCGGGACCCCGCATTGCGGAAATGGTTCTTTTCAATCGCACGTCCTTTCTCTGTGGAAGTAACTGGTGCCGGACACGGCAAAGGCTTTGTTACTTCGTCGAAAGTAACGCAAAAGCACTTGACAGACGTTCCGTCCATCAAAAGATGCCTTTGCGCCCTGCCGGGGGCCTCCGTCTGCGGACGGGGTTTCGCTGCATCTCGCCGCTGCCCGGTCCAACTCCACCTTCCTGCGTGATTGCATTCACAGGAGCGTGACACGCTCCTGTCCTCTGCCAACAGAGGAACTCACCAGCGGAAGCTTTCTGGCACGCCTCGTCTGTCCAGATACTCCTGCCGAGCCTGCTCCCGCTGTTCCTCGGTGGGTGCTGTCTTGTACTGGGCATACAGCTCATGCCGCAGCATCGCATCCAGTTTTTGCTCCAAGCCTTGTTCAATAATCCCTTCGTACTCATTTTCGCCGCTCAAATGATAATGCAGCAAGGCGACGAAAAGTTCCTGCGAAATCTGCACATTTTTCATCATTATCACCATCCCGTGTCGGTTGTGTCGATTGTGACGGTATTTTACATAGTAGCAAAAATACCGTCACAACCGTCACGAATCGTCACGCCCCAGAATTTTCCAGTGTCAATTTGACCACTCTGCCCTCATGGGTACGCCTGCTTTCATACCGGATTCCATAATCGTTGTAGAGCCTGTCGGCACTCACATTCAGCTTCCGGGTCAGAATGTTTGCCTGTATGCTCACACCCGACAGACGTTCCAACAGCTCCGTGGGCGTACCACTCCACTCCGACTGTTCCGGGGTGAACATCTTTGCCACCGCTTCCAGAAGTGGGTCGGGCGGCAGCTTCCACAGCTCTGTTTCGGCTCCTCGGAACTCCCACACGCAGCGTTCCCGGTTGAACTCCAATGTCAACTCCTGATCCGGCTGGTCACGCCCCCACGATGTCCAGTAGTGCGGTGTTGTCCGTGCGCCGCTTCTTCTGCATGATGAATGCTCCATCCGCTGCACCCAACAGGCCGTTGGTGCCGGAGATCATATCGAAGCTGTCCTCAGCTTCCATCTTCCGGGTGTGATGGACCACCAGCAGGCAGATGCCGTACCTGTCACTGAAGGTTTTCAGCCTGGTCACGATCTCGTAGTCGCTGGCGTAGCTGTATCGGTCACCGCCGATCTCCCGCACCTTCTGCAGGGTGTCGATGATGATGAGCCGTACATCCGGGTGCTCCCGGATGAATCCTTCCAACTGCTGGTCAAGTCCCTCGCTCACGGACTTAGCTTGCGTTGCGAAGTAGAGATTGCTGGTCTCCTCTACCCCGAACATCCGGGAGAGCCGCCGCTGCAGCCGGGCGTAATCGTCCTCCAAGGCAGATAGAGGACGGTGCTTGATGCACCTCGTACTCCCACAGTGGAAGCCCCATCGCCACATGGTAGGCAAGCTGCCCCATGAAGAAGGACTTACCCACCTTGGGCGCACCTACAAAGAGGTAGGTGCCGCTGTACAGCAGGTCGTTCACGATGGGTTTCCGAGGTGGATACACCGTGTCGTACAGCTCGGTCATTGATATCGTGTTCAGCCCGAAATTGTTTGACTTTTTCGCGGCTTGCAGATTGATTTGCTTGCCCGAATTTGTTATAATATTGGTGTTGATTTTTGAGGACGACTGTACCGCATCTGCGCCAACAGATGCACCCGGTACGGTCGTTTTTCTATTGTCCGTCATTCGCATTCCTCCTTAAGTCCGTTCAACGTCAGAGCCACCATTTGCAGGGTCTCCAGCAAGTCCGGAGGGACTTCTTCATCCACGACCAGCCGCTGCAATTCCTGATAGATCAGCTTCATCTGGTCTCGCAGGGCTTTGTAGACCCTTGGGTTGCCTACCACGTGATCTCCCGGTCGGTCAGGCGGCGGATAATATACTCCTGTTTGGTCAGGCCGGAGAGCTTTACCTTGGCTTCCAGAATCTCGTCCTCTTCCGGGGACATTCGGAAGGCTACTACCTTGTTCCGCCAGCGGCCTTGCTGGTCGAGTACTCGTTCCATTTCATCCCTCCCTTCGCTCCATGTCCAGCTTCTGTGCCATCTCCTGCTGCTTTGAGGGGAAGAGGTGGGCGTACTTATAGGTGATGTCCACGCTCTCATGCCCCACCCGGTCTGCGATTGCCAGCGCCGAGAAGCCCATCTCGATCAACAGTGATACATGGGAGTGCCGCAGGTCGTGGATTCGTATCCGCTTTACTCCGGCTGCCTTGGCTCCCCTGTCCATCTCGTGGTGCAGGTAGCTCTTGGTCACCTCAAAGATCCGCTGGTCTGGCTGGACTTTGTAGAGGGATTTCAGGTAATCCCTGATTTCGTCCGTCAGAAACTGTGGCATCTGGATGACCCGGACGCTCTTGGGCGTTTTCGGGTCAGTGATCACATCCCGGCCTTTCAGCCTTTGATAGGATTTGGTGATGGAGAGCAGCCCCTTGTCCAAGTCGAAGTCTGCCGGGGTCAGAGCCAGCAATTCGCCCTCCCGGATGCCACACCAGTAGAGGACCTCAAAAGCGTAATAGGATTGCGGCTTGTCCATCATCGCTTCCGCAAACTTGAGGTACTCCTCCTTCGTCCAAAAGAGCATTTCCTTGTGCTTTTCCGACCCCATGCACCCGGCTGTGGCCGCTGCGTTTGCTTTCAGCCCGTAGAACCGGACTGCATGGTTTAAGATGGCACTGAGTTGTCCATGCAACGTCTTGAGGTAGGTCGGCGAGTAGGCCTTGCCGTTCTTGTCCCGGTAGTTCAACATCTCGTTCTGCCATGCAATTACATCCCGTGGCTTTATCTCGCTGAGCCGCTTTTCTTTGAAATACGGTAAGATTTTCGTTCGGATGATGTGCTCTTTGGTAGACCAGGTGTTTTCCCGGAGTCGCTTTTTCTTGTCCGTGATATAAATTTCCACGAACGCTTCAAGGGTCATGGTCAGGTCTGCTGCCTGCTGAAGAAGGAACTCCCGCTCCCACGCCAGAGCGTCCTTCTTGGTGGCAAACCCCCGTTTCAGCTTCTTCTGCTTCACACCTTGCCAGTTCTCAAAGTAGAAGGAAGCGTACCATGTGCCTGTTTGCTGTCCTTGTAGGCTGGCATCCTATCACTCCTCCCCTGCCCCGTAGATTTTCTCCTGATAGTACCTCCTGCTTACCCGGCCTCCTACGGTCGTGTAGCCCTTGGCCTTCAGTTCCTCGTTCCACTGGGCGATCATTTTGTACGCCAGACCCTGGGAGATGTCCAGTTCCTTTGCCAGCTCGTCAGCCTTGATAAAAATGCTGTTTGCCATTTTTTGTCCTTTCCTTGTCGGTTTCATTTCGGTGCCGCTTCATCCTCGCTGACTTCCGGCAGGCATATCCCCTTTGCGGTGCTGTGCCGTCCCCTTGTGGAGCGCTCGCTTCCTTTCGGAAGGTCTTGGCGGTTTGGATCAGTTTGGCGGTCATTCAATTTTACTAAGCATTTTTGCTTACCTTTTTGCGTTCTCATTATACTAAACACATTCCGTTAAGTCAAGAGGTTTTCGGGTAAAATATTAAACTTTTTTGTTTATTTTCTATTGCACCTCCTATTTTTCTGTGCTATACTAAGTTCAACAAATATGTTTAAGTTAGGAGGCAATCGCATGGCAGTCGGTGACCGCATCAAACGTGCCCGCAACTTCCGAGCATGACCCAGAAGGAACTGGGCATCGCCATCGGGTTTGAGGAGAAGAGCGCAGACATCCGCATCGCACAATACGAAAGCAACACCCGCACGCCCAAAGAAGAGCTGCTCCGCAAGATTGCGGAGGTGCTGGACGTGAACTACCGTTCCCTCTATGAGCCGACCCTGTACGCCGCAGAGGATGTGATGTACACTCTGTTCGAGCTGGACGAGCACTATCCCGGCACCCGGCTATACGAGGTCACAGACACCACCGACCCGGATTTCCCTGAAAAGCACATGGCAGTCAGTTTCCGGTATCGTCTGCTGGATGATTTCTTAAAGGAGTGGCAGCTCCGTAAGAAGCAGCTCCGGGAGGACGAGATCACCAAAGAAGAGTATCTGGAATGGAAGCTCAACTGGCCCCAGACCGCCGACGGCTGCGGCCGGTACGAGCCGAAGAAAAAGTGGCGTAAAGAATAAAAGACACAAAAATGCCCTCTGAAAAACTTACCGTTTCTCAGAGGGCATTCTCATGTCTCTCTTTATGAATAATCGCCCGATAGTATCAAAGCAGTATCAGAAAGCCTTTCAGCCCTCAAAATATTGCATTGCATCAATACTTTTCAAGGTTTGCAGATTACTCGAGCTCAATGGTTGCCGGCGGCTTACCGGTGCAATCATAGAACACGCGGTTCACATGCTTGACCTCATTGACGATGCGGCTGGTGACAGTGCCCAGAACATCCCAGGGCATATTATAGCTCTCTGCAGTCATGAAGTCGGTGGTGGTCACAGCACGCAGCGCCACAGCGTAATCATAGGTGCGCTCGTCGCCCATGACGCCCACACTGTGCATGTTGGTCAAGGCTGCATAGTACTGGCTGATCTCCTTATCCAGACCCGCCTTTGCGATCTCCTCACGCCAGATCGCGTCGGCATCCTGCACGATTGCCACCTTCTCAGGGGTCACCTCGCCGATGATGCGGATGCCAAGGCCCGGGCCGGGGAACGGCTGACGGCTGACCAGATATTCGGGCAGGCCCAGCTCACGGCCAGCCTGACGCACCTCGTCTTTGAACAGGTTGCGCAGCGGCTCCACCAACTCCTTGAAGTCCACGGTGTCGGGCAGACCGCCGACGTTGTGGTGGCTCTTGATAACAGTGGACTCACCGCCCAGACCGCTCTCAACGACATCCGGGTAAATGGTACCCTGTGCCAGAAAATCCACCTTGCCGATCTTCTTGGCCTGCTCTTCAAACACACGGATGAACTCTTCGCCGATGATCTTGCGCTTGCGCTCCGGCTCGGTGACACCAGCCAGCTTTGCAAAGTAGCGTTCGCGGGCATCCACACAGATAAAGTTGATATCAAAGCCGTTGGCATTGCCCGGGCCGAATACAGAGCAGACCTCTTCCTTCTCGTTCTTACGCAAGCAGACCGTGATCCACGAACACGCAGGTCAGCTGCTTGCCGATGGCCTTAGCAGCATAGCTGCCAGAACGGAGGAATCCACGCCGCCGGACAAGGCGCACAGCACCTTGCCATCGCCGATGCGCTCACGCAGGGCCTTGACGTTGTTCTCCACAAAGGAGTCCATCTTCCAGTCGCCGGTGCAGCCGCAGACGTTGTACACGAAGTTGCGCAGCATCTTCTTGCCTTCCGCAGTGTGCAGCACTTCCGGATGGAACTGGACCGCGTACAGGCCCTTCTCGGCGTTCTCTGCCGCAGCTACCGGGCAGTTGACCGTGTGAGCAGTGATCTTAAAGCCGGGCGCTGCCTGCTCAATATAGTCGTTGTGGCTCATCCAGCAAATGGTGGAGGGCTGCACATCGGTGAACATCTTGCTGTTCGTGTCCACGAACACCTCAGTCTTGCCGTACTCGCGCTCCGGTGCGCGGCAGACATGGCCGCCCAGCAGATGCATCATCAGCTGGCTGCCGTAACAGATGCCCAGCACAGGCACACCCCAGTTGAAGATCTCAGGGTCGATCGTGGGGGAATCCTCCAGATAAACGCTGTTGGGGCCACCGGTAAAGATGATGCCCTTGGGGTTCTTTGCCTTGATAACCGACAGATCGGTTTTATAGGAATAGATTTCACAGTAGACATTGTTCTCGCGGACGCGGCGCGCGATCAGCTGATTGTACTGGCCGCCAAAGTCCAGCACGATGACAGTTTCATGCTGCATGAAGTTCTCTCCTCCCTTATCCATTCAATGTGTTTCTACAGATAAAACCAGTATAGCACATCTGCCAAATAAAAGCGACATCATTTGTGAATTTTCCTGTTTTTATTTTTCACGTATGGGATGCCGCAGAACTGTTTTCAGTGTTCCCGGTGCAGCGCGGCGAGGATCACTCAGATAAATTTCGTGGTGGAAGCGTGTCTCTGAAAAATCCGGCATACACCCCTGCCCTTACGGACAGAAGATCTAAAGCAAAAAGAGACCTTCCCACTCTCCGGAATGGGAAGGTCTCTCGTAAGTTTAACCTTTAGCCTTAGGAAAGGCGCGAAGGGTCAAAATCACTCAATGATCTTGCCAACAACGCCAGAACCAACGGTACGGCCACCCTCACGGATAGCGAAACGCAGGCCCTCTTCCATAGCAACAGGGGTCAGCAGCTCAACGTGCATCATGACGTTATCGCCGGGCATGCACATCTCAGTGCCTTCGGGCAGAGTGATGATACCGGTCACGTCGGTGGTGCGGAAGTAGAACTGAGGACGATAGTTGGAGAAGAACGGGGTGTGACGGCCGCCTTCGTCCTTGGTCAGAACGTACACCTGAGACTCGAAGGTCTTGTGGGGGTGCACGGAACCGGGCTTAGCCAGAACCTGACCACGCTCGATCTGAGTACGATCAACACCACGCAGCAGAGCGCCGATGTTATCGCCAGCCTCAGCGAAGTCCAGAGACTTACGGAACATTTCCAGACCGGTAATGGTGGTGCTCAGACGATCGGGCTTGATGCCGACGATCTCCATAGCATCGCCAACCTTAGCAATACCACGCTCAACACGACCGGTTGCAACAGTACCACGGCCAGAAATGGTCATGACATCCTCGATGGGCATCAGGAAGGGCTTGTCTTCCTCACGATCGGGGTTGGGGATATAGGTGTCAACAGCGTCCATCAGCTCCTTGATGCAAGCATACTCGGGAGCATTGGGATCAGTGGAGGTAGACTCCAGAGCCTTCAGAGCGGAACCACGAATGATCGGGGTGTCGTCGCCGGGGAAGTCGTACTCGGTCAGCAGCTCACGGATCTCCATCTCAACCAGATCCAGCAGCTCTTCGTCGTCGACCATATCGCACTTGTTCATGAACACGACGATATAGGGCACGCCGACCTGACGAGCCAGCAGGATGTGCTCACGGGTCTGGGGCATGGGACCATCGGTAGCAGCAACGACCAGGATAGCGCCGTCCATCTGAGCAGCACCAGTGATCATGTTCTTGACGTAGTCAGCATGGCCCGGGCAGTCAACGTGAGCGTAGTGACGAGCTTCGGTCTGATACTCGACGTGAGCGGAGTTGATCGTGATACCACGAGCGCGCTCCTCGGGAGCCTTATCGATGTTGGCATAGTCCATGAACTCTGCGTCGCCCTTCAGAGCCAGGTACTTGGTGATAGCAGCGGTCAGAGTGGTCTTGCCGTGGTCAACGTGACCGATGGTGCCGATGTTAACATGCGGCTTAGAACGGTCAAATTTTGCCTTTTCAGCCATTGGAATATCCTCCCTTAAACGGATTGAATTTGGTTACAACAGTCCTGCAAACACAGAATTGCATTGCAAAACTATTCTACTAAATTTGTCCTGTAAAATCAAGTGCTTTTACAGGAAATTTGCCGGAGCTACACTACCCCGGCAAAATTTTACTTTGTTTCAGGCAATCAAGCCTTGGTGCGGCCAGCAATGATCTGGTCGGCAATGTTCTTGGGAACCGGCTCGTAGTGAGAAGGCTCCATGACATACTGGCCACGGCCCTGGGTCTTGGAACGCAGGTCGGTGGCGTAGCCGAACATCTGAGCCAGAGGAACGAAAGCGTTGACACGCTGAGTGCCTGCCATTGCTCCATGCCCTGGATCTGGCCACGGCGAGCGTTCAGGTCGCCGATGACATCGCCAGATACTCATCGGGAACGATAACAGCAACCTTCATGATGGGCTCGGTGATGATGGGGTCAGCCTTGCGCATAGCGTCCTTGAAGGCCATAGAACCTGCAATGGAGAAGGCCATTTCAGAGGAATCGACCTCGTGATAAGAACCATCCCACAGGGTGACCTTCACGTCAACGACGGGATAACCAGCCAGAACACCGGACTTCATAGCACCCTGGATACCGTTGTCGATAGCCGGGATGTATTCCTTCGGGATAGCGCCGCCAACGATGGCGTTGACGACTCATAACCCTTACCAGGCTCATTGGGCTCGATTTTGATCTTAACGTGACCATACTGGCCCTTACCACCGGACTGACGTGCATACTTGGTCTCCTGATTGGCCTCCTTGCGGATGGTCTCACGGTAAGCGACCTGAGGTGCGCCAACGTTAGCCTCGACCTTGAACTCACGCAGCAGGCGGTCGACGATGATCTCCAGATGGAGCTCGCCCATGCCTGCGATGATGGTCTGACCAGTCTCTTCATCAGTGTAGGTCTTGAAGGTCGGATCCTCTTCGGCCAGCTTTGCCAGCGCGATGCCCATCTTCTCGTTGCCAGCCTTGGTCTTGGGCTCGATGGCAACGCGGATAACGGGCTCGGGGAACTTCATGGACTCCAGAATGATGGGATGATTCTCATCACACAGAGTATCACCAGTGGTGGTGTTCTTCAGACCGACAACAGCAGCGATATCACCTGCATAGCAGCAGTCGATATCCTTGCGGTGGTTGGAGTGCATCTGCAGGATGCGGCCCATACGCTCTCTAGCGTCCTTCACGGAGTTGTAGACAGTAGTACCAGCCTCGACCTTACCGGAGTAGACACGGAAGTAGGCCAGCTTACCAACGAACGGATCGGTTGCGATCTTGAAGGCCAGAGCTGCGAAGGGAGCGTCGTCGGAAGACGGACGGGTCTCCTGCTCTTCGGTCTCAGGGTTCACACCCTTGATGTCCTCAACGTCGGTAGGAGCGGGCATATAATCCACGATAGCGTCCAGCAGCTTCTGGACACCACGGTTCTTGTAGGAAGAACCACAGACCACGGGCACCAGAGTGTTGGCAATGGTCTCCTTGCGGATGGCAGCCTTCAGCTCTTCGCGGGTGATCTCCTCACCCTCGAGGTACTTCTCCATCAGGACTTCGTCGTTCTCGGCAACAGCTCGATCAGGATGTTGCGGTACTCCTCGGCCTGCTCGACCATATCCTCAGGGATGGGCTCAGTGCGCATATCGTTGCCCATGTCGTCATAGTAGACTCAGCGTTCATATCGACCAGGTCAACGATACCGCGGAAGGTATCCTCCTGGCCGATGGGCAGCTGGATCGCCACGCCGTTAGCGTGCAGACGATCATGCAGCATCTTGATGCAGCGGAAGAAGTCGGCGCCCATGGTATCCATCTTGTTGACGTACACCATGCGGGGGACTTTGTACTCATCAGCCTGACGCCAAACGGTCTCAGACTGAGGCTCGACACCGCCCTTAGCAGCCAGAACGGTCACAGAACCGTCCAGGACGCGCAGGGAACGCTGGACCTCAACAGTAAGTCCACGTGGCCCGGAGTGTCGATGATGTTGATGCGATGACGGTTCTTCTTGAACGCAACCGGATCCTTCTGGGTCTCGGAGTGAGACCAGTAGCAGGTGGTTGCTGCGGAGGTGATGGTAATACCACGCTCCTGCTCCTGAACCATCCAGTCCATGGTAGCGCCGCCATCATGGACTTCGCCGATCTTGTGGTTGATGCCGGTGTAGTACAGAATACGCTCGGTGGTCGTCGTCTTACCAGCATCGATATGGCCATAATGCCGATATTTCTCGTCATCTGAAGAGAAACTTCTCTGGGTGTAGCCATGAAATTAACCTCCTACAGAACAGATCAATAACGGAAATGAGCGAAAGCCTTGTTGGCCTCGGCCATCTTGTGGGTATCCTCGCGCTTCTTCACGGCGTTACCAGTGTTGTTGGCAGCATCCATGATCTCGGCGGCCAGACGCTGGGCCATGGTCTTCTCACCACGGCTGCGGCTGTAAGCGGTCAGCAGCGCAGACCCAGGGTCTCGCGGCGGGCAGGGCTGACTTCCAGAGGAACCTGGTAGTTAGCACCACCAACACGGCGGGTCTTGCACTCGAGGCTGGGCATGATGTTCTCCATCGCCTTCTCGAAAGTCTCCAGAGGATCGTTGCCGGTCTTCTCCTGAATCATGGAGAAAGCTTCGTAAACGATCTTCTGAGCGACGCCCTTCTTGCCATCCAGCATAACGCTGTTGACCAGACGAGTGACCATCTTGGAATTGTAAATAGGATCAGCTAAGACATCGCGCTTAGCAATGTTACCTCTTCTAGGCATCTTTCTTCCCTCCTTCACAGAATGATATCATCGGTACTCGAAAGTAATAAAACTCCCGTTGTGTCACAAAGAGCTGACCTTTACATAAACTGTTGCCCTCCGCTTTGCAAGCGGACTTGTTATTTATATAATGGAAAGCCGTTTATGGCGGTTGTCCTCAATTACTTCTTTGCAGCACCGGCCTTAGGACGCTTTGCGCCGTACTTGGAGCGGGCCTGGTTACGGCCTGCCACACCCTGAGTATCCAGGGTACCACGGATGATGTGGTAACGCACACCGGGCAGGTCCTTAACACGACCGCCACGGATCAGCACGACGGAGTGCTCCTGCAGGTTATGGCCGATACCGGGAATGTAAGAGGTGACCTCGATACCATTCGTGAGGCGGACACGAGCAACCTTACGCAGAGCAGAGTTGGGCTTCTTGGGGGTCATGGTACGAACAGCAGTGCAGACACCACGCTTCTGGGGGCTGTTCAGATCAGAATACTGTTTCTTCTGAGAATTGTAGCTCTTCAGCAGTGCGGGAGCGGTGCTCTTGGTAGCCAGAACCTGACGGCCCTTGCGTACAAGCTGGTTAAAAGTAGGCATTTTGTTTCTCCTTTCTTAATAATGCACATCGGACTTTTTCCGACTTTTTTGCCGCACTATCCCCATGAGGGATGCGCAACAGTTATATAATACTCGCTTTACAGGCGGATGTCAACAGTTTTTGCAAAGTTTTTTGCATTTATTCCAGATTTTTTCTTTCAGTATTTTTTCGACGCAAAACGCACGGTTTTCTCCCCTGTTTCCGCTTTTCCGGGCATATAAAAACCGCCCTGCAGGCGGATGCCCACAGAGCGGTCCATTGTTTTATTTCAGAAGAAGGAGCTTTGCTTACTGTACAGCAGCTGCCAGTTCAGCAGCGACCTCAGCATCGCGCTCAGCCTCACGGTTCTTCAGATCCTCACGGACTTCCGGCAGACCGGTACCTGCGGGGATCAGCTTACCAATGATGACGTTCTCCTTCAGGCCGGCCAGCGGGTCAACCTTGCCCTTGATGGCAGCTTCGGTCAGCACGCGGGTGGTCTCCTGGAAGGATGCAGCGGACAGGAAGGAGTCGTTTGCCAGAGCAGCCTTGGTGATGCCCAGCAGCACCTGCTGGTACTCAACCAGCTTCAGGCCCTCTTCACCAGCGTCGATGCGCTGCTGCAGATCGGCGTTGATGCTCTCCACTTCCAGACGGCTTGCCAGTGCACCGCCGATCAGGTTGGAAGAACCGGAATCAGTCACGCGCACCTTGCGGCACATCTGACGGACGATGACTTCGATATGCTTATCGTTGATCTCAACGCCCTGCAGACGGTAGACCTTCTGACTTCGTTGATCAGGTAGTTCTGGACATCCTCCAGACCCTTGATTGCCAGAATATCCTGCGGATACAGAACACCTTCACGGGTGATGATGTCGCCCTTCTCCACACGGTCACCCGGCATCACGCGGGAATGCTGGGTGAACGGGATGGAGTAGCTCTTTACGACCTCGGCACCGTTCTCGTCCTTGCCGGTCACCTTGATAACGACATTCTTCTTGGTATCGTCCTGAGAAACGACACCAGAGATCTCGCTCATGATGGCCATGCTCTTGGGACGGCGGCTCTCGAACAGCTCTTCAACACGGGGAAGACCCTGCGTGATATCTTCAGCAGATGCGATACCGCCGGTATGGAAGGTACGCATGGTCAGCTGATACCAGGCTCGCCGATGGACTCTGCGGCGATAACGCCGACAGACTCGCCCAGACGGACCGGCTCGCCGTTTGCCATATCGGAACCGTAGCAGCGTGCGCAGACACCGGTCTTTGCACGGCAGGTCAGCAGGCTGCGGATCTTCAGCTTGGTAATGCCAGCAGCCTCGATCTCGTTTGCATCGTACAGGTCGATCATCTTGCCTTCCGGCACGATCACCTCGCCGGTGACGGGGTTGACCACATCGCCCACAGCAAAGCGGCCGATCAAACGCTCACGGAAGCTCTCGATCTTCTCCTTGCCCTCGTGGATCTCAGACACCCACAGGCCGTCGGTGGTGCCGCAGTCGATCTCGCGCACGATAACATCCTGAGAGACATCGACCATGCGGCGGGTCAGGTAACCGGAGTCAGCGGTACGCAGAGCGGTATCGGCCAGACCCTTACGGGCACCACGGCAGAAACGAAATATTCCAGAATATTCAGACCTTCACGGTAGTTGGCACGAATGGGCATCTCGATGGTGTGACCGGCGGTGTTTGCCAGCAGGCCGCGCATGCCGGCCAGCTGCTTGATCTGGTTCATAGAACCACGAGCACCGGAGTCAGCCATCATATAGATCTCATTATCCTTGGGCAGGTTGTCTGCCAGAGCCTTGGAGACCTTATCGGTGGTAGCCTGCCAGATAGCGATGGTCTGGTTGTAACGCTCGTTGTCGGAGATCAGGCCGCGGTTGAACAGCCTGCCGACCTTTGCGATCTGCTGGTCAGCCTCAGCGATCAGTTCCTGTTTCTGCGGCGGGATCACAGCGTCGCACACAGCGACGGAGATCGCAGACAGAGTGGAGTACTTGTAGCCCTGCGCCTTGATGGCATCCAGCATCTTTGCACACTTGCGGGTGCCGTTGCGGGTCATGCAGCGGGAAATGATGTCGGGCAGAGTCTTCTTGGTCACGCGGAAGCTGACCTCGTACTCCAGCCAGTGCTCGGGATCAGTACGGTCGATATAACCCAGATTCTGAGGAACAGGGTTATTGAAGATGATGCGGCCGACGGTGGCTTCCACCAGACCGGTGCGCTCCACGCCGTCAATGGTCATGGTGCGGCGCACTTGATGGGTGCGTGCAGGGTAACGATGTGCTCTGCATAAGCCATCAGGGCTTCGTTCTCATCGCGGAACACCTTGCCTGCGCCCTCGTCATTTTCACGAACGGTGGTCAGGTAGTAGCTGCCCAGGATCATATCCTGCGTAGGCACGGTAACAGGTGCGCCGTCAGAGGGCTTCAGCAGGTTGCCGGAAGCCAGCATCAGCATCTTGGCCTCACGGCAGGCATCCTCGCCCAGAGGCAGATGCACTGCCATCTGGTCACCGTCGAAGTCGGCGTTGAATGCGGTACATGCCAGCGGGTGCAGCTTGATTGCGCGGCCCTCCACCAGCACCGGGTTGAAAGCCTGAATGCCCAGACGGTGCAGGGTAGGTGCACGGTTCAACAGAACGGGGTGGCCCTTGATCACGGTCTCCAGGCTGTCCCACACTTCGGGCTTAGCGCGCTCCACCATCTTGCGGGCGGACTTGATGTTGTTGGCAATACCCTTCTCCACCAGATCCTTCATGACAAAGGGCTTGAACAGCTCCAGAGCCATTTCCTTGGGCAGACCGCACTGATCCATCTTCAGCTCAGGGCCGACGACGATAACAGAACGACCGGAGTAGTCAACACGCTTGCCCAGCAGGTTCTGACGGAAACGGCCCTGCTTGCCCTTCAGCATATCGGAAAGGCTCTTCAGTGCGCGGTTGTTGGGGCCGGTGACCGGACGGCCGCGGCGGCCGTTGTCGATCAGGCTGTCCACTGCTTCCTGCAGCATACGCTTCTCGTTGCGCACGATGATGTCGGGAGCGCCAGCTCCAGCAGACGGCGCAGACGGTTGTTGCGGTTGATCACGCGGCGGTACAGGTCGTTCAGGTCGGAGGTGGCAAAACGGCCGCCGTCCAACTGGACCATGGGGCGCAGGTCAGGCGGCAGAACAGGCAGCACATCCATGACCATCCATTCAGGACGGTTGCCGGAAATGCGGAATGCCTCAACTACTTCCAGACGCTTGAGGATGCGCACGCGCTTCTGGCCGGAGGACTTTTCCACCTCGCAGTCAGCTCTTCACTCAGCTGATCCAGATCGATCTCCTTCAGCAGATCCTGAATGGCCTCAGCGCCCATAGCAGCCTCGAACTCATCACCGTAGTGGTCGCGCATCTCACGATACTCGCTCTCGGTGAGCAGCTGCTTCTTTTCCAGACGGGTAGCGCCCGGATCAGTGACGATATAGCTTGCAAAGTACAGCACCTTCTCCAGCAGGCGGGGGCTGATGTCCAGCATCAGGCCGATGCGGCTGGGGATGCCCTTGAAGTACCAGATGTGGCTGACGGGAGCGGCCAGCTCAATGTGGCCCATGCGCTCACGGCGGACCTTGGCCTTGGTCACTTCAACGCCGCAGCGGTCGCAGATCTTGCCCTTGTAGCGGATGCGCTTATACTTACCGCAGTGGCACTCCCAGTCCTTGGTAGGTCCAAAAATGCGCTCACAGTACAAGCCGTCGCGCTCCGGCTTCAGGGTACGGTAGTTGATGGTCTCAGGCTTTTTGACCTCGCCGTAGCTCCAGTTGCGGATCTGCTCCGGGGAGGCAAGGCCGATCTTGATGGAATCGAAAACGTTGTTTTCCATGAAACGAACCCTTTCTTAATCTCTAGTTGTCTCGATGATACAGGCGGCTTTCTTGTTCAGACCACAGGCCCCTCTCCCCTGCCGCAGCACGCGGAACAGGGGGCTTGAGGCTTGTGTTCTTTGTCTGATCAGAAATCTACTTCGTCAGAAGAAGCGGGAGCTTCGGCACCGGAGTTATTGTCCTCCAGCACAGAAGGATCATCGAAACCGGCATCGGCATCCTTAATATTATAATCGTTGAGCAGTTCGCTCTCCTGCACGACGTTCTCAGTGCCGGCAACATCGCGCATATCAAAGCCGGTCTCTTCGTCGTCGAAGTTCTGACGCATGTCGATCTCGTTGCCGTCCTTGTCCTGAACAACAACGTCCAGACCCAGAGACTGCAGTTCCTTCAGCATAACGCGGAAGGACTCGGGGATGCCGGGCTGCGGGATCGGCTCACCCTTAACGATGGCCTCGTAGGTCTTCACACGGCCCTCCACGTCGTCGGACTTGACGGTCAGGATCTCCTGCAGAGTGTATGCAGCGCCGTAAGCTTCCAGTGCCCAGACTTCCATTTCGCCAAAGCGCTGGCCGCCGAACTGGGCCTTGCCGCCCAGAGGCTGCTGAGTGACCAGAGAGTAGGGGCCGGTAGAACGTGCATGGATCTTATCATCAACCAGGTGATGCAGCTTCAGGTAGTACATATAACCGACGGTAACGCGGTTATCGAACTTTTCGCCGGTGCGGCCATCGTAAACGGTGGTCTTGCCATCGCGGTCCAGCTCGATCTTGGAGAAGTCGATGATGTGGCCCTTCTCACCCATGATCTTGGGGAGCTTCGTGGGATATGCAGGAGCATTCTCACCATGCCACATCTCGCGGGCGGTATCAAAGGTATCGCCGATGTCGTTCTCACGAGCAGAGTCGAAGAGGGAGTCATGACCTTGATGCCGCATGCCTTGGCAGCGTAGCCCAGGTTGACTTCCAGCACCTGACCGATGTTCATACGGGAAGGCACGCCCAGAGGTTCAGCACGATGTCCAGCGGGGTGCCGTCGGCAGGTAGGGCATGTCCTCCTGCGGCAGAATGCGGGAAACGACACCCTTGTTGCCGTGACGGCCTGCCATCTTATCGCCAACGCTGATTTTGCGCTTCTGGGCAATATAGCAGCGGACGACCTCGCGCACGCCGGGCTGCAGTTCGTCGCTGTTCTCCGGGGTGAACACCTTGACATCCACAATGATGCCGTATGCACCATGGGGCACGCGCAGAGAAGTATCACGCACTTCGCGTGCCTTCTCGCCGAAGATGGCGCGCAGCAGGCGCTCTTCAGCGGTCAGCTCGGTCTCGCCTTCGGGGTGACCTTACCGACCAGAATGTCGCCGCTCTTGACCTCAGCACCGATACGGATGATGCCGCGCTCGTCCAGATCCTTCAGTGCATCCTCAGAAACGTTGGGGATATCACGGGTGATTTCTTCGGGTCCCAGCTTGGTGTCGCGGCTCTCGGTCTCGTACTCTTCAATATGAATGGAGGTGTACACGTCCTCGCGCACGATCTTCTCGTTCAGCAGAACGGCATCCTCGTAGTTGTAGCCTTCCCAGGTCATGAAGCCGATCAGAGCGTTCTTACCCAGAGAAATTTCGCCGTTGCGCATTGCAGGGCCGTCGGCCAGCACCTGACCGGCCTTGACGCTCTCGCCGACCTCCACGATGGGACGCTGGTTGATGCAGGTGCCTGCGTTGGAGCGTGCGAACTTGACCAGAGGATAATCCTCCAGCTCGCCCTTGTTGTTGCGCACAACAACATGGTCGGCATCCATCTTCTCAACGATACCGTCATTCTTTGCCAGAACAGCGGTGCCGGAGTCGGTAGCAGCCTTGTACTCCATACCGGTAGCAACGATGGGCTGCTGGGTGACCATCAGAGGCACTGCCTGACGCTGCATGTTGGAACCCATCAGAGCACGGTTACAGTCATCGTTCTCCAGGAAGGGGATGCAGGCGGTAGCAACAGAGACCATCATTCGCGGAGAAACGTCCATGTAATCGACTTTCTCTGCATCAATTTCAAGGATCTCGTCGCGGCGGCGGGCAGACACACGGGGACGGATGAAGTGCTTGCCCTCGTCCAGCGGCTCGTTGGCCTGTGCCACAACGTACTCGTCCTCGACGTCAGCGGTCATATACTCGACCTCGTCGGTGACGACCTGTTCCTTCAGGTTGCCGTTCTCGTCATAGATCTTCTTGACCTTGCGGTACGGAGCTTCCACAAAGCCGTACTCGTTGATCTTAGCGTAGGATGCCAGATAGGAGATCAGGCCGATGTTGGGGCCTTCAGGAGTCTCGATGGGGCACATACGGCCGTAGTGGCTGTAGTGAACGTCGCGGACCTCGAAACCTGCGCGGTCACGGCTCAGACCGCCGGGGCCCAGAGCAGACAGGCGGCGCTTGTGGGTCAGCTCAGCCAGCGGGTTGTTCTGATCCATGAACTGGGACAGCGGAGAAGAACCGAAGAACTCCTTGATGGCTGCCACCACCGGACGGATGTTGATGAGGCCTGCGGGGTGATGACGCTCTGATCCTGGCTCTGCAGGGTCATGCGCTCACGGATGACGCGCTCCATGCGGGAGAAGCCGATGCGGAACTGGTTCTGCAGCAGCTCGCCCACGCTGCGGATGCGGCGGTTGCCCAGATGGTCGATATCATCGGTGGTGCCAATATTGTGGCCCAGACCGTTCAGGTAGTTGATGGAAGCCAGAATATCGGCGACCGTAACGGTGCGGCCGATCAGCTGGTCGTGGTTGCGGCGCAGCATCTCCTTCTGTTCTTCCACATCAGAGGTGGTGTCGAGGATCTTCTTGATCTCATCGAAGGAGCAGCGCTCGTTGATGCCGCACTCCTTCACGTCGAAGGAGAAGAAGCCCTGTGCATCCACACAGCCGTTGGTGATGACCTTGATCTTCCGGCTCTCTTCCTTCATGGGATCGTCGAGCTTCAGCACGACCAGATTCACACCGGCATTGTCAGCCTTCTCAGCCAGCTCGCGGGTGATCTTGGCACCAGCTCGATCAGGATCTCGCCGGTCAGCGGAGCGACCACATTCTCAGCAGCCACCTGACCGGTGATGCGGCGGGCCAGAGACAGCTTCTTGTTCATCTTATAACGGCCGAAACGAGACAGGTCATAACGGCGCGGGTCGAAGAACAGCATGTTGATCTGGCTGGTAGCAGACTCCACCGTGGGAGGCTCGCCGGGGCGCAGCTTGCGGTAGACTTCCAGCAGGCCCTCTTCCTGATTCTTGGTGGTATCCTTTTCCAGAGTAGCGAGGATGCGCTCATCGTCGCCAAAGAAGTTCAGGATGTCCTCGTTGGTGGACAGGCCCAGTGCACGGCACAGCACGGTGACAGGCAGCTTGCGGTTCTTATCGATACGGACATAGAACACATCGGAAGCATCGGTCTCGTACTCCAGCCATGCACCGCGGTTGGGGTTCATGGTGGCGCTGTACAGGTCGTTGCCCACCTTATCCTTGGCATCGCCGTAGAACACGCCAGGAGAACGCACCAGCTGGCTGACGATAGCACGCTCTGCACCGTTGATCACAAAGGTGCCGGCATCGGTCATCAGCGGGAAATCGCCCATGAAGATCTCCTGATCCTTCACTTCGCCGGTCTCCTTGTTCAGCAGACGGGCGGTGACGCGCAGGGGTGCTGCATAGGTCACGTCGCGCTCCTTGCACTCCTTGATGCTGTACTTCGGCTCCTTATCCAGGCGGAAGTCCACAAAGCTCAGTGCCAGATTGCCGGTGTAGTCCTCAATGGTGCCGATATCGTGGAAGACCTCTTTCAGGCCCTCGTCCAGGAACCACTGATAAGAGTTCTTCTGGACCTCGATCAGGTTCGGCATACTGATGACTTCGTCGATGTGGGAGAAGCTCATGCGCTCGGTTTTGCCGAGCTTTACGGGCTTGACTTTCATCATAAAATCAACCACTCCTTACTTTTATACTCTACGGATATTGCGTTATACGGGTCAGATTTGAGCACACACACATAAATCGACCCGTATCCTCCAAGGAAGTTCGTCGCTTTTCACAAACTTTTCGGTCAACACCGTCCAGCCGCTTTCAGCGCAGCTCCCTTTTTGGCGCACTAGGCCATTATGTGATACTAATGCAGTATACACCTCAAAAGTCTTGCTGTCAAGCCATTTTTCGCATTTTGGCCCAATATTTTTGTCAAGCCCGCGATTTCATGGTACGCACGGGTGCGTGTAAGCTTTGCGCATTTTGGCTCTTGATTTTGAGTTTTGCACGTTCTCGCCAAAAACACCCTTGTGCATTTTGTACACCTTGGCTCTTGATGCGTGCTCTCCCCTGCCCATGCAAAAAGCACCGCAGCTGCCTGCGGTGCCCTTATGTGCTCATTCTTCCAGATAATCCCGCAGTCGCTTTGCGCGGCTGGGATGGCGCAGCTTGCGCAGAGCCTTGGCCTCGATCTGCCGGATGCGTTCCCGGGTCACGTTGAACTCCTTTCCCAGCTCTTCCAGGGTGCGGGCCTGCCCGTCCTCCAGCCGAAGCGCAGAGTCAGCACCCGTTCCTCCCGGGGTGTCAGGCTCTTGAGGACGTTTGCCAGCTCCCGCCGCAGCAGTTCCCGCCCGGCCTCGTCCACCGGAACGCCTGCTTCCTCATCCTGAATAAAATCCTCCAGGTGGGCATCCTCTTCCTCACCCACCGGTGTTTCCAGGCTGATGGGGTCCTGCGCCAGCTGCAGCAGCTCCCGCACCCGGTCAGGCTCCATGTCCAGCCGGACGGCGATCTCTTCGGCTGTGGGTTCCCTGCCGTTTTGCGCAAAAGCTCCCCTGCCGTCTTTTTCACCCGGTTGATGCTCTCCACCAGATGCACCGGGATGCGGATGACCCGCCCCTGATCGGCAATGGCCCGGGTGATGGACTGCCGGATCCACCATGTCGCGTAGGTCGAGAACCGGAACCCCCGGTCAGGTTCAAACTTCTCCGCCGCCTTCATCAGGCCGAGGTTCCCCTCCTGAATGAGGTCAAGGAGGGCAGCCCCCGCCCGGCATAGCGCTTGGCCACCGAGACCACCAGCCGCAGGTTGGCTTCGCTCAGCTTCCGCCGGGCATCCGCATCCCCGGCCTGCGCGGCCCGGGCAAGCTCCAGCTCCTGTTCCATTGTCAGCAGCGGCACCCGGCCGATCTCCTTCAGATATGCCTTCACCGGGTCATCCAGTGCTACGCCCTCGGCTGAGAGCTCGTGCTCCAGTTCCCCGATCTGTGTTTCATCCAGCATGGGCATGTTCGCTTCTTCTTCGGTTACACGGATGCCCCGGGCTTCCAGCGCCGCATACAGCGCATCCAGCCCGGATACATCGTATTCCTGCTCATCCATGGCCCGGCTGATCTGCTCGGGTGTCAGGGTATGGCGGCGGGCCCGGCCTGCAGGATCTTTACCAGTTCTTCCGTCTGCGACAATTTCCGCATGATCCTTTCTCCTTCCAGCTCCAGCCGGAGGAGAGGAACGGTCAGTCGTCCGCAGGGTCTGTGCCCTGCTTCTTTTCTCGCATCGACTGGAGATACCGTATCAAATCATCATTGGACATTTCGGCCGCCTTGCCTGCCACGGGGGTGCCCCGGGCAATGCGGTCCAGATAGAGCCGGATATCGTCCGGCGTACAGTTCACATCGCTGTATTGTGCCGCAAGGCGGCTCAGCTCATTCAGCGCCTCTTCGCTCACAAAGGGACGCAGGGTGGAAAGGCTGATCTCGATCCCCTGCTCCTGGCACTGCAGAAACGCTTCGTACAGCTCCTTCTGCTGGGCAGAACGACTTTTCCGGGCTGAGCTGGGCTCGCACCTGCGGGATATAGCTGGGCTCCCGGAGCATGGCGGCCAGCAGCCGCTGTTCTGCCGAGGCAACCCCCAGCGCCTGAGAGCCGCCCGCACTGTAAGGCACGCTGATCTGGTGCATCTCACCGGACTGCAGCCGTGCCTGATTCTGCG
>ENA-OQHA01000258-OQHA01000258.1-human-gut-metagenome-genome-assembly--contig:-NODE-258-length-28212-cov-2.733167_pt1 | contig 28212 bp, 26 predicted proteins | sample MGYA00242558_ERZ504707 | MGnify/ENA primary metagenome ERZ504707 (study PRJEB26092, sample SAMD00036197) | human gut metagenome | host: Homo sapiens | study: EMG produced TPA metagenomics assembly of...
CTGATAGAGGTCATATACCTCCTGGTAGTTTACTTTTTCTTTTGCCATAATCATTGTTGTTTAAGGGTTACGGCGCAAAGGTAGGTTTAGGGAACATGCGTGTCAAGGCGGAAAATAGAATGGTTACCAGAGATAAGCTTATTTATAATCTATCATTGTTTCTCCGATAACACTTTTCAAGCCATCAATGACTCATTGATATATATGAATTTGAACAATAACTTAAACAGAGGGTTTGTCTATAAAACGATATTAATAATCAGTCTATTGAATATGTTTATCAGATACTAATAATCTATAAGTTATAACATAAAAACTCCTGCTTTTAGCCCTATATCGAAATGAGCAAAGACTAAAGCAGGAGATTTTTATTTTTAAGTTTTAATCTATAAGATTTTTACTTTCACAGTTTTATTTTGAGGCAGCTCCATTCTTTGAAATCTATTCTGTAATATTACATTTGATAGTACAGAATACTGATTTTTTGCTTGAGATTGCAGTTTATTTTTCCTTGTAATCTCCGTTCGCCTTAATTAGTTCAATCAGCTTTTCTACTGCCTGCTCTTCCGGAATATTCTTTTCAATACATTCTTTTTTCTTGTACAGGCTGATTTTGCCTCGTCCGGCACCTACATAACCATAGTCTGCATCTGCCATTTCACCGGGACCATTGACAATACAGCCCATGATACCGATCTTGAGCCCTTTCAGGTGCGAGGTCGCAGCTTTGATACGAGCGATGGTAGCTTCCAGATCGTATAGCGTACGTCCACAGCCGGGACAGGAAATATATTCTGTCTTCGATGTACGCGCTCTGCCTGCTTGTAGAATGCCGAATGCAGTTTCATCTACTTTCTCATCAGTAATAGCATTTCCGTGATTATATAGTAAAATACCGTCGCAGAAACCATCAAATATCAATGCTCCCATATCGACTGCCGATTTGATCTGCAAATCTTCTGTATTGTTTTCCTGATAAAATTGGAAGAATACCAATGGATTGGTTAAACCTTGATTCATCAGTTGATGTGCGATTCCCCGAAATTCGCCGAGACGATTCGGATGATTACTTTGGGCAATGATAACAACTTCTGGATGCATGCGCAGACAAGCTGTAGCTTCTTCATTCAGTCCCATATATGGAGTGAATAAGAATTTGACTTTTGCATTGCAGTGGTGCAACTCAACCAGTTGCTGGTAATTGAAGGCAGGATAAGTTCCCTCTTCTCCTTTCCATATGTTTGCATCTACAATGTAGCCGATATTGGTACGACGCATTTCAGGAAGCTGCTGTCCGCAATAGATGTAGTCCGGACAGAACTGCTCATTGATTTGCATATTACCGTCAAGACGGGCAGATATAACAACCGGTACATGTTCACCTCCAATATTTTCAACAGCTGTTGTATGGCGTCGGTTTGGATTGGTATAGTTAAATTCGGCTGCTTCTGCTCCTGGTATATAGGGATGATTCTCGCGTTGGAGTACATAATCCACCAGTTGCGGGCTACTGGGATTTCTGCTTCAGGAGCTTCACTCAGTGAAACGCGGATAGTATCTCCTAATCCGTCACACAACAAAGCGCCGATACCTAATGCCGATTTGATACGTCCGTCTTCTCCATCACCAGCTTCGGTAACTCCCAGATGAAGAGGGAATGACATACCTTCCTTTTCCATCTGTTCTGCCAGCAGTCGGACTGTCTTGACCATTACGACCGTATTGGAGGCTTTGATGGAAATAACGACGTTCATGAACTGTTCATCTACACAGATACGGAGAAATTCCATACACGATTCTACCATACCTTCAGGAGTATCACCATAACGTGACATGATACGGTCGGACAATGAACCGTGATTTACTCCAATACGGATAGCAGTATGATTCTCTTTACAGGTATTTAGGAATGGAATGAAGCGGTCACGTATCTTCTGAATTTCCTGAGCATATTCTTCATCCGTATATTCCAGTTTCTTGAAAGTGCGCGCGGCATCTACATAATTTCCCGGATTGATGCGTACTCCTTCAGCATACAATGCTGCTACTTCTGCCACTTTGGGATTAAAGTGTACATCGGCTATCAGCGGAGTGTCGTACCCTTGTGAACGCAGTCCGATATTGATATTCTTTAAGTTTTCAGCTTCACGTACTCCCTGAGTAGTGAGGCGTACATATTCACCTCCTGCTTCAATGATGCGTTTAGCTTGTTCTACACAGGCCTCAGTATCCATTGTGACCGTATTGGTCATACTTTGTATACGGATAGGATTAGTGCCACCCATAGGAGTGGCACCAACATATACCTCATTTGCCTCTCGGCGTGAATAGTTGAAGTAATCCATTAATTTGTTTTATAAGCGTATTTTACTTCTTTCAATTCTTCGTTAGCTTTGACTATCTTATTTTTCAGACCTTCCTTGTAAGCTGCAAATTTTTCGGCGAGTCCTTCATCAGATAATGCCAACATTTGTACTGCAAGGATAGCTGCATTCATAGCACCATTGATAGCAACTGTTGCTACAGGTATGCCGGGAGGCATCTGGATGATAGAATAAAGCGCATCCACTCCATCGAGCACAGAACCTTTTACGGGAACTCCGATAACAGGAAGTGTAGTATTCGCTGCAATCACGCCTGGCAAAGCTGCAGCCATTCCTGCTGCTGCAATAATGACTTTAATACCTCGTCCGGCAGCTTCTTTTGCGAATTTTTCCACTTCAGCAGGTGTACGGTGTGCCGAAAGAGCATTCATTTCGAAAGGAACTTGCATTTCGTCGAGCAGTTTCGCCGCTTTCTCCATAACAGGAAGATCGGACGTACTACCCATGATGATACTTACAATTGGTTTCATGTCTGTTTATTTAGTTTTATTCATTAATGATCTGTTTGTATGCTTCAGCATCCAGCAGTTCATCCATTTCTGTAGTGTCAGTTGGTTTGATCTTGATTAGCCAGCCGTCACCATATGGATCTTTGTTTACCAGTTCCGGATGTTCTTCCAGCTCTGGATTGATTTCAAGTACTTCGCCACCAATGGGAAGGAAAAGGTCGGATACAGTTTTTACAACTTCAATGGTTCCGAATACTTCACCTTTTTCTAGAGTTTCACCTTCGGTCGTTACATCTACAAAGACGATGTCGCCCAATTGTTCTTGTGCATAATCTGTAATTCCTACATAAGCTTCATCACCTTCCAGACGAATCCATTCGTGTTCGTTCGTGTACTTTACATTAGTTGGGAAATTCATAATCTTAGTATTTTAGAGGTTAATATAATTATGTTTCAAATAAACAAAATTCCAGTGATACCGCAAAACAAACCGACTAAAAAACCTCCTCCAACTTCGTTTAAAGTATGTTGCGGACGATGATTCGTGCGGAACCTAACATTCCTGCCAGTAAAATAAAACCGCAGAGCCACCAGATAGGATTGAACTGGAAAATGAAACTGTATGAAAGTAATCCTCCGATAATCATACCACAGCTGGCCATGTGAGTGCTGATTTTCCATTTCAAGTTGATACTGGTACAGATAACCATACAAAGCAGAGTAGCTATGATTATTCCGCTCATATAGCGTGGAAGATGAATCCGGTACATGGTCAGAAAACATCCTGTATAACTCATGATCGTAATCAGGTATGGCAGAAAGCGTTTCTCTCTCTTCCCCAGCTCCCGTAACGTCCAGCCATTGATTTTCTGAAGAAGGTATATACCAAGCATCGGAAGGAGAATGGTAAAGCAATATACCGTGATCAGAACTGTCAGTTTATATTGCAGGGGGAGTATTCGTAAATATGTAAAAAAGAAAAGCAGCAAAAACGCTACAAAAGGAACCATAAAAGGTGTAAATATGGCAGAGATGATACGTGCTGCCATAAATAGTGCATCTTTAGGCTCTTTTGTTGTTTCCTGAGAAGGAGCATGATATGTTAACTGATCGGGAATATTAGTTTCTTCCATCCTTGTGTTATGATTGTTTTTTGTCGTTTGGTTTATCTTCTTAGTCGTGCGACTGGAATGTTAAGCTGCTGGCGGTATTTGGCAACCGTACGTCGTGCTATCGGATATCCTTTTTCTTTTAGCATGTCGGCCAGTTCGTCATCGGTGTAAGGTTTATCCTTATTTTCCTTGTCGATACACTCTTTCAGGAACTGTTTGATTTCACGCACAGACAATTCTTCTCCGTTTTCTGTTACATATCCGTCGCTGAAGAAAAACTTGAGTGGATATATTCCGAAGTTAGTCTGTATATATTTGCTGTTGCTCACTCGTGAAATTGTTGAAATATCCAGTTGTGCACGTTCGGCCACATCTTTCAGTATCATAGGTCGGAGTGAAGACTCATCACCATCCTGGAAGAACGGTCGTTGCAAGTCTATAATAGCCTGCATCGTACTGAGCAATGTCTGCTGGCGTTGTTTAACAGCATTGATAAATCCCTGAGCTGCATCTACCTTTTGCTTGAGGAATAATAATGCGTTTTTCGATTCCTTACTTTGATTAGCTTTATTGCGTGTATGCTCATCAAGCATTTCAGTAAATTCACGGCTTAAGCGCAGTTCAGGAACATTCCGGTTGTTGAGGCTAAGATGAATAGTACCGTCTTCTTCTGTCTCAACAATAAAATCAGGAATAATTTGCTGCAAGTTTTTACCGATTGTTTCTCCCATGGAACTTCCCGGACGCGGATTCAGCTTGGTCAGTTCCACTACGGCTGCATTATATTGTTCTTCAGTTATCCCTAACTTTTGTAATATTTTATCTTTATTTTTCTTGGTGAAATCATCGCAACATTTGTTGATGATATCATATTCTATTTGTTTCAGCGGAGAGTTTTCTTTCCGCTTGATTTGCAGCAAGAGGCATTCCTGAAGGCTTCGTGCTCCTATTCCCGCAGGATCAAAATCCTGTATGATAGACAAGATATGCTCCAGTTGTTCAGGAGTTGTATAAATACCCTGATAGATGGCAAGTTCGTCCATCAGGCTTCTGTTGTTTTTCTCAATAAACCGTCATCATCCAAAGAGCCGATAAGATACTCGCCTAACTGTTTTTCTTCGGGAGTAAGATCTTGCATGTCAAGCTGCTCTTTCAGCGTTTCGTAAAATGAAACACTGTCCGAAAAAGGGATCTCTTCGGGAGTTTCTCCCTTAGAACGGTTGTTCTCCTGAAGCTTATAATCGGGAATGTCATCCTCTGTGCGATAATCTCCCAACGACAAATCATCATTATAGTCGGTTCCGGATTCTTCATTTTCATCGGCAGGATAGTCATCTTCATGTCCCTCAGCCTCTTCAGTATGTTCTTTGCCTTCTTCTAGAGCAGGATTGTCCAAAAGTTCAGAATGAATACGTTCTTCCAATTCTACAGTAGCAGCTCTAATAATTTGACTGCCAATATCTGCTGTGGAGATAAAGTCTGAACCTGCTGCTGGGCCTGAGTTTGTACTTGACGTGAATTTATAGCCATAAAAATGAATTTGATTTTTTCGCTGCAAAAATAAACAATTAGATACGGATTATATGGTTTTCACTTAATTTTATTTTATGTGGACAACCAGCTTCTCTACCAATATCTGTGGAATTTAATATCTGAAACTGCTTCCTCCCAAAAACTCGCGCAACAAGGAAGTCGGCGGAAGTTCATTGTCTTGTACTGAAACAAAATAGGCAAGGAAACGCAGAAGGCGGTGAGCTTCCGAGTATGCCGGACAGTTATTGGGTACCTTTCGTAAAATGGGTTCTGCATAGTCCTTTAACACGGCAAGTTCGAAGAGCAGAGCCGAGTTGAACATTGCATCTGCATATTCCTGATAAGGGAATATCCATTTGTCTTCCCCTGCACGGACACTTTCCCATCGAGAAATTGTCGCTTCTGCCGAGTAATTGCGGTATCGGTAATCGCGTATGATTCGGCGTAGCAACCGGTTGTCGGTGGTAGGAATATAATTATGGTTGTCGAGTGAGATTGTAGTCAGGGCAGATACATATATCTTATATTTATTGGCTGCCGGAATATTGGGGGTCAGTGCCGGATTCAGCGCATGTATCCCTTCCAGTATCAATATCATATTTTCGTCAATATGCAGTTTCTTGCCACTGTTCTCGCGTTTGCCGGTTGTAAAATTAAATCGGGGTAATTCAATTTCCTTACCATCTAACAACTCCTTTAACTGAGCTTCGAAGAAAGGAAGATCCAGCGCGTACAGTGACTCGAAATCGTGTTCACCGTTTTCATCGAGTGGAGTATCTTCTCTGTTTACAAAATAATCATCCAGTGAAATCGGATAAGGCTTCAGCCCGTTGGTCATTAACTGAATACTGAGACGTTTGCTGAACGTAGTCTTTCCCGAAGATGACGGTCCGGAAATCAATACCAGTTTCACTCTTTCTCCATTTTGGTTCCGGTGAGTGATTTCGTCGGCTATATGTGCAATTTTCTTTTCTTGCAGTGCTTCCGAGACATTTATCAGGTCGGTAGCATGCCCGTTGTTGCAGGCTATGTTGAAATCCCCAACCGTACTGATTCCCAATATCTGGTTCCAGCGGTGATATTCCTGAAATACCTCCAGCATCTTTTCCTGTTTTACAAGTTCCTCCAGTTTTTGCGGGTTCTTTCTGTTTGGAATACGCAGCAACAATCCGTCATAGTATTTTACTATATCGAACAGTTTGATGTATCCTGTACTTGGAACCAGACTGCCATAATAATAGTCGATGGTATCTCCTAATCTGTAATAGAAAGTATATAACTGTCCGGAAGTCTTCAGCAGTTTTGCTTTGTCCATCATTCCTCTTTGGGTGAATAATTCGACGGCCTGTTCTGTATGGCACTCTATACGTTGGAAAGGAATGTTGTCGGTAATTATTTCCTGCATTTTCTGCTTGATACGTGTAACATCATCCAAACCAATGGAACGGTCCAGATGCAGCGTACAGTAATAACCCTTCGATACGGGATGTTCCAGGGAAATGCTTCCCTGCGGATAAAGCTCTTCTACTGCTTTGACAAGGATGAAACAAAGCGATCGGAAATAGGTACGCATGCCCGACGGATTAGTTATATCAAGAAACTCAATATCTTTATTGTAATATACCTTAAAGTTGAGCCCTTCTACCTTATTGTTAACTTTCGCACTGACAGGTCCGTAGGGCATTTCTAAATTAAAACCATTATAAATATCCAAAAGCGTGCTTCCCTCGGGGAAATCTTTTGTTAAATTGTTATTTTTGCAATATATTTGTAGCATAATTGTAATATGTGTTACTAACTCGGTGATTTGGCAATTAATTTACACATTAAACAATTAAGAGCCTACCTCCGACTTAATTAATTACAAATGGAATATACTTTTTATGATTTTTTAGCGTTGCTCGGTTCGTTAGCGCTTTTCCTTTATGGAATGAAAATCATGAGTGAGGGGCTTCAGAAGTTTGCCGGTGACAGACTTCGTAGTATCCTGACCGCTATGACGACCAACAGAGTGACCGGTGTATTGACTGGTGTGCTTATTACGGCCTTAATTCAATCTTCTTCTGCTACGACAGTTATGGTGGTCAGCTTTGTCAATGCAGGATTGCTGACCCTTTCACAATCCATAGGTGTAATTATGGGAGCCAATATTGGTACTACCGTTACCGCTTGGATTATTTCCGCTCTCGGCTTTAAAGTCGATATTTCTTTATTCTCTTTACCTCTTCTGGCTTTTGGTATTCCGCTTTTATTTTCTCAAAAGAGTTCCCGTAAGTCTATCGGTGAGTTTATTTTCGGTTTTGCTTTCCTGTTTATGGGATTGAACTTACTGAAAACCAATGCTCCAGACTTGAGCGCCAACCTGATATGTTGGCTTTCGTCCAGAACTATACCGATATGGGATTCATTTCCGTACTTTTGTTTGTCTTTATCGGTACTATCCTGACCATGATTGTACAGGCGTCTGCGGCAACGATGGCGATAACGCTTATCATGTGTGCTAACGGATGGATCAGCTTTGAGCTGGGAGCAGCACTGGTGCTGGGAGAGAATATCGGTACTACCATTACGGCAAATCTTGCTGCTCTGACTGCCAATACTCAGGCCAGACGAGCTGCTATGGCTCACTGATGTTTAATATATTTGGTGTAGTCTGGGTTTTGATATTGTTTAAGCCGTTCCTGTCGATGGTAGACTGGATAATTTCTGACTTTATGAATATCAGTGAAGCTGACGGTGCTGCTGTTTCATTTAAATTATCGGCGTTCCATACTTGCTTCAATGTATGCAATGTGCTGATTCTGATATGGTTCGTTAAGCTGATAGAAAAAACAGTCTGCAAGCTTATTCCTCAAAAGGAACAGGAAGAAGAGTATCGCCTGCAATTTATTACTGGTGGTATGTTGTCGACAGCCGAACTTTCTGTTTTGCAGGCTCGTAAAGAAATCAACCTTTTTGCAGAGCGCATCCAGCGGATGTTCCGTATGGTTCGTGATTTGTTACATACGGAAAATGAGAATGATTTTAATAAATTGTTCAGCCGTATAGAGAAATACGAGAATATCAGTGACAATATGGAGGTAGAGATTGCCAACTATCTGAATCAGGTTTCTGAAGGTCGTTTGAGTTCGGAAAGTAAACTTCAGATACGTGAAATGCTCCGTGAAGTAACAGAAATAGAAAGTATTGGTGATAGCTGTTACAACCTGGCAAGAACTATTAACCGTAAGCGCAGAGGAAATATTGATTTTACAGAAAAGCAATATGAGCATATTCATCAGATGTTTGCTTTGACTGACAATGCACTGACGCAGATGATAAAGCTGGTGGAAGATGTGCATCATATCGTAGATGTGAACAAATCATTTAATCTGGAGAATGAAATCAATAACTACCGCAATCAGCTGAAGAATCAGAACATAGTCGATGTGAACAATAAAGAATATAGCTATCAGATGGGTATCCACTATATGGACATTATCGGTGAATGTGAAAAGCTGGGCGATTATGTAGTGAATGTGGTAGAAGCACATTCTGATGTAAAGGAGAAAAAAACTTGAGAAAATAAATAGAACAGGCTATATATAAAGGGCATCTGCATGTTTTTCAGAACGTGGAGATGCCCTTTTTTACTCTAGACTATTGTTATAAAAATAATTCAGCAATTTTTCATTAAAACTTCTCGATGTTTTTTAATTTTTGTACGAATACTCAGGAGATTTGTACAAAAAATGAGCAAGATTTCAGCATGGTTTTCTTGTAGTTTCCGCGACTTATTCTTGATATCTGTCGAAAGAGATTGTTTGACTACTGTTGTTTGCGGTAACTATGTATCGCCCAGCTGTATAAGATTGTTGCAAAGCAGGATAATACACAAAGTTGTTGCACGATATCGCCGATACCGCTCCCTTTTAGATATACCATACGCATCATTTCCATGAAGTAGCGTAGCGGATTGATATAAGTGATGTACTGTGCCCAGTCGGGCATACTGCTGATGGGTGTGAACAGCCACTCATCAGAATAAAAATAAGCATGCAGAACCACATGACGAACATAGCCTGTTGCATGGTAGACGAATAATTGGAAATGACCAGTCCGAGTCCTGACATGACCAGTACAAATATGAGTGTTGCCAGATAGATGGTGAATATGCTTCCTGCAGGTGTCAGGCCATATACGGCCCATGCAAGCAGCATGCACAGATTCAATACAATAAAGCCTATAAGCCAATAAGGAAGCAGCTTGGAAAGAGTAAAGGTAAAGCGGCTTACCGGAGTGACATTAATTTGCTCAATGGTACCGGCTTCTTTTTCACCAACTACATTCAAGGCAGGCAGAAATCCGCAAAGCATAACCAGCAGCATAGTCATCAGGGCAGGAACCATAAAGGTTTTATAGTCCAGATGTGGATTGAAACGGTACCGGATTGAAGTTACCGATGTAGATTGTGGGTTAAGTATCTGTTGCAGATATGTATTCCCTAATCCTCCTTTTGTTCCATTTACGGCATTAATGGCTACCAAAGCCGATGCCGGACGTCCGTTGACTTGTTCTTTTTCAAATCCTTTAGGAATTTCCAATAACATGTCAGCCTGATTTCTTTCGATGCATTCCACCGCTTTGTGATAAGTATCCGGAAGTGCAACTAACTTGAAATAGGGAGAAGATTCTATCCGGTGTGTCAGTCGGAGAGAAGAAGGGGTATGGTCATTGTCTATGATGGCTATACGTAAGTCTTCTATTTCCAGCGTAGCAGCCCATGGCATCACCAGCATGATCATACATGGGAATATCAGAATCAGGCGGGGCAGGAAACTGTTCCGTATAAGCTGCTTGAACTCTTTTTCTATGAGGTATCGTAATATCATATTCTTTATTTACTCTAAGCGGTTTTTAAATATTTTAGAGGTAATACCTATTAGTATCACAGCCATAAACAGGAGTACACATACTTCTTTCCATACATAAGATAGCGGTACTCCTTCTATCATCAGTTGTCTTACCAGTGATACATACCAGCGGCAGAGATGGCACAGGAAATCCATTGCAGTATAGCTGGCATACTTCTATCGGAAAATGATTCCTGATAAAATAATGGTAGGTATCATCAGTACCATCGCCGAGGTCAGCAGGGCAGCTACCTGCGTGTGGGTGATACACGATATGAGCAGTCCAAGAGCAAGGGTTTTCTGAGAGTTGTATACGCTGTTGCTTTGTGTTTAGTATTTCTACTTTTACAGCATCCACATCGGCATCATTGGCTATACCGTTATTTCGGTAAGCTTCTATATTCTTTAAGTTTCTTTGTAAGTTATCATGGAGCAGAGCGTTCTGATGCAACTGTTCGTTTAAGAGTAATATCCCGAAGAATACCTGATTGACTTGTTCGTTCAGTGCATACATGCTTACGTCCAGTTGATACTTATTTTCTTGCGAAACGGCTTTGATCTCTTTTTTCTGGTGATGAATCTGTCCGCCGTCCCAAATGTTTTGCTGAACTTCTATCAGTGCCTGATACTGGTCTTTGGGCAATCCTTTGATACCTATTCCCGGAATATCTATCGGGAATGTAGTTGCATCGCTCTGGTAAGATGCTTTGCCGCTGATATTGATTTGTGGAAGGTTACCTTTGGATGCGTTCGAAAGATTATATTGTTCAGCAAGTTGAATGAGGTTATATTGTCTGACCAGGGGATAATTCTCTTGTGCAGCATGCCTGCATTCGTCTAGTGTAACTTGTGCCCTTGTGGATATGGCAACTGTAAAAAACATAATGAAGAAAAGAATCCGTTTCATTGTTTGTCGTTTTTATTGTTCTGATACAAAGTTAAATGCTTTCAGTATATACATAAGGCTCCATTGGTTGTTGTAAATGTCCTAATTGTTCGATAATGTGCGAAAAATAGCTTCTTATAGGGCTATATTATTATCTTTGCGGGAAATGAGAATGTTGTCATGGAACAGAATAATTCTTTTACTCTTAGCTTTAAAGCAGATATTTGAACTTTCCGCTATACCTTGTAATAAATATCGGTTTGTTTCTGCCGAACTGGGTTTTGTCCGTTCAATGAGAGGAGTATTGGAAATTTCAGAGCAGATATTTGCTTTCGGCCAGCCTTATCGTCTGACGGAAGGTCGTGTCTTGTTTATGCATGCCGGGTGTATTCGTGTGCGAGCGAATCTTATAGAATTGACGCTTAAACCTCATCAGTTGATTGTAGCTTCACCAGGTACAATACTTCAGGTAATTGAAATATCGAAAGATTGTGAATTGGAGATGTTTGCCTTTACCAATGGCCTCATGGAAGGTTGGCAAAAAGAAGTATTGTTGCAGACCTTTTTGCAAGGAAGACTTTATGTACAGCTTGATTTACCGGAAAAGGAAGAAAAACGGATTGCTGCCTTTTTCGATTTATTGTGGGATATCGTACACGATAAGCCTTTCCCTCGAGATATGGTAAGAAGTCTTATTTCGGCTTTGTTTCATCAGATAAATATATATCGTATGAGGGAAATATCGGAAGAAAGCGGTCGGCTCACGCGTCAGGAAGAAGTTTTCAACAGATTTTTGTCGCTTGTTAATAAGTATGCCATACACGAAAGAAGTGTAGTGTTTTATGCCGACAGGCTGTACCTGACTTCCCGTTATCTGAGTACATTGATAAAACAGACAAGTGGCCGTACAGTGATGGACTGGGTGAATGAGGCTGTAGTGCAAGAAGCAAAATTGTTACTTCGTCATTCTGATAAACTGGTTTATCAGATAGCTGATGAATTGAACTTTCCGAATGCATCTTTCTTCTGCAAATATTTCCGGAGACTGACGGGTAAGACACCTCATGAATATAGGCATGGAAATAAAAAACACAGGTACAGACTGATAATCATGTCCATACCTGTGTTTTATAAGATGAAATAATCAGTTATTATTTCTTATCTTCTTTTTCGATGCTAACCAATTCTACTTCAAAAATCAATGTAGAGAACGGTTTGATTTTACCAGTTTCACGTGAGCCATAAGCCAGTTCCTGAGGAATATACAATTCCCATTTAGATCCTACCGGCATCATAGTCAGAGCTTCTGTCCATCCTTTGATTACCTGGTTTGCACGGAAAGTAGTTGGCTCTTTACGGTCGTAAGAGCTGTCGAACTGAGTTCCGTCGATTAAAGTACCTTTATAATTAACTTTAACTCTTGCTGTTTCTCCAGGAATTTCACCTTTACCCTCAGTGATTACTTTATATTGCAGACCACTTGCAGTTACTTTTACTCCTTCTTTGCTCTTGTTAGTAGCCAGGAAGTCTTCGTTCTGTTTTTTATAGTCAGCATATTTTGTTTCCAAAGCTTTTTCTTTAATAGCTTCTGCCTTAGCATTTACATATACAGCAGCAGAATCAGGAGCAACGAGTGCCTGCTTCTTTACAGCAGAAACGAAACCAGCCAAGAAGTTTTCTTTGCTTAAGTTCTGTGTAGAGTCGCCGTTGAAGATACGATCGTTGATAGCGTCGAACATATCACCACTTACTTGCTGTCCGATCTGGATACCAGCCATGTAAGCTTTCTGTTTTGCATCTGTCTGTTTCAAACCTTCTTCAATACCTCTGATGAAGTCTGCCATGTGAGTAGAATCGATACCCAGACGTCCCATAGCGTATTCTTGCAATCCTTGTGTGTTGCTGACACCCATCATATAAGAAAGAGTATCAACATCGCTTTTCATGTTTGCCTTTGGGCTCTGAGCTGTACATGATGCCAGTCCAGTTGCGGCTGCAAACATCATGATTAAAGAACTTTTTTCATTTACTTTATATTTTAAATTATAATTTTACTGATTTGCTTTTGTGTATTAGAGCACCTCTATTAATTCAACTTCGAAGATAAGTGTGCTGTGAGGAGGGATCATTTCACCAGCTCCCTGTGCTCCGTATGCCAGTTCAGAAGGGATATAAAGTTTCCATTTTGCACCTTCCGACATCAACTGCAATGCTTCAACCCAACCTTTGATAACTTGGTTTACTCCAAATACGGCAGGTTCACCACGCTTGATAGAACTGTCGAACAATGTTCCGTCTATTAATGTACCTTCATAGTGACAACGTACGCGGTCAGTTGCTTTAGGCTGTTTGCCGTTACCTTCGGTTATAACTTCATATTGCAGTCCGCTAGGTAAAGTTACTACTTTAGGGTTTTTCTTGTTTTCTTCGAGGAACTGCTTTCCTTTTGCTATGTTTTCAGCATTCATTTTTTCTTCCAACTCAGTGAAATATTTATTCACGATTTCACGAGCTTCGGTGTGAGTGATTGCTGTTTGGTTTCCCTCTAATACGTCTTTGATAGCCTGTGCAAAGTCGTTTACTTCAATGCCGCGAGCACCCATGCTCAGCAGGTTTTGGCCTATACCCAGACCAATGGCGTAACTGAATTTGTCCATGTGATTATATTTATTAGTGTGTAATATTCTTTAAAAGCACGGCAAAGGTATCTTTTTTCTTTGAATATGAAGGCTTTTTTGAGCGATTAAAAATTCTTATTTTTGTGACTGTATATAAAATGAAAAGAAAATATCTGCCTATGAAAAAGCTGGTGATACTGACTGGAGCAGGGATGAGTGCTGAAAGTGGCATTAGTACATTCCGCGATTCGGGAGGTCTGTGGGATCGTTATCCGGTAGAACAAGTAGCTACTCCCGAAGGATATGCTGCTAACCCGAAGCTGGTAATAGATTTTTATAATGAACGCCGTAAACAATTGCTTACAGTCAAGCCTAACAGGGGGCATGAGCTGATAGCTGAGTTGGAGAATTTTTTTGATGTAACTGTTGTTACACAGAATGTTGATAACTTGCATGAACGTGCAGGCAGTCATCATGTTATTCATTTGCATGGGGAACTGACAAAGGTTACATCTAGTTGGCAACCGAATAACCCGAAATATATAAAAGAACTAAAACCGGAAGAATATGAGGTGAAAATGGGAGATACGGCGGCCGATGGTTCTCAGTTACGCCCGTTTATCGTTTGGTTTGGTGAGGCTGTCCCAATGATAGAAACTGCCATTGACTACGCGGAGCAAGCTGATATTTTTGTCATTATCGGAACATCTCTGAATGTGTATCCGGCAGCAGGACTGTTAAATTATGTTCCAGCCCATGTCTCGGTTTATCTTATAGATCCGAAAGAAGTTGCCATAACTTCGGGCAGGCATGTAAATGTTATTCGCAAGGGAGCCTCCGAAGGAATGTGTGAACTTAAAAAGATGTTACTAAATGAAACAGCGTAAACAATTTCTTTCTATATTTGTTTTCATATTAAAGAAATAATTAATACTAACTTAGAATAAAACGATAAAATTATGAAGAAGTACATTTGCACAGTATGCGATTGGGTTTATGATCCTGAAGTTGGAGATCCTGAAGGTGGCATTGCACCGGGAACAGCATTTGAGGATATTCCGGAAGATTGGGTTTGCCCGGTTTGTGGTGTCGGAAAAGAAGATTTCCAGCCGGTAGAAGAATAATCTCGGTTTGAAATATACGTAAAAATTCGGCTTGTTTGTGGATTTTCCTAAACAAGCCGAAACTTTTTTATTTTTCATATTTTCTAATCAGTGATGGCCTATAAATATATGTTTGTTATATAATTTAACATTCTACGTATTATATCATACAGTTTTATTCGTATATTTGAACATATACAAACTTTAAAAACCTGAATATTATGAACGCAAATCCTGTTTTCAGTTTGCATATCCCAACAAGAATCTTGTTTGGATGTGGTGAGATAAAGAAGTTGGCAACCGAAACACTTCCCGGAAAAAAGGCGATGATTATTATTTCCGGTGGAACTTCAATGAGAAAATACGGATATTTAGATAAGGTAATCGGCTTCTTGACAGAAAATGATGTAGCATCTGTTGTTTATGATAAAATACTTCCTAATCCTATTAAATCGCATGTAATGGAAGCTGCGGTGATCTGTCGGGAACAAGGATGTGATTTTATTATAGGATTAGGTGGAGGAAGTACCATCGATTCTGCTAAGGCTATTGCTGTGATGGCATGTAATGATGGAGATTTCTGGAATTATGTAACAGGTGGAAGTGGTAAAGGACGTCCGGTAACAAAAGCTCTTCCAATTATTGCTATCCCTACTACTGCCGGAACGGGTACGGAGGCTGATCCGTGGGCTGTAATTACAAATGAAGAAAAACAAGAAAAGATCGGTTTTGGATGCAGTCTTACTTTCCCGGCTCTTTCTATCATTGATCCGGAATTGATGATTTCGATACCTCCGCATTTAACAGCTTATCAAGGTTTTGATGCTTTCTTCCATGCTGCTGAAGGTTTTATTGCAAATTGTGCTACTCCAATTAGCGATCTTTATGCTTTAGAGGCTATACGTTTGCTTTATAAATATCTTCCAGTAGCTGTAAACGACGGTAAGAATTTAAAGGCACGTGCAAAAGTTGCTTGGCTAGTACGCTTGCCGGATTGGTAGAAGCAACTTCCAGTTGTACTTCTGAACATTCTATGGAGCACGCAATGAGTGCATATTATCCACAGTTGCCTCATGGTGCTGGACTGATAGCGCTTAGTGAAGCATATTTCGAAACTTTCCGTAATGATTGTATGAAGCGTTACATGAAAAATGGCAGATGTAATGACGCAGCAGAAGAGTAATCGTCCAAGTGACTTTATTGATGCATTGGCTCGTACGAAAAAGGAATGTCATGTGGACAATATAAAATTGAGCGAGTGGGGGCTGAAAGAAGAAGACCTTCCGAAGATGGTTCAGAATGCTCGTGATACAATGGGCGGATTATTTACATTAGATCCACGTCCGTTGACTGATGATGAAGTTTTGAATATCTATAGACAATCGTATAAATAAGTAGTTTGATGTAGATTGTAAAAATGGTATGTGCAAATAGAATTCTTTTATTCTCTTTTTCACATACCATTTTATTTTATTGAAACATAAGAAGATAATTTTAAAGAGGTAATAAAGCTATTTTTTACAGGTTAGAGTTACTTGTCACAAGTTATCTTTTACGATATTTGAGTGGAGAAACTCCTGTTGCTTTTACGAAAAACTTTCCAAAGACAGACTGATCAGAAAAGTCTAGTTCATCTGCTATTTCCTTTATCCCCATATCAGTAGTATCTAATAGTCTTTTAGCTTCTGTGCAGAGAAGTTCTGATATATGAAAGTGAACTGTATGTCCTGTAATGTTCTTTACGATTCTGGATAGATAGGTTGTTGAGATGTTTAAATTGTTTGCATAAAATAGTATGTCATGGTGCTTTCTGTAATTATGACTTGAAATTTTTTGAAATTACGAAATATCTCGTCGGTGCGCTTGATGCAAATTGATACTTCCTGATTATTCTGGCATAGTATATCTGTTATTTGTAGTAATAAAAAATTGCACAAATGACTGATTATACCACTCTTATAGAAACGGAACTGTTCTAAACTCTCAGAAATTAAATGCATTGTTTCTTGTAAGTAACTGAGTGTACTTGTGTTTAGAGAAAGAATGGGTTATTATTTCTTCTGAGTCTTTCTCTTGAAGTTGTAGGCAAGGTGTTGAGGCTGTTTGTTTTAACAGGTTAAAATCGGGGGTAATAGGTAGCGCACATAGAAAGTCGGGTAATATGTGCATCACTTTCATTTCGAAGTCGGACGAACATTCTTTGATATGAATGATGTGTTGGGGAATAATAATAAATATTCCATTTTGACAGATATGATGGGTATTATAGTTTATCTTAAGCTTAATATATCCCTTCGTGCAAATACCGAAAATGAATCCTTTGAATACAAATGATTGTTCGTGCACATTGGGGCCTAATATATCTGATAAGTCTTTGAAGATAATCGTTTCTTTTTCTATGAGATTTTCTTGAGATATCATGATTCTCTTATTTATGTATTTGCAAAAATAAGAATGATAATAAATTTAATGGTGTTTGAGGAAGTTTTATTTTCTAACTTTGCAGCCGTTTTTTAATTAATGGTTATTAATAAGTGTAGATTATGATGATGAAAACAGTCCGAAATGCAATATTATTACTTTGGGGCGTACTTATTTGTTATCCGGTTGGAATGAAAGCTCAAGACAAGTTCGATGCAAGTGTTGGTATGGATTTAGTAAGTGGCTATATTTGGCGTGGTCAGGATTTGGGAAATGTCAGCATTCAGCCAGAAGTGTCGTTGGCTTACAAAGGTTTTTCTCTTACAGGATGGGGAACTGTTGGATTTGATAAAGATGATATAAAAGAGTTTGATCTGACCTTAGGTTATGAAGTGAAAGGATTCAGTTGCTCTGTAACTGATTATTGGACTAATGGTGGACCGGGATACTTCCACTATGGGGCACATAATACGAGTCATACATTTGAAGCGCAGATTGGATATGACTTTGGCTTCTTATCGGTGGACTGGTTTACGAACTTTGCTGGAAATATCGGTTATAAAGCAGATGGAAGTAAAGCTTATGCTTCCTATTTTTCAGTTTCTGTTCCTTTTGTTTTGGGAGGACTAGACTGGACTGTAGAGGCTGGAGCAACTCCTTGGGAAAATGATTTCTATACAGGAGGAGAAAATTCCAGTTATTCGAAAGATATGATAAATGGTTTTGCTGTTTGTGAAGTAGGTATAGAGGCTTCGAAAGAAATAAAGATTTCGGAAAGTTGGTCATTGCCTCTTTTTGCTAAAGCAATATGGAATCCTTCTACGGAAGGGCTTTATTTTGTTGCGGGATTAAGTTTTTAATATGTGCAAAAATCAAATAGCCTCTCAAAAATGAATTTTATGAGGGGCTATTTGTTTTATATATTTTCCATTAAAACAAGGCTGGTGATCGATTTGCTATAGATTCATTACTTCTTGTTCGAAATGATCTTTGTCACCTTTCGCTCTATTGCGTATTTTGCTGCGATAGTTGTAAACAGTCGCTAGTGAATAACCCAAAAATGGGCGATACGATTGGCATCGGTTACTCCCAAACGTATTAAAGCGAAAATACGGAGTTCTGTGTTTAGTATTTCACCCGGTTTAGGGTATATTTTCCCTTCATCTGTTAGTAATTTATTGAAGTCCTCTATAAAATTAGGGAACAACTCTAAAAATGATTTATCGAATTCATTATAGAAATTCTTCCGTTCGTCACGAAGGAACTGTTCAGAACGTATAGCTTTGAATAGATCATCAATACGTGAAGCCATTGCAAGTTTTTCCAACGAACGGCGATATTGCTCAAGCTTTTCAAGATAACTGACACAACGATCCAGATACCGTGCTATGTATACTTCTTTAATCTTTCCGGTTTGGGCCAAACTTTCGTTGGCTGCTTGCAGTTCTTTGTTGGAAAGGTATAAATGTTTTCGTGTGATAGATAATTTTTTCAGACCATAATACAAGTATGATGCTAGGATAATTAATAGAACGGCTAATATTCCCATGCATAGTAAGAGTATGACAACCATTCTTTTTTCTTGAGCTTCTTTTTGAGAATATGCATGGTCGATAATTGGATAAAATTCTGTAACTTCGGCAAAACGCAGACGAGCGTTGCAGGCTACGGCATCTTCCATAGAACAACTTAAGTAGCTATATGCTCTTTTTAAATCGCCATGACGATAGATGAGTCGTGCCAGTTTTTTGTAGCGAGGCATATTCTCTGACAGATGTGCTTAAATCAATGATTGCAGTTTGCGCCAGATAATAGATTTGCATATCAGGTTCGTTTTTTACCTCATATGCCATTGATAATGTATAATATATATATGCCTTTTGCCTTAAATCAAGGGACGTAGTAAGCATTTGATTAAGCATGGGAAGGGCTTTATCCGGTTGTGCAGAAAGAATGAATCTCTCTGCTAAAACAATATTGCGATCTACTCCGGAATCGATACTATTCATTATCGAATCACGATATAAATCTGTCAGATGTAAATATTTTTGTTTAGCATCATGTCCTATAGTGTAGTCGGCTAACCATCCGTAGCATGTACGTGCTGTAAAGTAATAGTATATTAAGTTTTTCTTGTCTAATTTACTGGGAGATATTTGTTGTAACTCTGCTAATGCTTCATTGTACATACCCATGACTCCCATGACTTCTGCACGATTGATAATGATTTCGTCATGGCACTCCGGTTTATTTAATAATAGTGCATATTCCGATTTTTTGTTTATATAATACAGAGCTGAGTCTGCTTGATAATGTAAATATAGTCCGAGTAATTCATTACATAGTTTATACTTGTCTTCTTCTGTTGTTGCGTAATGTAGTTGCTGTTTAAGTTGAGATATTGTTGTTTCTCGTTCAGTGCGAAAAGAAGCTTTCTTAGTAATGACTTCATCGAGTTGCTGCAAAACTTTTTCATGATTAGCTTGTTGTGCTTGAGCAGACAGGGTTAATAAAATCATACTGGTTAATAGCCAGATGAATTTATATCTTGCTTATGAAAATACGGATATTTTGTTTCATTTGGTGCTATAGCTATGTTTAAAAGTGTATCATAATACAAAATTTAGTGCTAAAACTATTTATATAATTGATATGGTTGTATTAGGTTAAGTTCTTTGTTTTCTGTATTTTATGTTCACAAGGCGTTTATATTTATTTTCCAAATATAATAAAAATATTGTCAAAGGTATACTTTTGCATCGAAAAACATTTCAAATCATATTAATCTTAAATATCATGAAACATACAATGGCTTTTATTTATGGTTATCTTTAGTTTTTGCGGTATTTGCCGTGCTGCTGCGACTATAAAGGTAGATAAGATTGCTCCGAGCTACTGGTGGGCTGATATGAAGAATCCTGAGTTGCAGATTCTATTATATGGCAACCATATCTCTTCTTCTGAAGTGTCTTTATCTGGTAAAGGGGTTATATTAAAAGAGGTCGTTAAACAAGATAATCCGAATTATTTACTATTGTATATTGATTTGTCTGAAGCTGAAGCGCAAACCTTTAATATTGCATTAAAAGATGGTAAAAAGAAACTTACGATACCTTATGAGCTGAAGCCACGTGTACGTAAAGGAGAAGATGTAAAAGGCTTTACTTCTGAAGATGTCCTTTATTTGATTATGCCTGATCGCTTTGCTAATGGGAATCCAGATAATGATATTGTTGAAGGAATGCTCGAAAATAGAGTAGACCGTAATGACTCTTTTGCTCGGCATGGAGGTGATTTACAAGGCATTGCTGATTATCTGGATTATATTGCAGATTTGGGGGTAACAGCTATTTGGCTGAATCCAACTCAGGAGAACGATATGAAAGAGGGATCGTATCATGGTTATGCCATTACAGATTATTATCAGCTGGATCGTCGTTTAGGAAGTAATGAGGAATTTAAGACATTGGTTGAAAAGGCACATCAGAAAGGGTTGAAGGTTGTGATGGACATGATTTTCAACCATTGTGGTAGTGAAAATTACCTGTTTAAAGATAAACCCTCTAAAGAATGGTTTAATTTTCACTCGGAATATGTGCAGACTTCATTTAAAACAGCTAGCGTAATGGATGTACATGCCAGTGAGTATGAACGTAAGATTGCTACTGATGGATGGTTTACTTCAGTTATGCCTGACTGGAATCAGCGTAATCGTCATGTAGCACGTTATCTTATTCAAAATAGTATCTGGTGGATTGAGTACACTGGCATTAATGGGATTCGTCAGGATACTCATCCGTATGCCGATTTTGATTTTATGAGTGAATGGTGTAAGGAAGTACTTGAAGAGTATCCTTATTTTAATATCGTAGGTGAAACATGGTTAAATAGTAATGTCTTAGTTTCTTATTGGCAGAAGGATAGCAAACTGGCAGCTCCACGAAATTCCAATTTACCGACAGTAATGGATTTTCCTTTACAAAGTTTGATGAACCAAGCTTTTGATGAAGAAACTGGAGAGTGGGGAGGAGGACTGTATAAATTGTACGACTATCTGACACAAGATATCGTATATGCTGATCCGATGAACCTGCTGGTATTCTTCGATAACCATGATACTTCTCGTTTTGCTACAACTGATGAGAAGGCTGATAACTTGACGAGGTATAAACAGACCATAACATTTTTGCTTACTACACGCGGAATACCGCAGATATATTATGGTACAGAGATTTTGATGACTGGTGACAAGGGAAATGGAGATGGAGAATTAAGAAAGGACTTTCCTGGGGGCTGGCAAGAAGATAAAATAAATTGCTTCGTACCAGATGGACGTACAGCATTGCAGAATGAAGCATTCGATTTTACTCGTAAATTATTGAATTGGCGTAAGGGAAATAAAGTACTTTCTCATGGTACACTAAAACATTATTCTATCAGTCAGGGTACCTATGTTTATCAACGAGTGTATAATGGCAAGTCTGTTGTTGTAATAATGAATGGTACGGATAGTCCGCAGGAATTGAGTTTAAAACCTTATCAGGAGATATTGCCACAGCCGGAAAGCATAGATTTCTTGAGTGGGAAGCATGTGGCTTTGACAGATAAATTATCTCTGAAAGAACGTGAAATTTTGATTCTCTGTTTCTAATGGATTTATATTTATTGCTCCTGTCTTATGAGCCAATTATCTGAAATATAATTAATTAAATGTTTTGTAGATTTGTATTTTTCATATGAAAGAAATAACAAACTGATAACACATTTAATTTTGCTTATGACCTAAAAAATTATTAATCATAATACCTTATAAAACTATGAATCTAAAAAGAACCTTTGCCTTTGTAGCTATGTGCTACTGTGCGTTTGCATTGAGTGCACAAATCTGACTTCACCAGATGGTAATTTAAAAATGAACTTTAAGTTTAAACAGTAACGGGGCTCCTGTATATGAGCTTTTCTTTAAAGATAAAGCTGTGATAAAGCCTAGTACTCTTGGCCTTGAACTGAAGAGAGAAGATCCAGAAAAGAGAATCGGATTTGAATGGACAGAACGCAAAGATAAGGAACGCGTAGATGAAAAAATGAATCTGATGACTGGATTTAAGATTAAAGATACACGTACTTCTACTTTCGATGAAGTTTGGCGTCCGGTGTGGGGAGAAGAAAGTGAAATCCGTAATCATTACAACGAACTGGAAGTCACACTTGACCAGCCTGAAAATGATCGTTATATCATTATCCGTTTTCGTTTGTTCAATGATGGTTTAGGTTTCCGCTACGAGTTCCCTCAGCAAAAAAATCTGAATTATTTTGTTATCAAAGAAGAGCATACTCAGTTTGCTATGACGGGAGATCATACAGCATTCTGGATTCCGGGAGATTATGATACACAAGAATACGATTACACAACTTCACGCTTATCTGAAATACGTGGAAAGATGAGTGCGGCTGTAACAGAAAATTCTTCACAGTATGTATTCTCACAGACAGGTGTTCAAACAGCACTGATGCTGAAGACTGATGATGGGCTTTATATAAACTTGCATGAAGCTGCATTGAAAGATTATTCTTGTATGAGTTTGAACTTGGATGATAAGAATATGATTTTTGAATCATGGCTGACTCCTGATGCAAAGGGAGATAAAGGATATATGCAGACTCCATGTAATTCGCCTTGGCGTACGATTATCGTAAGCGATGATGCCCGTAACATTCTGGCTTCGCGAATTACCTTGAACCTGAATGAACCATGTAAGATAGAAGATACTTCTTGGATTCATCCTGTGAAATATATTGGCGTATGGTGGGATATGATTACCAATAAAGGTACATGGGCATATACAGATGAATTGCCAAGTGTAAAATTGGGACAAACTGATTACTCACAGACTAAGCCAAATGGAAAGCATTCTGCTAATACGGCAAATGTAAAACGTTATATTGATTTTGCTGCTAAACATGGTTTTGATGCTGTACTGGTGGAAGGATGGAATCAAGGATGGGAAGACTGGTTTGGTAAGAGCAAAGATTATGTGTTCGATTTCGTGACTCCTTATCCAGATTTTGATGTAGAAGAAATTCATCGTTATGCGGCAAGTAAAGGTATTGAAATGATGATGCATCATGAAACTTCATCTTCTGTCCGCAATTATGAACGCCATATGGATAAAGCTTATCAATTCATGGTAGATAATGGTTATCATTCTGTAAAGAGTGGTTATGTAGGTGACATTATTCCGAGAGGAGAACATCACTACGGTCAGTGGATGGTTGATCACTATTTGTATGCTGTAAAGAAAGCTGCTGATTATAAAATTATGGTTAATGCTCACGAAGCAGTACGTCCTACAGGACTTTGCCGTACTTATCCTAATCTGATTGGCAATGAATCAGCTCGCGGAACTGAATATGAATCTTTTGGTGGAAACAATGTAAATCATACAACAATTTTGCCGTTTACTCGTCTTATTGGTGGTCCGATGGATTATACTCCGGGAATTTTTGAACCTGATTGCAGTAAGATGAATCCGAATAATAAGTCGCATGCACGTACAACTCTGGCACGTCAGCTGGCTCTTTATGTAACTATGTACAGTCCATTGCAAATGGCTGCTGATGTTCCTGAAAATTATGAACGTTTTATGGATGCTTTCCAATTTATTAAAGATGTAGCTGTTGATTGGGATGAGACAAAATATCTGGAAGCTGAGCCGGGAGAATATATAACAATTGCTCGTCGTGCTAAGAATACTAATGATTGGTATGTGGGCTGTACAGCTGGCTATAACGGTCATGTGTCAAATTATCATTCGACCTCCTTGATCCGGATAAGAAGTATGAAGCAATTATTTATGCAGATGCTAAAGATGCAAGTTGGGACAAGAATCCTCAAGCATATACCATTACAAAGAAAAAGGTTACCAGCAAGAGCAAAATGACTCTGAAAGCTGGAATTGGAGGTGGTTACGCTATCTCTATTAAAGAGATCAAGTGATATCAGGCATTGTTTTATTGTAATATATCAGAGAGGTTATTTTCCTTCTCTGATATATTATACAATCTTTAAGATAAAAAGATAATTGTTTCCAGTAGGTATTTAATATATAGTTCAATCTGTACGTTTATAGATTGTAGCCAAGAGAATTTTCTTAACTTTAAAATTAATAATATGAACAAGAATCTATTTATTAAACACACAGGAAAGTGTCTACTATTGACGATAGTAGGTATGCTTATTTCCTTCCAAGTATTAGCCCAAAACTTGGCGGTTAAAGGGAGTGTTGTAGACAAAAACGGAGAGGCTATTATCGGAGCTAATATTTTGGTGAAGGGTACAACCAATGGTTCAATTACTGATTTTGATGGTAATTTTACTTTGGAGGCTAAAAAAGGTGATATCTTAGTTTTCTCTTTTATCGGTTATAAAAATCAGGAGCTTCCTGCTGCTGCTAATATGAAGATCGTTCTTCATGAAGATACCGAAGTCTTGGATGACGTTATTGTTATTGGTTATGCTACGGGAAGCCAGCGTACTGTTTCTGGTGCAATCCAGCGTGTCGGACGTGAAGATATGAATGCTGGCGTTGTAACGAATCCATTGCAGGCCATAAAGGGTAAAGTGGCTGGTGTAAATATTCAGAAATCTGGTGGTGACCCGACTGCATCAGCTTCTATTCGTGTACGTGGTACAACTTCTTTGTCTGGTGGTAATGATCCATTGGTTATTATTGATGGAGTTTTTGGAGATTTGAGTATGTTGAATGCTATCTCTCCTGCTGATATTGAAAGTTTACAGTTTGAAAGATGCTTCAGAAACAGCTCAGTATGGTTCAAGAGGTGCTAGTGGAGTAATTGTAGTTACTACAATTAAAGGTAAAAATGGTGTTAAGACTTTAAGTTATGATGGCAGCTTTGGTGTGGAAACCGTTTATAAGAACTTGGAAATGCTGGATGCCAATACATATCGTCAGGTTGTGGCTGATAGAGGATATGCCAATGCTTTAGATATGGGATATGATACTAATTTTATTGAAGCAATGCAGCAGACAGGTTATACTCAGAATCATCGTCTTTCTTTTGGAGGTGGTACAGAGTCGTCTAATTATCGTGCTTCTATTGGTGTTATTGATCAAAGGGGTATCATTAAGGATAATTATATGCGCAACTATACAGCTAAACTGGATGCTTCGCAAACAATGTTTAATGATAAGGTAAAAATTGAATTTGGAATGTTTGGTTCTAAAGTCGATAAACGTTACTTGAATGATTATCAGAAGACATTCTATTCTGCAGCTGCATTTAATCCTACTTTCCCTGATTTTGCGAATGAAGATGGATCATGGCCGGAGGATCCTAATGCAAATGAAACACAGAATCCTTTGGGACGTTTGACAATAAAGGATATAGAATCAAATAGCTACATTAATACAAATGCGCGTATAACATGGACTGTAATTGACGGATTAAAATTGAGTGCTTTTGGTTCATATACTTATAATGTAAAAGAAAATTCAAAATATACTCCAAACAATATTAAAGCAGGACAAGGACAGAGTGGTATTGCTGAAAAGTCTGATAACAAGAGTGGTGTGTTGTTAGGCAACTTTACTGCAAATTATAAGAAAGCATTTGGAAAGCATTATATTGATATTTTAGGACTTGCTGAGTTACAAGATTATAAATATACTGGTTTTGGTGCTAAATCAAAGCAGTTTGGTACTAACTTCTTCGAGTATAATAATTTAGGCGCAGGTGGAGAAGTTAAATATGGAGATGTCAGCTCATACTCTAATGGTTATTCAATAGCTTCATTTATGGGACGTTTCAATTATAGTTTTGCTGATAAATATATTGCAACTGTAAATATGCGTGCCGATGGTTCTTCTAAATTAGGAGCAAATAATAAATGGGGATTTTTCCCTTCTGCATCATTGGCTTGGGTTTTGAAGGAAGAAAGTTTCTTGAAAGATGTAGATGTTGTTTCCAATTTAAAAATAAGGACTGGTTATGGTCTTACTGGTAATCAGGATGCCATTAGTGCATATAACTCATTGAAGTTGATGAGCCCGACAGGTGTAACTACAGTAAATGGCAAGCCTGTTGTTACATACGGAATCAATCGTAATGATAACCCTGACTTGAAGTGGGAAGTAAAACGCATGTTTGATATTGGTATTGATGCAGGATTTTTCGAGGATCGTTTGACTGGAACATTAGATTATTATTATTCAAAGACTAGCGATTTGTTATATAATTATGCCGTACCTGTTCCTCCTTTTGCATTCAATACTTTGTTGGCTAATTTGGGAGAAATGGAAAATACCGGTATTGAAGTTGCAGTGACAGGTGTTCCTGTAAAAACTAAAGATATGGAGTTGACTATTTCTGCAAACTTCTCATGGCAAAAGAATAAATTGCTGTCTTTGAGTGGCTCTTATATGGGACAATCATTGAGTGCTAAGGAATACATGAATTTGGAGGAATGAATGGCGCTGGATTTATCGGAGGAAATAATCAGGTTATTTATCAGATGGTAGGACAACCCTTGGGCGTATTCTATTTACCTAAATGTGATGGTCTCATTGATATGAATGGTAATGGTGAGTATACTTATCATATTCTTGACATTGATGGTCAAGAAGGTATAGATCTTTCTGATGGAAAGGACCGCTATGTAGCAGGACAAGCTATGCCGAAGTTCTATTTGGGTGGTAATATTAGTTTCCGTTACAAACAGTTTGATATCCAGACTCAGTTCAGTGGTGCGTTTGGGCATAAAATTTATAATGGAACCTCTTTGTCATACATGAATATGAGCTTATTCCCTACTTACAACGTAATGAAAGGCGCTCCTGAAAGAATATTCATGACCAGACTGTGACTGACTATTGGTTGGAAAGAGGAGATTATGTACATATTGATTATGTAACATTAGGATGGAATCTGAATACTAAGAATTTAAAGAACATTAATTCGTTAAGATTGACATTCTCTGTAAATAATTTGGCTACTATTACTAATTATTCAGGATTGTCACCAATGATTAATAGCTCTACTGTTGGAAGTGATTTAGGTGTTGATGATAAGCGCTTCTATCCGCTTACACGTACTTACTCACTGGGACTTAGTCTTAACTTTTAAATGAACGTTACTATGAAAAGAAAATTATTATATAGCTTTTTTATTGCTGCTGCAATGAGTTTTAGTGGATGTTCTTCTTTCTTGGAAGAAAATCCTGTTGATCAGATGCCGGAAAGTGAAGCCTATAAAAATCCGGAAATGATTTATTTAAATACAGTTGCTAACCTTTATACAAAGATTGGCGCAGATGCAGGAGGAAGTGGTTTGGCTGGAACAGACAGAGGACTTTATGACTTGAATACATTTTGTGCCGATGATGCTATCCTCCCGACAAGAGGTGGTGACTGGGACGATGGTGGATTGTGGAGAGATCTGTTCACTCATAACTGGGGTGTAAATAATGGACTTATCATATCTACTTGGGACTATCTGTATGGAGTGATTGTACAGTGCAATCAATCTATAGATAAATTGACTGAATTGAAAGAGTTGGATCCAAGCAATGAATATTTTGATATTTATAAGGCTGAAGTCCGGGGAATTCGTGCTATGTATTATTATTATTTATTGGATATGTTTGCACGTGTACCAATTGTTGAATCTTCATTAACTCAGATGAAGGATGTCAAACAGTCAGAACGCAGTGAGGTTTTCAATTTTGTAAAGAAAGAGCTGGAAGAATCTATTCCATTGTTAGCTGACGAAAAAGTGCTGATCAGGGAGAAGTATTA
>ENA-OQHA01000259-OQHA01000259.1-human-gut-metagenome-genome-assembly--contig:-NODE-259-length-28184-cov-3.733364_pt1 | contig 28184 bp, 28 predicted proteins | sample MGYA00242558_ERZ504707 | MGnify/ENA primary metagenome ERZ504707 (study PRJEB26092, sample SAMD00036197) | human gut metagenome | host: Homo sapiens | study: EMG produced TPA metagenomics assembly of...
TAAAGGACTTTGCGATTGTTTCTAATAGAAAGACTTATAAGAATATCAATAAATCTGAAAAATTAAGGAAGCTTGGAAAGAAGCTTATTCGAGAACAGAGAAGTCTTTCTCGAAAGTATGAAAATCTAAAGAAAGGAGGGTCCACTCAAAAAAGAAATATACAAAAACAGAGGCTTAAGATACAGAAACTTCATCATAGAATTGACAATATTCGTACTGATTACATCAATAAGACAATCGCAGAGATAGTGAAAACCAAGCCATCTCATATAACGATTGAAGATCTAACGTATCAGGAATGATGAAGAACAAGCATCTTTCAAAGGCAGTTGCTTCGCAGAAGTTTTATGAATTTAAAACAAAGCTTCTAGCTAAATGCAAAGAGAATGGAATTGAACTTCGAATTGTAGATAGATGGTTCCCATCATCTAAGACATGTCATTGCTGTAAAAGTATCAAGAAAGATTTAAAGCTTTCAGATAGAATTTTCAGATGCGACTGTAGCTATATCGAAGACAGAGATTTCAATGCCGCACTTAATCTGAGAGATGCTACAACTTACGAAGTTGCATAAATAAACGCAAACGTAAGTACGTACCGAAGGCTATTTCGGGAATTGACAACTATGGAGTGCACTAGAACTTGTGAGTAGATATGATTTCGGTCAATCCAAAGCATGCACGGTGACATAGTAAGTAATGTTCGTGAGAACTTACATTATCTCGATGTGAGTATATTTAATCACATTTTGAGTGGCAGAATGATTATGTATAAAATGATGTTATCGGATTTAGATGAAACACTTCTTATAGGACAGCATGTTCCTGTATTTAATCAGGAGGCTATACGTGAGGCTAAAAAGCATGGTTTGCGTTTTGTAGTCGCAACGGGACGATCTCATAGAATGATTGGGGATATTCTTAAAGAAATTGGTACATATGATATGCCTGGTGAATATTCTATTTGCTTTAATGGGGGTCTTGTAGTAGAGAATAAAGACTTTAAGATTCTTCATTTCCAGGGTCTTGATTATGAATTATTAAAGAAATGTTTTGATTATGGATGTAAAGAAAATCTTTGCATGCTCGTTTTCACATTAGACTGCTGTTATATTTATAATCCAGATGAATTTGAAGTAAATAGAAAGATTGAACAGAAAACGCCAATGAAGGTGATCTATGATCATGAGACTGAATTCTTAAAAAATGAGTCTATTGCTAAGATTCTTTTAGTAAAGAGAGATATGAATTATTTGAAGGAATTACGTGATGAGATGTATCAGGATATTGGAAATCAAGTAGAACTCACTTTCTCTTCTAATCGTTATCTAGAATGTAATGCGAGTGGTATTAATAAAGGTGTAGGTTTAAAGTGGCTTGCAGATTATTTGAATATTGATATTAATGATACAATTGCGATTGGCGATAATTATAATGATGTGTCAATGATTAAGGAAGCAGGACTAGGAGCCTGTGTGAGCTGTGCTCATGATGATATTAAAGAAATCAGTGATTATGTCTGTGAAAAGAATTTTGATGAAGGTGCAGTGAAAGAAGTAATAGAAACATTTGTATTAAAGGAGGCATAAGAGATGGAATATAAATTAATTGCAAGTGATTTAGATGAAACTTTATTAAATGATGACCATGTTGTACCAGAAAGTAATATTTATTGGATTCAAAAAGCAGTGAAGGAACGTGGGGTAAGTTTGTACCAGCAACAGGAAGAGGTTATATGCAGATCTTACCTGAACTTACACAGTTAGGTTTAAAAGATATGGAAGGAGAATATGTTTTAAGCTTCAACGGTGCTGCTTTAACTGAGAATAAAGATAATCGTATTATTGAATTCAATGGCTTAGGATTTGATAAGATGAAGGAAATCTTTGAATTTGGTTTAAAACAGGATGTCTGCATACATGTTTATACAAATGATACACTTTATATATATAACTTAAGTGAGTCTGAAGCAGAAAGACTCAAGCATCAAAAGCTTGAAGTAGTTTATCCAAAAGAAAATAGTGTTGATTTCTTAAAGGATGCCACTATCGCAAAGATTTTATATCAGAATGTGGATGTGCCTTATTTAATGAGTCTAGAACCAAAAATGACAGATATTACTAAAGGATGTTCAGTGAGCTATTCTTCTAATCGTTATATGGAATTCAATAAAGAAGGCGTAGATAAAGGAGTAGGACTCCAGCATCTTGCAGATCAATTAGGTATCAAGATAGAAGAAACTATTGCGGTTGGAGATAACTATAATGATATGGCAATGCTTAAAAAGCAGGTTTAGCTGTCGCTGCAGGTAATGCGGTTGAAGATGTTAAAAAAGCATGTGACTACACAACGCATGCAGATAATAATGAAGGTGTAGTTGCGGAATTAATTAAGAAATTTATTTTTCATGAAGACATTTAAATCTATTATTGAAAATGAAGCCAAACAGCCTTACTATCAAGCATTACATGAATTTGTAGAAGCAGAATATGCTTCTAAGACAATATTTCCTCCTCATAATCATATATTGCATGCATTTAACTTCTGTGATTATGAAGATATAAAGGTTGTTATTATAGGTCAGGATCCCTATCATGAATTACATCAAGCCAATGGTTTAGCTTTTAGTGTGAATAAAGGTGTACGCATACCACCTTCACTTGTGAATATTTATAAAGAAGCTCATAATGATGTAGGTATTGATATACCAAATCATGGTGATTTGACAGCCTGGGCAAAGCAGGGTGTTCTTCTTTTGAATACTGTCTTAACAGTAGAGAAAGGATGTGCAAATTCTCATAAAGGTAAAGGCTGGGAAATCTTTACTGATCATATTATTGAAGAGATGAATAAACGTGAAAAGCCTGTTGTGTTTATTTTATGGGGACGTCAGGCAGAAAACAAAGCCAGTATGATTGATACAAATAAACATTGTGTTATTACAAGTGCGCATCCATCTCCTTTGAGTGCTCATCGTGGTTTCTTTGGCTCTAAGCCATTTTCTCGTACTAATGAATTTCTTGTTAGTCAAGGGATAGAACCAATAGATTGGAGGATTGATTAATGTTTAGAAATATAGATAAAGCAATCGCATATATTGAATCTAAGAGACATAAGAATACAATTGAATCATTTGGAAGAATCCTAGAAGAATTAGGCATTAATACAAAACAGAAGAATATGATTCATATTGCAGGTACAAATGGAAAAGGTTCTACAGTGAACTATCTAAGAAGTATTTTAAATGCGCACGGATATCATGTAGGAACATTTACTTCTCCTTATATGATTAAGCATAATGATCGTATTCGTATTGATGATCATCCTATTAGCGATGAAGATTTACTTGCACTCATTAATAAATATGAATCAGTCATTGAAGAAAAGAATCTATCTATGTTTGAAATTGATGTTTTAATCATGTTAGATTATTTCTCTACTCATGACTTAGATTATCGTATTATTGAATGTGGTATTGGTGGTGCTAATGATAAGACAAATGTCATTCAGCAATTATTAGTGCAATCACTAATATTGGAAATGACCACTTAGATCAGATTGGCCCTAGTCTTTATGATGTCATTAATGAAAAGATGGGAATCATTAAAGAAGGACAATACTTTATTACAAGTGAAGTAGAAGGAACAGTACTAGCAAGATTACAGGAACAATGTGATGCAATGGGTGCGACAATGGTTGTTGTACCTGAATATCAGGTATCACGTTATCCATTCCATTTCCGTTATCGTGATATGGCCTTTACTTTAAAGAATCAGGGAATCTATCAGATTGCGAATGCTCGTTTAGCTCTTACTATTGCGAATAAGCTTATTACTTTAGATTCAGAAACAACTGAAAAGGCGATAGAAAGTGCTGTATGGTATGGTCGTTTTGAAATGATGACTGTAGCAGGACATCAAGTTATTCTTGATGGTGCGCATAATACGGATGGTATTAAAGCGTTACTAAGTACAGTGCAGTATGTCCGTGCTGAAGATACAGTCTTTATCTTTTCAGGTTTAAAGGATAAAGATGTGGATGAAATGATTGAACTGATTGATGAAGCAGGTTATCCAATTTATCTCACTTCATTCAATGATGAACGTGCATCTGATTTAGCTAGTTATCGTAGCTTTAGTACTGTAACTGTAGTCCCACATTTTGCGGAAGCTATTAAAGTCGCATTACTTAAACATGATCAGATTGTTATTACAGGTTCACTTCATTTTATTTCTTCTATAAGAAAATATCTCAAACAGAATTATTAAGTCAGACTTACGCGTAAGTTCTGATTTTTTTATATTTAAAATGTAATAGATGTGTAGTATAATAAATGTAGTAATTTAATGAAATTGAATCTTATAACTATCATAATTGTACCAATTGTGGTAGAATAGATTTATCAAAAAGAAAGCGATTACATTTTTTAGGAGGAGATAGAGAAATGGGTAAAGAAATCGTTGCTATGATCCTAGCCGGTGGCCGCGGAACAAGATTAAAAGAATTAACTGCGAAAGTTGCTAAACCTGCTGTCTACTTTGGTGGTAAATATCGTATTATTGACTTCACACTAAGTAACTGTGCCAATTCAGGTATTGATGTAGTAGGTGTTTTAACACAGTATGAATCAGTGCTATTAGGAACTTATGTTGGTTCAGGTACTAAATGGGGTCTTGATGGTAATAACTCACTTGCTGCAATTCTACCAGCACGTGAAAGAGGAGAAGTAGGTGCTACTTGGTATGCAGGTACTGCTGATGCAATTTATCAGAATATTAGCTTCTTAGATCAGTATGATCCAGAATATGTATTGATTTTATCTGGTGACCACATTTATAAGATGGATTATGAAGAAATGTTGAATGTGCATAAAGAAAAAGGTGCAGATTTAACTGTTGCTGTATTAAATGTTTCCTTAAAAGAAGCAAGCCGTTTTGGTATCATGAATACAGATGATAAAGGCTATATTTATGAATTCGAAGAAAAACCAGAAAAACCAAAATCTACATTGGCTTCAATGGGTATTTATATCTTCAGTTATAAAGAATTACGTAAATACTTAATTGCGGATGCAGCAGATGAAAACAGTAAGCATGACTTTGGTATGAATATTATTCCTGCCATGCTTGCAGATAAGAAGAAGTTATATGCTTGGACTTTTGATGGCTATTGGAAAGATGTAGGAACTGTTGAAAGCTTATGGCAGGCAAATATGGACCTTCTTGATGATAAAGAACTTGATCTTTATAACATCAAGAAAGATTGGAAGATCTACTCAGAAGATACACTTGGTAAACCACAGTTAATTGGTAAAGATGCAAGTGTAAAGAAATCATTAGTTACACAGGGATGTGTTGTTAATGGTGAAGTTGAAGGATCTGTTTTATTCAATAATGTTAACGTAGGTGAAGGTGCTAAGGTTATTGATTCAGTATTAATGCCTGGTGTTCTTATTGAAGAGGGCGCTGTTGTCAAAAAAGCAATTATTGATGAAGGCGTTGTAATTAAAGCTGGAACAGTTGTGAATGATGAAGCAAAAGAAGTCGCTTTAGTAAGTGACAATGGCAGATAAGGAGTGAAGAGCAAATGGCAAATGTAGTAGGATTAATCAATTTACATAGTGATGTATCTTTGAAAGGATTAACAGAAAGACGTCCAGTTGCTTCAGTTAGCTTCTTGGGTCGTTATGGTGTTATTGACTTCGTATTATCTAACTTTTCAAATTCTCGTATTGATAAAGTTGGTATTTTAGTAAAAGAAAAACCAAGATCATTATTGAAACATATTGGTTCTGGTAATGCATGGAACTTTAACTCTAAAAGAGGTGGTATTTCATTATTATATGATGAAAAATATGCAAACAGTAACATGTACAACCATGACATCAACAATATGTTAGAAAATATTGCATTCTTAGAAAAATCAACTGAAGATTATGTTGTTATTTCTCCAGCACATATCATTACTACTATGGATTTCTCTGATGTTGTAGAAGCACATGAAAAATCTGGCTGTGATGTGACTGTCGTATATAAGAAGATTAAGGATGCGAATGAAGCATTTATCGGTTCTGATTTCTTAAAGATTAAGGACAAGCAGGTTGTTGATTTTGAATTAAATAAAGGCAATCGCAAGGATCGTTCAATCTCACTTGAAACTTATGTAATTAATAGAAAAGCATTAATCAAGATGCTTTATAAAGCACAGAAAGTATCTGTATTCTATGATTTAAGAGATACTTTAAATTATTTAAAAGATGAAATGAAAATCAACGCTTATGAATATAAAGGATTTGCAAAATGCATTGATTCATATGCAGCTTACTTCAAGACATCTCTTGAATTCCTTGATATCGATGTATCAACTCAGGCATTCAAGTCTAACTGGCCAATTTTCACAAATACTAACGATACACCACCTTCAAAGTATCTAAAGGATGCTGAAGTAAAGAGCTCTTATATTGCGAACGGTGTATTTGTAGATGGAGTTGTCGAAAATAGTATCTTAGGACGTAATGTTAAGATTGGTAAAGGCGCTGTTGTTAAGAACTCTATCCTATTTAGTGGTTCTTCAGTAGAAGCAGGCGCTCATCTTGAAAATGTTATTATGGATAAAGATGCTAAAGTAAAACATGTTAAAGAACTTATTGGCGATGCAAGTGATCCATTGTATGTCAAAGAAGGTGACATTGTCTAATGAGAATCGTTTTTGCTGCTGGTGAAGCACTTCCTTATATTAAATCTGGAGGGCTCGCTGACGTTATCGGTTCTTTACCAAAAGAACTTGTGAAGAAAGGTCATGAATGTTATGTCATTCTTCCTAAGTATCAGGATATCAAGTTTCCAGAAACTTTAGAATATGTGACTAACTTCTATTTATGGGTAGGATGGAGAAGATGCTATTGTGGTGTCTTTAAGGCAGTATATGATGGTGTGACTTATTTCTTTGTGGATAATGAACAATATTTCAGAAGACCTGGTTTATATGGTTATGATGATGATTATGAAAGATTCGCATTTTATGACTTTGCAGTTCTTGAATGCTTATCTCGTTTAAATATCATGCCAGATATCTTATCATTACATGACTGGCAGACTGCTATGATTGCGCCTTTATACAAAGAAAGATATTGCTATTATGATTTCTATGGTAATGTGAAGATTACATTCACAATCCATAATATCGCTTATCAAGGTAAATGTGATCCATTCTTATTGAATGATCTATTCGGTTTAGATAACTACTTATATTACAATGGTAATGTACGTAATGATGATTGCATGAACATGATGAAAGCAGCTATTCTTTATTCAGATGCAATTACAACTGTATCTCCAACTTATGCCAAGGAGATTCTAACAGATGCTTATGGTGAAGGATTACAGAGTATCCTTGCTATGCGTAAAGATGATCTTTATGGTATTTTGAATGGTATCGATTATGATACAAATAACCCAGAAACAGATCCGAATATTCCTTACCATTTCAACGCTAATAGTGTTTATACTGAAAAGGTGAAGGATAAGCTTGCATTACAGGCTGAGGTAGGATTACCACAGGATCCTGATGTTGCACTTATTGGTATTGTAACTAGATTAACATGGCAGAAGGGTTTAGACTTGATCCTTAATCGTATGGAAGAAATCTTGCAGAGAAAGGTTCAGCTATTAATTCTTGGTGCTGGTGATAAGAAATATGAAGAACCATTAGAAGAAATTGCTGGTTTTGGTAATCCAAAGATTTCATTACAGTTAAATATGATTTTGGTTTATCTTGTCGTATTTATGCAGGCTGTGATATGTTCTTAATGCCTTCGTTATTTGAACCATGCGGATTATCTCAGATGATGTCTTTACGTTATGGTACAATTCCTATCGTTAGAGAAACTGGTGGATTAAAAGACAGTGTTCAGCCATTCAATGAATTTGATGGTACTGGTACTGGATTTAGTTTTGCTAATTATAATGCTCATGAAATGATGGACACTATAGATTATGCATTACATATCTACTATGATGATAAAGATCAATGGAATGGTTTAATTTATCGTGCTATGACTGAAAAATTAGACTGGGATCGTTCAGCTGATGAATATTTAAGAGTATTTGGTTCATTACTTGGTTAATACAAAGATGGGGGGGTTCCTCCATCTTTTTGCCTAGGAGATGATATTATGAGTTTGTTAGATAAAGTTAAAGAGTTTGCTGAAAGTGAAGAAGTACAAAAGGGTATTCAAAGAGTTAAAGAGAATACTGAAGAAATATTAAGTGAAGAGAATATTAATAAGTGTGTTGATCGTGCAAAAGAAGCAGCACATACTGTTTCTGAATCAGAAACATTTCAAAAGGCCAAAGATGGCATTAAAAAAGTGACTGAAACAGAAGAATTCAAGGATGGTATGAATGATTTAAAGGACTTTGGTGCAAAAGGTTTGTCTCTTACATCTAAAGGTTTAGATAAGTTATCAAAAAAATTAAGTGATACAAAGAAATAAGAACGGCGTTTGTCTTGAAGAATAGACGATAATTTGATATAGTGAAGTAAATTATAGATGAGAATGAATAGAACAAGAAGCTTACAGCGAGGATGAAGTGGTGAAAGCATCTAGTGGGAGGTTCTAGGATGCACCCATCTGAGTCTTTTTGAAAGAAAGAACGTTTGACTTGCGTTAAGAGTGAAAAGCTATGGTAAGGTGGATCGTCTTTATCATGAGCTTTTTTTATTTGAGGAGGATGTTATGAGACTATTTAACACATTAACAAACAAAAAAGAAGAATTTAAGCCAATTGAAGAAGGTAAAGTTTCTATCTATATTTGTGGTCCTACAGTTTATAACCATGCTCATATTGGGAATACACGCCCAATGATCGTATTTGATGTATTAAGACGTACTTTTTGAGTATTTAGGGGAATGATGTGACTTTTTGTATCTAATTATACAGATGTAGATGATAAGATCATCAAAGCCGCTAAAGCAGAAGGTATTACAGAAAAGGAACTCACTGATAAATATATCAAAGCATATGAAGATGTCAGAGCAGGATTAAATATTGAAGATCCTACATATAAACCGAGGGTCACTGAAACTATGCCTGAAATCATTAATTTCATCCAGGCATTAATTGATAAGGGTTATGCTTATGAAGTAGATGGAGATGTTTATTTCCGTGTTACTAAGGTTAAAGAATATGGTATGTTATCAGGTATTAAGGTAGAAGATTTGATTGCGGGGGCAAGTGATCGTACTCTTTCTGTTGATGATAAGAAGAAAGAAAGTACAACTGACTTCGCATTATGGAAGAAAACAAATGAAGGTATTCAGTTTGATACACCTTGGTCAAAAGGTAGACCAGGATGGCATACTGAATGTGTTGTCATGATTAATAAGCTATTCAAAGATGGTAAGATTGATATCCATGGTGGAGGACAGGATTTAAAGTTCCCTCATCATGAAAATGAAATTGCTCAGTCTATGGCTTATAATGGACATCCTATTGCCAACTATTGGATGCATAACCAGATGATCAATATCGATGGTGAAAAGATGTCTAAGTCTTTAGGTAATGTATTATGGGCTAAGGATTTAATTGTAGAATTTGGATGCAATGTTTTCAAATGGTTGATGTTATCTACTCACTATCGTAATCCATTAAATATGACTGATGATGTCATTGCAGGTGTACGTAAAGAAGTATCTAAAGCAGAAAATGCGACTAAGAGTGCGTCTTTATATTTACAGGTGAATCATGTTCCTGCTCATGATTATAAGAAGGAAACTGTGGATGCTATGGTGAATGCATTAGAAGATGATTTAAATACTTCACTTGCCTTAACACAGATTCTTGATCAGGTAAAAGTATTGAATCAGGTGATGCGTGTAAGAGAAAAAGACAATGATGTCATTGCGACTGAATATGCAACTCTTGTTAAGATGGGGGATGTCTTAGGCTTCTTATTTGAAGGCACTAAGTTAAGTGAAGAAGATATTGCTTTATATGAAGAATGGAATGCTTATAAGAAAGAAAAGAACTTTGATGAAGCAGACCGTGTTAGAAAAGAATTAACTGAAAGAGGCATTCTCTAATGCGCCCGGAGTTAATGAATGCACTTGCTGTCGCTTATTTAGGTGATGCAGTCTTTGAAGTATATGTCCGTGAATATTTACTCACAGAGAAGGGAATTATGAAGCCTCATGAATTACAGAAAGCTTCTATCAAGTATGTCAGTGCGTATGCCCATGCAGGCTTTATGAAATATGCCCTTTCTCGAAATTTCTTCACAGAAGAAGAAGTGCGTTTATTTAAGCGTGGACGTAACTGCAAGGGACATTCAGTAAAAAATAAATCAGTTGTTGTACATAACCAGTCTTCTGGTTTTGAATCAATGGTTGGACATCTTTATCTCACTAAGCAGACAGAAAGATTAGATGAAATATTTGAATTATTTAAGAAATATGTGGAAGAAGAGGAAGTGACAAAGTGAAAGAATGGATTTATGGTAAAAACACCGTCAGAGAACTATTAACAGGACCTAGACAGGTTTATGAAGTTATGATTCAAAACCAGTCAAAGAATGATGATATTGTGAAGTTGTGTCGCAAGAATAATATAAAAATGAGGATGACGGATAAAAATGGCTTTATTAAACTTGTAGGGAATGTAAACCATCAAGGTGTAATGGTTTTAATTGATGGTTATGACTATACACCTTTAGAAGATATCGTACGTAACATTCCAGAAGGAAAACAGCCACTCTTATTAATGCTTGATGGTATGGAAGATCCTCACAACCTAGGGGCTATTATTCGTACATGTGATGCAATTGGTGTAGATGGTGTTATTATTGGTAAAAAGCGTTCTGTTGGTTTAAATGCGACAGTCGCAAAGGTATCAACTGGCGCTATTGACCATGTTCCTGTGGCTCAGGTAACTAACTTATCTCGTACTCTAGATTCTTTGAAGAAAGAAGGATTCTGGGTAGTAGGTTGTGAATTAGATAACTCTACAGATTATCGTGCTGTAGATTACAATATGCCACTAGTTCTTGTGATTGGATCAGAAGGATTTGGTATTTCTCGTTTAGTAAAAGAACATTGTGATATGAATGTCATTCTACCAATGGTAGGTCATGTCAATTCACTCAATGCCTCTGTAGCGACTGCCGTATTACTTTATCAGGTATATAACTCACGTCATCCTCTCTAAGAGGAGGATGATCTATGGATGATCGTACATTAAAGGAACTGATTTATTTAGCAAGATCTAATGATCCTGTCGCATTACAATATCTTTATAGTTATTATGATGCTTTAGTCAAAGCAGTGATGAGAAAGATGAAGTATATCTCATCTATGTCTCTAGAAGCACAGGACTTATTGCAGGTAGGATTGATTACCTTCGATAAAGTATTCTGGAGCTATCGTGATGACTTGGATACTACATTTGATGTATATGCGAAAAGCTGTATTATTAAAAAGATGCAATCATTACTCAAGAAACAATATACTTTCTTTACTCGTTATGAAAAGAAATCTGTTTCTCTAGATAAGATTGTGAACTATGAAGATTCACGCACTTATGGTGAATTGATTGCAGATCAAAAAGTGGAGTACTCTCCACAAAAGGCACAGAATCTAGAAAAAATCTGGGAACTTATTTATGCGATTATCCAGAATGAGACATCAGAAAGAGATCAAAAGATCTTTCATCTTGTTTTATTAGGATATCCTGAAAAAGAGGTGGCACTGATGCTTAATATTTCAATAAAGTGTGTTTATAACAGTGTTTATCGTGTAATGACTAAATTAAGAGCACATCCATTAGGGGAGTTCTTAATTATCAATTGACGATATTGTGTATTTATGATAAATTAATTTAGGTTAAGGAGTGATAAGATGAGAGAAAAGGTAATCTTAGTATGCACGGAATGCTTATCACGTAATTATTCAGTTTATAAGAATAACAGAACAAATGTAAAACGTTTAGAATTACGTAAGTACTGCAAGAAATGCGGTAAGCATACGATACATAGAGAATCGAAATAAGGAGGCTGCATCTATGGATGATAAGGCTAAAAAAGAAAAGCTTAAGCAGGAACGCAAGGAGCTTAGAAAAGCAAAGAAATTAGAGCGTCAAAGACGTTTAGAAGAACAAGAAGATAAGAATCCATTAAAATTTAAAGAATGGTTTTCTCTAAAAGGTATTCGTCAGGAAATTAAAAATGTTCATTGGTTAACAAAGAAAGAATTAGCTCGTGATGCATTTGTAGTACTTGCATTTACAGTAATTCTAGGTGTTTATTTCTATGGCGCAGATGCATTAATTGCATTAATTTTAAAGACGTTGGGGTTAAGTTAATATGGCAGAAGAATTAGAAACTAAAGTAGAAAATACTGAAGAAACTCATGATTCCAATAATGAAGGAAGACAATGGTATGTTGTTAATACATATTCAGGTCATGAAAATAAAGTAAAAGAAAATCTTGAAAAACGTGTTGAATCAATGGGACTCCAGAATATCCTTTTCAATATTGTGATTCCAGAACATGTTGAAACAGAAATCAAGAACGGTAAGAAAGTGAACAAGACAGTGAATATGTTCCCTGGTTATGTTCTTGTAGAAATGATCATGACTGATGAAGCTTGGTATATTGTTCGTAATACACCAGGTGTTACAGGATTCATCGGATCATCTGGTGGAGGGGCAAAACCTTTCCCAGTAAATAAGAGAGAATTAGATCCAATCTTAAAGTCAATGGGTGTACAGACTACAGCTGTAGAAATTGATTTTGGTGTAGGTGATTATGTAGAAGTTCTTGCTGGACCATTTGCAGCTAAGAGTGGTAAAGTAGAATCTATCGATAAAGAAAAAGAAACAGCAACAGTACTTGTTGATTTCTTGGGTAACCTTACTCCTATTGATTTGGAATTAATTCAGCTTAAGAAGATCGAAGAATAGACGTGCTTATGCATGTCTTTTTTTGTGCTTGAAGATAAAAATGGTATCACTTACAATAATATTAGGAGGTTATATGTATGGATGCATTTATTGAACTAAAGAATGTTGTGAAAAGATATACAATGGGAGATGTCACTATTTATGCAAATAATGGTGTGAATTTTAAAGTAAATAAAGGTGAATTCACAGTTATTGTAGGTGCCTCTGGAGCTGGTAAAACAACTATATTAAATATGCTTGGTGGCATGGATACACCTACAAGTGGCACTATTGTTGTAGATGGTCATAATATTGCGACTTATGATGATAAACAATTAACAGATTATAGAAGAGATGATATTGGCTTTGTATTCCAGTTTTATAATCTTGTACAGAACTTAACAGCATTAGAAAATGTAGAACTTGCTTCTCAGATTTCTAAGGATCCACTTAATTCAGTAGATATTCTAGAACGTGTTGGTCTTGGAGAACGTAAAGATAACTTCCCAGCACAGTTATCAGGTGGAGAACAACAGCGTGTAGCCATAGCCCGTGCTATCGCAAAGAATCCTAAACTATTATTATGTGATGAACCAACAGGTGCACTTGATTATCAAACAGGTAAATCAATTCTTGGTTTATTAAGAAGTATGTGTGATAACTATGGAATGACTGTAATCGTTATTACACATAACTCAGCCCTTGCCCCAATGGCTGATCAAGTCATACATCTTAAGAATGGAAAAGTGGAAAGACAGGAATATAATGAACATCCTGAATCCATCGATAATATTGAATGGTAAAAAGAAATTCTATTGGAAAACTGTCTTTAAGAACATCAGTCAGTCTAAAGGACGTTTCTTTTCCATCTTCATGATTATATTCTTAGGTGCTGCAGTCTTTTCAGGGCTTAGAAATACCCCTTATACAATGGCTTCTAGTGTAGATACATATCTCAATAATCATAATTATGCCGATCTCACTTATATTGCGACACTTGGCTTTTCTGATGAAGATGTCGCAAAGGTAAGAAGCCTCAAGGGTGTGAGAGAGGTTGTACCATGTTATCAGTTTGATGCATTATTTTCACATAAGGATGGTAAATCAGGTGTCACTGTTTATTCACAGGATCACTATGATCAAAATATGCTGGATCGTCCTGAAATAGTAAAAGGACGTTATCCTAAAAAAGAAGATGAATGTATCATTGATGTCAATTTAGGTAAATATAATTACAAGATTGGTCATACGATTGAACTTTCTAATGATAATGGAACTAAGACATATAAGATTGTAGGTATTGTGAATGATCCACGATATATCAGTAATGTAGACAGAGGAACTAATACACTAGGTGATGGAACCAATAGTGGATTTGTGGAAGTATTAAATGATGGGGCAAGAGAACTTGGTTTAAATAGCAAGGTGGCTCAGTTAAGAAACAATGATCATCTATATACTTCTTTACTTGTCGATGTAGAAGGTGCCCAGAATTATGATTTATTTAGTTCTGATTATGATGATATGATTGAAACAGTAAATACACGTATCAAGAGTACATTATCTGAAGAAATAAGTGATCAATATGATCAACTAACAGGAGATATGCAATCACAGTTAGATGATGCAAAGAAACAATATGAAGAAGGCTATCAGGAATATAAGCGTAATCTAGATTCTTTTAATTCACAGATATCAGAGGGTAAGGTGAAGTTAGCTCAAGCACGTATTCAATTCTATGAACAAAAGAAGGTCTATTTAAAGAAAGCCTCACAGATTACTCAAGCCTCACAGCAGGCTTATAATGAAACTAAGAAAATAGATCAGGAAATCAAAACACTTCAGAACTCTATTAAAGATACTCTAGGTAGTATTAAGGATAAAGAATCAGCAGAGGATGCTTATACAAAGATACTTACTGAGATGAATGAAAGTCTAGGTCAATTTAATCAGAAACTTCAAGGTGTAGGTCAATTACTAGAAGGACGTATACAATTAGAAAAGGCGCAATCACAATTAGATGAAGCAGAAGCAGAACTTAATATCCAGCAAAGTAAACTTGAAGTCACTGAGAATAATGCTAAGCTGCAGCTCAACTCAGCAAAAGAGCAGCTAGATCAAGCAAAGGCACAAATAGAACAAGCAGAATCACAATTAAGTCAGATTCCAAAAGGCACTCTATATTCACTTACTAAAAGTGAAAATGTCGGTATTGCGACTTATGAATCCTATAAACAGGCCATTGCATCTATTGCGCAAGTATTCCCACTCATCTTTTTCTTAGTAGCTGCATTAGTCTCTCTTACAACTATGACACGTATGATAGAAGAACAAAGAGGCTATTGTGGAACACTTCGTGCATTAGGATATAGTAAAAAGGATATTATAATGCAATATATTGTCTATGCTTTTCTAGCAACATTCTTTGCCTGTATCTTAGGTATATTAGTAGGTAATCAGGCATTCCCTCGTATTATCTATTTCTTATTCACATATTTAATGTATGGCATTAATCAATCAGCAGTACTAGTACAGAAATGGTCTATCTCACTTGTAACTATACTTATTTCTGTTGGTGTTACATTACTTGCAACATTAAGTGTCTGTTTACAGGAACTTGTTTCTACACCATCTGTCTTGATGCGTCCTAAAGCACCTAAGGCAGGTAAGAGAATACTCATGGAACGTATACCTTTTATATGGAAACGATTGAATTTCAATCAGAAGGTGACTATGAGAAACTTATTCCGTTATAAGAAACGTTTCTGGATGTCTGTCATTGGTATTGCGGGATGTACAGCCTTAATCATGCTGGGATTTGGTGTTAAGAACAGCTGTTCTGAAATCATTCCTTCACAATATGTAGAAGTATATAAATATGATGCACTTATTAAACTTAATACTAATGTAGAAGATACAAAAAAGATTGAAAATAAGATCAAGCGTCTAGAAGGTATTCATAACTTAACGAGTGCTATGCGTCAAAACATTACAGTACTAGGCAATAGTGAAGATTATTATAGCACGATGATTGTGTATGACAATGCGGATGAAATTAAGAATTTTATTCACTTTAAGGATTATAAAACAAAAAAGAAGATTATCTTAAATGATGAGGGGGTTGTCATCTCACAGAAGCTTGCGGAAAAGCTGAATGTGAAAAAGGAGAAACTCTTACTTTCTCTCTTAATAATAGTAAATATACAGTCAAGGTGGCAGATATCGTAGAACACTATGTCAATCATCAAGTTTATATGAGTAAGACTTTCTATGAAAATCTGACTGGTATGAAATCATCTGCTTCTATACTTTATGTAGATATGAATACAAAGAAATCAAATATCAACGCTTTGAAGAACTATCTTGATCATCATGATATTGGTAGTATGGAACGACTTACTGCTACACTTGATGAATTCCAGCAAAGAATGTCTTCATTGAATATTATTGTTGCCATCTTATCAGGATGTGCTGCCTTACTTTGTTTTATTGTTCTTTATAATTTAACGAATATCAACATTGGTGAACGTAAAGGTGAAATCGCAACAATCAAGGTATTAGGATTCCGCCGTAAAGAATATTGTGACTATATCTTTAGAGAGAATATCATTCTTTCTTTGATTGGGGCCTCACTTGGTATGTTCTTTGGTTATTTCCTTCATCGATTTGTTGTATTAACGGTAGAAATGGATAATATGTTATTTATTCGTACAATGCCGCTTTATATCTATTTAATTGCGTTTGGTATGACAGTGGCTTTACAATTATTATCAATCTTGCGATGCGCCATATCCTAGATCAAGTGAATATGGTTGAGTCTTTAAAATCAATTGAGTAAAAAAGTCAAAAAAATTAAAAAGCATTGATTTTTGCTTTGTATTATGTATAATTGGTAATCGACGCATGGCGTCAAATGCGTGGGAGGGCTTCGGCCCAAACGAACCACAGCACGGACAATATTTTAATGGAGGTGTGTACCGTGGCAAATAATGGTAAAAAGTAGTAAGAATTATGAAGATCCAGTTCCCAGCAGGTGGTGCTAAACCAGGACCAGCTCTAGCAGGTGCAGGAATTCAGATGCCAAAATTCTGTACAGCATTCAACGATCAGACTAAAGATCGTCATGGTGAAACTGTACCAGTAGTTTTGACTGTTTATGAAGACAAGAGCTTTGATTTCGTATTAAAGACAGCTCCAGCTGCTGAAATGATCAAGAAGGCTTGTGGTATCAAGAAAGCTGCAAGTGATTCAAAGCAGACTGTTGCTACTCTAAGTGCTGATAAGTTAAAGGAAATCGCAGAATACAAAATGCCTGACCTTAACGCTAATGATTTAGAAGCAGCAATGAAAATCGTTGCTGGAACAGCACGTAACATGGGTGTCAAAGTAGAAGGCTTAGACGCTTAATTAATTAGCAATCTGATGGAGTTGAATTCCGTCATTACAGTGGGAGGTCTATCCGTTAAGACCACTTAAGGAGGAAAGAAAATGTCAAAAAAGGAAAGAAATATGTAGAAGCTGCTAAGCAGATTGAAGCTGGCAAGCTATACTCAATCGAAGAAGCAATTGAATTAGTTAAGAAGACTAATACTGCTAAATTCGATGCAAGTGTTGATGTTGTATTCAAGTTAAATCTTGATACTAGACATGCAGATCAGCAGTTACGTGGAGCTATCGTGCTTCCTAACGGAACTGGTAAAACAAGGAGAGTTTGTGTTATCGCTGAAGGTCCAAAGGCTGAAGAAGCTAAAAACGCTGGTGCTGACGTAGTTGGTGGCCAGGAAATCTTAGATGAAATCGCTAAAGGTTGGTTAGAGTTCGATGTTATGATCGCTACTCCTGATCAGATGCCTAAGCTTGGTAAATTAGGACGTGTTTTAGGTCCTAAGGGATTAATGCCAAACCCTAAGACTGGTACAGTAACTATGGATGTTGCTAAAGCAGTTAATGAATCTAAGGGCGGTAAAGTTAATTATAGAACTGATAAAGATGGTAACGTACATCTTCCAATCGGTCGTGTATCTTTCGACAGCGTTAAGCTAGTTGAAAACTATGAAGCTATCCATGCTTTATTATTAAGAATCAGACCTGCAGCAGTTAAAGGAACTTACGTTAAGAACTGCGTAGTTTCATCTACTATGGGTCCAGCAGTAAAAGTTGCTGCTTAATTATTAATGCCGCAATCAATATACCGTAGACAGTAACTGACGCAAGTCTCAATTTGTTACCGAGGGATATTGTCATGTATGAAAATGACAAACCCCTAGGTAAACTAGGGGTTTTTATATAACGCGTATATTGTTGCAATAAAATTTTTATGGAGGTGTAACAATGGCTAACGAAAAAGTATTAGTCGCTAAACAGGCAGTCATCGACGAAATCGCTGATAAGTTATCTAACGCTCAGTCAGTAGTAGTTGCTGAATACCGTGGCTTAACTGTTGATGAAGTTACTGAACTTCGTCGTGCTTTAAGAGCTGAAAACGTAGAACTTAAAGTTTATAAGAACAAATTAGCTCTTCGTGCTACAGAAGCTTGTGGTAAACAGGAATTAGATGAATTCTTAACTGGTCCAAACGCTATTGCATTTGGTCATGATGACGCTGTTGCTCCAGCTAGAGTACTAGCGAAATTTGCTAAGAATCACGAAGCTCTTGTAATCAAGACTGCAATCGTTGAAGGCAAATTATTGAGCAAAGAAGAAGTTATGGAACTTTCAAAGTTACCAAACAAAGAAGGTATGTTATCAATGTTATTGGCTTGCTTAAAGGCACCAGTATCAAAAGTTGCTAGAGCTGTTAAGGCTGTAGCTGACAAAGAAGCAGACGGATCTGCAGAAGAAGCAGCTCCTGCTGAAGCAGAAGCAGCTGCTTAATATCGAAATAAAGGAGAATATTAAAATGGCAAAGTTAACAACTGATGAAATCTTAGCTTACTTAGAAGAAGCTACAATCTTAGAATTAAACGAATTAGTAAAAGCAATCGAAGAAAAGTTCGACGTTACAGCTGCTGCTCCAGTTGCAGTTGCTGCTGCTGCTGAAGAAGAAGGACCTGCTGCTAACGTAACAGTAATCCTTAAGGAAGTTGGACCTACAAAGGTTAAAGTTATCAAGGCTGTTAGAGAAATCACTGGTTTAGGACTAGTTGAAGCTAAGGGCTTAGTTGACAAGGTTCCATCTGAAATCAAGAAAGACGTACCAGCTGAAGAAGGTGCTAAGTTAAAGGAAACTTTAGAAGCTGCTGGTGCTGTTGTTGAATTAAAGTAATTTAATACAAACACAATTATAAAAGCCCTATTTTAGGGCTTTTTTCTTATGAGGAATGAGAATGTCACACTATTATACAAATGATGAAATAGAAAGCAGACCAACGATCATTCACTTCGATTATCAAGGACATTCTATTGAGTTTCATAGTGATCGTGGTGTTTTCTCTAAGGATAGTGTAGATTTCGGTTCAAGAACACTACTTGACACCGTTAATCTAGAAGGTGTAAAATCAATATTGGATGTTGGATGTGGATATGGTGCTTTGAGTATCAGCTTAAAGATGGTTTATCCAGATATCGCATTTGATATGGTTGACGTCAATAGACGCGCAATGGAACTTGCTAAACGCACAATTGAAGATTATCATCTTGAAGATATGCGTGTATATGAAAGTAATGCATATGAGAATGTAGAGAAGACATTTGATATGATCATCTCTAATCCTCCAATTCGTGCTGGCAAAAATGTTGTGACTACTATTCTTAAAGAAAGTTATTCACACTTAAATAAGAATGGACGCCTTGTGATTGTCATACAAAAGAAACAGGGTGCACCAAGTGCTAAGAAATGCATGGAAGAAGTCTTTGGAAATGCAGAAGTATTGAAGCGAAATAAAGGCTATTACATAATTCAATCAATTAAATAATGAACTACAGGGAAATTGTATAAATTTCCCTTTTTGGGTTGACACAAAAGTACCCTTGTGCTAGTATACTAAAATGCCTACTCATGTATAAAAGCAGGTCATTTTGACCCTTTTTAGCTTGCAGATAGAGATTAAAAAAGGAGTGGAACGGATTTTGGAAAAGAATGTAAGAACTGCAGAAAGCCGCATTAAGCGACGCAATTATTCTCGTATTAGTGGTTCTTTGAAACTACCTAACCTTGTCGAAATTCAGACAGATTCATTTAAGTGGTTTCAGGAAAAAGGTATAAGAGAAGTATTTGAGGATATTTATCCTATCACAAATTTTAACGACACATTATCATTGGAGTTTGTAGACTGTCGTTTTGATGAGCCTAAATATGATGCAGATGAAAGTAAAGAAAGAGATGCAATCTATGCAGCTCCTTTGCGTGCTACTTTACGTCTTGTAAATAAGAAAACTGGAGAAATCAAGACAAGTGAAGTATTTATGGGTGATTTCCCGTTAATGACAGATTCAGGTACATTTGTTGTTAATGGTGCAGAACGTGTTATCGTTTCACAGTTAGTTCGTTCTCCAGGAGCTTATTTTGGTAATGGAACAGACAAGATTGGTAAGACTGTCTTCAATGGACAGGTAATCCCATCTCGTGGTACTTGGTTAGAATTTGAAAATGATGCCAAGGATGTTCTAAATGTTCGTATTGACCGTCAGAAGAAGATTCCAGGTACTATTCTTTTACGTGCTCTAGGACTTTCTTCAAATGAAGATATTATTGAAGTTTTCGGAGAACATCAGTTCCTCTACAATACATTTGAAAAGGATCCAACACATAACACTGATGATGCGTTGATGGAAATTTATAGTAAATTGAGACCGGGTGAACCAGCTACTTTAGATGGTGCTAACTCATTACTATTTGCGCGTTTCTTCGATCCAAAACGTTATGATTTAGCAAAAGCAGGTCGTTTTAAGTTACGTAAGAAATTAAGCTTATTAGATCGTATTGCTGATCGTGTTCTTGCTGAAGATGTTGTTGACGTTGATGGTAATGTTGTAATGACAGAAGGTACTAAGATTACTAAAGATAAATTAGAAATCTTAAAGCCAGTATTTGAAGCAGGTGCACATACAAGAGAAATTAAAACTAACGAAAATATGCATTCTAATCATACTATTCAGGTATTAGATGTATATACAGATGAATCTAAGTCTATCAAGATGAGAGTAATCGGTACTGATCTTTCATTAGATAGTAAGTTTGTCACTATTTCAGACTTTATTGCTGCATATTCATATATGCTTAACCTTGTTGATATCTATGATTCTCAGGACTTAGCAGCAGAAGACAGAGTGTCTTTAATGAGCCGTATTGGTTTATTAGATGATATCGACCATTTAGGTAACAGACGTGTTAGAACTGTTGGTGAATTAGTTCAGAACCAGTTCCGTATCGGTTTATCACGTATGGAAAGAGTAGTTAAGGAAAGAATGTCTTTAGCTGAAGATGATTCTATGACTCCACAATCATTAACAAACATTCGTCCATTAACTGCTGCAATCAAAGAATTCTTCGCAAGTTCTCAGTTATCTCAGTTCATGGACCAGATTAACCCACTTGCCGAATTAACAAACAAGAGACGTCTTTCTGCCTTAGGTCCTGGTGGTTTATCAAGAGACCGTGCAGGTTATGAAGTACGAGACGTCCATCCATCTCACTATGGTAGAATCTGTCCAATCGAAACACCAGAAGGTCCTAACATCGGGTTGATTTCTACACTTGCATCTTATGCAAAAGTAAATGAATATGGATTCATTGAACTCCATATCGTAAAGTAAATAACTGCGTTATTGATGAAAATGATATTCGTTATTTAACAGCAGATGAAGAAAAGAATTATATTATTGCTCAGGCAAAAGTTAAGACTGATGAAAATGACCGTATCATTGATGAACAGGTTATTTCACGTCATTTAGGTGAAAACATCATGGCTAAGCCAGAAGAAATCGACTTCATCGATATCTCACCTAAACAGATCGTATCAGTTGCATCTTCATGTATCCCATTCTTGGAAAACGATGATGCGACTCGTGCCCTTATGGGATGTAACATGCAGAGACAGGCTGTACCTCTATTAAATCCACATGCACCTTATGTAGGAACAGGTATGGAATTCCAGGCTGCAAGAGACTCTGGTGCTGCAGTTGTTGCGAAAGAAGAAGGAACTGTTAAATATGTTGACGCTAAGAAGATCATCGTTGAAGGTGAAAGTGGCGAAAAGACATATAAGTTATTAAAGTTCACTGTATCTAACGCTGGTACATGTATCAACCATCGTCCAATTGTTATGGCTGGTGAACATGTTCTTAAGGGTCAGGTTCTTGCTGATGGACCAGCTATGGAACAGGGTGAATTAGCATTAGGACAGAACGTTCTTGTAGGTTTCATGACATGGAATGGTTATAACTACGAAGATGCTGTCATCATGAATGAAAAGCTTGTAAAAGAAGACTACTATACTTCTATCCACATTCAGGAATATACAATTGAATGTCGTGATACAAAGCTTGGCCCTGAAGAAATTACTAGAGATATCCCTAACGTAGGTGATGATGCTCGTTCTAACCTAGACGAAAACGGTATTATCCGTGTTGGTGCTGAAGTTAAGGAAGGCGATATCTTAGTTGGTAAAGTTACTCCTAAGGGACAGGCAGAATTATCTGCAGAAGAAAAATTATTATTAGCTATCTTTGGTGAAAAATCTAGAGAAGTTAAAGATAACTCATTAAGAGTACCTCATGGTGGTTCTGGTATCGTACATCGTATCAGAGTATTCACTCGTAGAGGTAAAGAAAGAAAGAATGAAAACAAGTATGGTTCAGCAAACTCTCTTGCTTATAAAGAAGTTGAAAGAGATGATTTACAGCCAGGTGTAAACAAGGTTATTAAAGTATATATCGTTCAGAAGCGTAAGATTTCTGAAGGGGATAAGATGTCAGGTAGACACGGTAACAAGGGTGTCATCTCTAAGATCTTACCAACAGAAGATATGCCTCATTTACAGGACGGTACACCACTTGATATCATGCTTAACCCATTAGGGGTACCATCTCGTATGAATATCGGTCAGGTATTAGAATTACACTTAGGTTATGCTGCTAGACAGTTAGGTGGTCAGTATTTCGCTACTCCAGCCTTTGATGGTATCAATTCTAAGGACTTAGAAAATATCATGAAGGAAGCTGGTATGCCAGAAAATGGTAAACAGAAAGTTATTTCTGGTAAGACTGGTGAATATTTCGATAACGAAGTATCAGTGGTATCATGTACATGATCAAGTTATGTCACATGGTTGATGATAAGTTACATGCAAGATCAGTTGGTCCTTACTCACTTGTTACTCAGCAGCCACTTGGTGGTAAAGCTCAGAACGGTGGTCAGAGATTCGGGGAAATGGAAGTATGGGCACTTGAAGCTTATGGTGCAGCATATACATTACGTGAAATCTTAACAGTTAAGTCAGATGACGTTGTAGGACGTGTTAAGACTTATGAAGCAATTGTTAAGGGACAGAAGTTACCTGAACCTGGATTACCTGAATCATTCAGAGTATTAAAGAAAGAATTACAGGCATTGGCATTAGATATTCGTCTATTAGATGATGAAGGTAATGAAATTAATGTAGGTAATATCGAAGATGAAGATCGTCGTTTCCCTCGTTCATTCGATGCGCCTAAGAAGCCAAAAGAAGATGAAGAAAATGATGATAAAGAAGAAAAAGAAGATAAAGAAGTTGACACTCACGAAGAATTCGTTGCCGAAGGTGAAGATGATATCGTAGAAGACAGCTTCGATGATGATGAAGCTCCAGAATCAGTCGATGATATTATCGAAGGATTATTTGGAAAAAGCGGTGAGGAGGAAGAATAATGGCAGAGAATAATAATTTTTCAGCAATTCAGATCGGTTTAGCCTCTCCTGAGAAGATTCGTGAATGGTCATATGGCGAAGTCAAAAAACCTGAAACAATCAACTATCGTTCACAGAAGCCTGAAAAAGATGGTTTATTTTGTGAAAGAATCTTTGGTCCAACTAAGGACTGGGAATGTGCTTGTGGTAAATATAAGAAAGTAAGATATAAAGGTGTTGTCTGCGACCGTTGTGGTGTCGAAGTCACTCGTTCTTCAGTAAGAAGAGAAAGAATGGGTCATATCGAATTAGCTACTCCAGTAGCACATATCTGGTATTTAAAGGGAGTTCCATCTCGTATGGGACTTATCCTTGATATGTCACCTAAACAGTTAGAAGAAATCATCTACTTCGTATCTTATGTTGTTACTGATAAAGGTTCTACACCACTTGAATACAAGCAGGTATTATCTGAAAGAGATTACCGTAACTGTGTTGAAAAGTTCGGTGGTCAGTTCCAGGCTAAAATCGGTGCTGAGGCAATCAAAGTATTATTGCAGAAGGTTGACTTAGATGCTGAACTTGAAGATGTAGAAACTCAGTTAAAAGAAGCTCAGGGTCAGAAGAGACAGAAGTTATTAAAGAGACTTGAAGCAATTGATGCATTCAGAAGCTCCAATAACCAGCCAGAATGGATGATCATGGATGTTCTTCCAGTTATTCCACCTGATTTAAGACCAATGCTTCAGCTAGACGGTGGTCGTTTTGCGACAAGTGACTTAAACGACTTATATAGACGTGTCATTACTCGTAACAACCGTTTAAAGAAATTATTAGAATTAGGTACACCTAGTATCATCGTACAGAATGAAAAGCGTATGCTTCAGGAAGCCGTTGATGCTTTAATTGATAATGGTAGACGTTCTAAGCCTATTACAGGTGCTGGAGGAAGAGCATTAAAATCTCTTTCACATACACTTAAAGGTAAACAGGGACGTTTCAGACAGAACTTACTTGGTAAGCGTGTAGACTACTCTGGACGTTCAGTTATCGCTGTAGGACCTACATTAAAGATGTACCAGTGTGGTATTCCAAGAGAAATGGCTGTTAACTTATTTAAGCCATTCGTTATCTCTGGATTAGTAAGAAACGAATTAGCAACTAATATCAAAGCTGCTGAACGTATGATAGATAAGATGGATGATAAGATCTGGTCAATCGTTGAAGATGTTATCAAACATCACCCAGTATTATTAAACCGTGCCCCTACATTACATAGATTAGGTATCCAGGCTTTCGAACCTAAGCTAGTAGAAGGTCGTGCCATCCGTCTTCACCCATTAGCATGTCCAGCATTCAATGCCGACTTCGATGGTGACCAGATGGCCATCCATGCACCTCTTGGTGAAGAAGCAATTCAGGAAGCAAGACAGTTAATGCTAGGTTCTAGAAATATCCTTGGTCCAAAAGATGGTAAACCTATCGTTACTCCATCACAGGACATGGTGCTTGGTAACTATTACTTAACAACAGAAAAAGCTGATCAGATTGGTGAAGGTACAGTATTTGCTGATGTAAACGAAGTATTAATGGCTTATTACAATAAGACTGTTAACTTACATACAAGAATGGCAATCCGTGCTTCAGCATTAAAGAATAAGACATTCACTGAAGAACAGAACAACATGTACTTAGTCACTACAGTAGGTAAGATCATCTTCAACCAGATCTTTGAAGGTGAATTCCCATACTTAAATGATCCAGATAAGGCAAGCTTAAAAGCAACTCCTATGAAATATTTCTTACCTTATGGTACAGATATCAAGGAACATATTAAGAATCAGCCTTTAATCAAGCAGTTCACTAAGAAGACTCTTGGAGCAATCATCGATGAATACTTCAAGATCTGTCCAGTTGATGAAATCCATGTCATGCTTGATAGATTAAAGAATCAGGGATTCTATTATTCAACTATCGCTGGTATTACAGTATCAGCTTACGATATTCAGATTCCTCAGGATAAGTATCACTTATTCGATGATGCTGATGAACATCTTGAAGTCATCAAGAATTTATACAACAAAGGTAAGTTAACAGAACATGAACGTTATACAGCCGTAATCAAATTATGGAATGACGTTAAAGAAGAAGTTACTGGTATCGTTAAAGAAGAGTTCGAAGCTGACCGTGATAACCCAATCTTCATCATGTCAGATTCAGGTGCCCGTGGTAACATCTCTAACTTCACTCAGCTTGTAGGTATGCGTGGATTGATGAGTAACCCTAAGGGTGAAACTATCGAACTTCCTATCAAGTCTGCTCTTCGTGAAGGTTTAACTGCATCAGAATTCTTCATTTCTACACATGGTGCCCGTAAAGGTTCTACAGATACAGCCTTAAAGACTGCCGATTCAGGTTACTTAACAAGACGTCTTGTCGATGTAGCTCAGGAAGTTATTATCACAGAAGACGATTGTCATACTGATAAGGGATTCGAAGTATCTGCATTAATCAATACGGCTGATGGTAACATTATCGTACCATTAGTAGACAGGCTTGTTGGTCGTACATCATTAAAGGATATTGTTGATCCAGCAACTGGTGAAATCATTGTTCATGCAAATGAATTAATGAACGAAAAATCAGCAAAAGCAGTATCTGATGCTGGTATCAAGACTGTTGAAATTAGAAACATCTTCGGATGTAAGTCTAAGAACGGTATCTGCCGTAAGTGCTATGGTCTAAACTTAGCAACTGGTCAGGAAGTATTACTTGGTGAAACAATCGGTATTATGGCTGCACAGTCAATCGGTGAACCAGGTACTCAGCTTACAATGCGTACATTCCACATGGGTGGTGTTGCCGGTGACGCCGATATCACACAGGGTCTTCCTCGTATCCAGGAATTGTTTGAAGCACGTGTTCCAAAAGCTAAGTCTATTATTTCTGAAATCAATGGACATGTTTCATCAATTACAACTCAGGGTGACCATAACAATCAGCGTTCAGAAGTAACTGTCGCAAATGATCTTGAAACTAAGACTTACTTAACACCAATTGGTGCTAAGTTAGCTGTAAAAGAAGGAGATATTGTTGAACCAGGTGATAAGATTACTGAAGGTTCTATCTCTCCAAAAGAATTATTATCTGTTGCCTCTGCAGAAGCTGTAGAAAACTACATCTTAAAAGAAGTACAGCAGGTATATAGATTACAGGGTATCGAAATTTCTGATAAGCATATCGAAATCATCATTCAGCAGATGATGAGAAGAATGAAGATCGTAGAAGGTGGAGATACAGAAGCATTACCAGGATCTCACGTTTCAGTTAAGAACTTCACTGAATTAAACAGACAGGTTCTTAAGGAAGGTAAACATCCAGCTGTAGGTAGACCAATCTTACTTGGTATTACTAAGGCTTCATTAGAAACTGATTCTTGGTTATCAGCTGCATCATTCCAGGAAACTACAAGAATTCTTACTGATGCTGCCATCAGAGGTAAAGTCGATCCACTTAAGGGTCTGAAAGAAAACGTTATTATCGGTAAGCTATTACCAGCAGGTACTGGCTTAAGAGGACCTTTAAAGTCTGACGAAACAATTAAGAGAGAGGAAGAAGAAGCTGCTCAGCAGGCTGAACTTGAAAAATCAAGAGAAGAAGCTGAAAACTTCACTCCTGAATCTACAATGTTTGATGAAGCAGAAGAATTTGTTTCTGCTCACCATGACGCTTAATTAATAAGAAACACTATGGACAAATATCCATAGTGTTTTCATATATAATGAGAAGTACATGGATTTATGCAATTGTAGTTGTCAAAGGTAGCACACATGGAATAGGGTAGGTAATTTTATCTAGAAATTCTGTAATTATCAATATTTCGCCTTCTAGAGACCATATGAGCTAAGTTAATACAAGATTGCTGTACTGCTGTAATGGTGGCATATTAGCCCTTAAATACGCATTAATGATGAGTTAGAAAGTAAATTCTATTTTGAAAGGATGGATTAATACTTATAGGAATATATATACAGGATATTTCTTCTATGATCTTATTCTTATGTTCATCAGAGGCATCATTTATCAATGGCGAGGGCATCTGTATTGATGGTGGAATGGCTAAACAGATCATCTATCATGAAAATTGAATCTAGATTAACAAAAAAATCCCGAATTGCAAGCAGAAACTGGAAATAAGAAGATAAGTTAGTTATTATAGAAAATAGTATTACCAGTTACATTAAGTTTAGCTAGTTCGTTAAGAAATAGTTCTTCAGAAGAAAGATATCCAAGTATCTTTCTTTTCTTCTGGTTTATTTTATTGTTTATATCAATAGTTGTCTCCTTATCAATTGTATTAATATCAGTTCCTTTCTTAATGAAATATCTTATAAGTCCATTGCAGTTCTCATTTGAGGCTCTGT
>ENA-OQHA01000260-OQHA01000260.1-human-gut-metagenome-genome-assembly--contig:-NODE-260-length-28050-cov-2.443398_pt1 | contig 28050 bp, 22 predicted proteins | sample MGYA00242558_ERZ504707 | MGnify/ENA primary metagenome ERZ504707 (study PRJEB26092, sample SAMD00036197) | human gut metagenome | host: Homo sapiens | study: EMG produced TPA metagenomics assembly of...
AAAAGTTGTCCCACTCCGAGAAATGGGACACTTTTGTCATTTATCCTTGCACGAATCAACAAACTGTGTAGGAGAAATACCATATTTATCAGAAAAATTTCGGTAAAACGTAGAACGAGAATTAAACCCAGATGAAAAAATAAGTTCCTTTATGCTTTTATCACTATCCGCCTCAACCAGCTGCCTAAAATGTCGCAGGCGCAAATCATTCAAGTACTCCCTGAAACTACTGAAGCCAGCTGATTTTATAGCCAATGACAACTGGTTTTCTTTTACTTGCAATGCTTTCGACAGTGACTGTAAGTCATATCCATATTGAGTATATTCCTTCGTATCAAGCAAATGGTTTTCTATTTGTCTGAACAAAGGAGAAAGATTATTCCAACTATCATTCTCTATTCTCAAAGTAGACTCTTCCATTTCGAATCGATTTGAAAAGGATTCTCTTTTCGCATATACTGTATCGAAAAGAAAACTGCAAACATGATAGAAGTTGCCCCAAACAAATTGAATATAAACTCATTGATAAACAATGTAAAAAGGCAGTAAATGAATACAAAAAGACAAATAAACCCAATAAAAAAATACATCATTCCGTTTATCTGCGATATAGTTTCCGACGAAACAAAGGATAGAAACAGAAAAATACGGGAGTTATAATGGAAGAAAAAAACAAGATACTTCGCAACATAACGTCGGTATGTCGAAAATTAGCAAATATGTCTGAGAAAGTACGTAAAGATGTCATCTCGCCATTAAACCCCAAATAACACAATCCAATAGTAGTAAGCAAAATGGACGGAAGCAAAAAAGACAGAATCTTAAAAGGAGTAAGGTAACCAGGTAGAAGAGAAGCTGTTGGAAATAATGCAACAATACTTGCCAATACATACCATTTCAGCATTTTCTCAATATTCAACAAATCAGTAAATCGGTATTCAGGAGTCTCAGTTACAATCGTCAACCAACCGATATTCTCCCACATAAATACCATACCGATACATAAAGCGATAATTCCCCAATACAACTTTGGATAATTATCACCAGCATGACATATCAAAATCCCCCCCAATATACAAGCAACCAGGTCAAAAAACAATTCAACCGACAAATATAATATTCCCATACCTAAACACACTAATAACGTATACAATTGCCAAAAGTAAAATAAAATGGATATTCTAGCAAAATTTTTTACTTTTTATCAGTGCTAAGGCTGGAAATATAAACAAGTATTTATATCATAAAAGCGAGGCTATCTCATAAGTAGAAATAGCCTCGCTCCACCCATTATCCTACATTTTCACTTTTAGCATCTTCAATATATTCATTCCACAAATCCTCCATCTTATAGTTCTCTCCAAGGATATATTGAACTGCTTTTTCCAAAGACCACTGACTACCCATTTTTCTATGGTAATTGTCATCTTACGAAGGAAATCCCCATCATACGTTCTCAGCCAATTCATAAAATATCCAGAAGTTCCATAAGGCATTTGTCATACATAAGGACAAGGTGTATCACCCGATTTACGATTCTCGTCATAATATACACCTGCATTCAAAGCCCCACTAATCCGGTTAGCATCCGTCACTCCTCCACAAGCTGATCGTATAGCATCTGCCATTCCCTCTATACAAGAGGGCTGATTGCTACCTACAGCTCCGGTCTTCTGAACCAAGTGAGAAAATTCATGTATCAATACACCGCGGATTTCAAAAGTTGCATCCTCCATTGATACAGCTCCTGTACTAACTTGCTCTACATATTCGGAGCTTAATCGCATAAGGGGTCCTTCACTGTCACCTGACACATATGCTACAGCTCCCGGATAATCCATTTTTCCTAAAATACATTTTATCCATGATACAGGTTGCTGACCAGCATCTACAGTTGAATTATAAATGGAAGACAATACAATTTGTAAAATCTGAGTATAATAAGCTTTTTTCTCTTCATCAGTTTTACCAACAATTCCATCATAAGCTTCAGCGACCTGAGCACTTACATTATCCTCTGTCACCAGCTTGAAAGTGGGAGGTACGATATCAAAAAATACATCAGAAGAAGCTACATTTGTCACTGTCAAGTTATCAGCCGAAGCCCACTCACTGACTTCTTCTCCACTCTCTTTATTCCAAATACAGCGATACTGAACTGTAGCAGGGTTCTTGGTTACAACCGTAAAATAATCATAAGAGCTGGAAAAATTAGGATTTGCCATAATTCTTATGGTCTTCGACTGTCCACCTAATGCCTGAAAAGATACCTCAACACCTTTATACAATTTAGGATCGGGCGTAGTACGCCATGAAATTTTCAGTTCATTTAAATCCTTATTATACACAGCTCCTCTGGCTTCCAATGCTTCACCACTGACAGGAACTACTCCTTCAGGAAGTTCTCCAAAACCTGGCCTCCCTCATTTACACATGAGCTTGCAGCAAACAAGCCCACAGCCATTAAACTTATTAATAGAGTACGCATATTTTTCTCATTTAGGGTTACTTAATTATTACTGAAATACTGGTTGTGGCCAATAAATAAAGCTATCGCTAGAAATACTGAACACATATAAGCCAGCTTCAGGAGTTTCATTACTTCTTACAATGATATGATCTTCATCGAACAGGAAGCCATAAATATTAGGGCAATACGATTTAACTGTATTGATATCAGAACCATAACCGGCCATTAATCCGGCATCTTTATTAAATCGAATAACGTCTGTGCCCTCTACTGGTGTCATATTACCTCCCTGATAAAGCATAAAGTAATAATTGTCTACATAAATAACAATAGAAGACCAGTCACCATTCCATTCAAATATAGGTATATTATCAAATCCAGGAATCTTATTGTACTCATCTTGTAGGTTAGTACTTAAAGTACATCTTGCATTCTTGAACTGTGGCTGACTACCACCCGGCAATTTAATCCAATCTGCCATCTTATACAGATTTGTCTTGTCCTTTCCATAAGACGTATTTGCAACCAGTTTATTTGCAGCACTTAATCCAGTAAGTTCTACATTTTCATTACTAACCTTAATTGCCTGCAATGATTCACCGCCAACGCCTACTGGTGACTGGAAGCTCAATACACCTTCTTCTGTTACAGTTCCAACTGCATCTATACGATTGACACTTTGATTTGCATAATTCAAGAAATGAACCGTATGATTATCCTTGGTTACATAATAATAGGCAACAAATTCACCGCTGGAAGCCGTACGAATCACACCAGATCCCCATCCCAGTTCGAACATTTTTTCAATTAAGCGTACTTCTGGAGATTTGATATTATCGAGTTCTGCTTTCGAAGCTTTGGCCATCGTATAAGAAACTCCATTCGATTTACCTTTACAAGTAATGGTATTTTCATCGGTACTTATGATAACCAGCACATTCTCTTGGGCAAGCTCTTCAAAATGCGATTGAGCCAGTGCAAGTTCTACTTGTCCTTCATTATTCAAGGTCAATGAATATGTGCCGGATACATTCTGAGGTGCACGTTCTGATTTTGTAATAACTGTCTTCTGTGCCGTATCAAAATGAAGTAGCATGTATTTCCAGACAGAGAAATCTTCCATCCACCACCTTCTTCAACAGACCCCAATAAAGCATTTACTTTTTCTTCTTCGGTCATAATCGCATCCATCTCTTTACGAGGCGCACGTTTCCACATATATTCCGAATTCGACTCTTTACCCTTACAAGTAATGCTACTTACTTTAGCACTCGAAATAATAAAGGTTTCATCACCCAACACAGACAAAAGGTCTGATCCGGCAAAAGAAATTTCTACCTTTTCTTCTTCATTTACAGAGGTTTTGTATTCATATGAAAGCAACTTCGGATTTACAGTGGATTTCATCTGATACTTACCTTCTCCTACATTAAAATATACATAAACAGCTACATCTTCTTTGGTAATTTTCCAAACTTCATCTGCACTGGTAGTAAGAACCTGCTCTACATCTTTTATAAGTTCGGCTTCTTTGTTGTCTTCTTTATTACCACTCAAATCTGTACCTGGGTACACTAACTCCAAAGGATCGCTATACCAGTCGCAAGATCCCATCATCGCACCCATAAAAGCGATAAATATAAAGTTCTTCAGTAATTTCATAATTTATTAGTTTTTCGGTTATAATTTACCATCCTGGATTTTGCTTCAAAGAAGGAGTTTTCGCAATTTCATTTGAGTTGATCGGGAAGAAATAGTCACGGTAAGTCACTCGTCTTGGAGCAAGTTGTTTCCCTTCAAAACGTTCCATACGATAAGACTTTCCACCAACTTTAATCGCTCCATTCTCATCTAGTACAGGCTGCATGCCATGTATGTAATGTTGTGTCTGAGGATATTGTTCTTTCTTTTCATCAAACCATTGCTGAGCACGAGTTTCTTCCGGCATAGCCAAATAATCTTGTTCTTTGCTTTCTTCTATCGGATTAGTCATGACTCCTTTATAGCGTAAGGTAAAATACCGATTATTTTCAAAGAACAATTCTACGCGACGTTCACGATCAATATATTCACGACGCAATTTTTTGTCAGAATCAAATTCAGGTGGTACAGGCTTCATAAAAGAACGCTCACGAATCTGATTAAGCATAGATTTTATTGTATTCACATCGCCATCTGTTTCATTCAGTGCTTCTGCATAAATCAACATTAGCTCCGGCAAACGGATAAGCGGGAAATGCATACTGGATATACTAGCATTTATTGACCAGTCATTCTGTACAAATTACGCAAAGCGTAACCGGTACGGGTACTACGTGTATCACGCACTGTACTGTTTACCAATGCATCGCTACTACCTCGGCTACATTATACTCTTTTCCCATCAAGACAGCTCCCATGTATACAATATCTCTGTAAAAACGAGGGTCACGGTTTACATAAGGATTCTTATCGTCATAATTAGAGGCTGTATAGATATCACGTCCATAATCCCCGTCGATAACTTCATATTGATCGACCTGTTCCTGAGTAGGTTGATTTCTAGTCTGTCCGCTTCCATAAGATTCCGGTATATTATCTTGTATCCAGCGAGTATCTTTACTATTCAACAATGTCAAAATTGATTCGTTGTTATAGAATGTATTATCTCTAAACATTTCTTCCAAACGCTTATAAACTTTATCTCCTGAGTTAGACACAAATTCTGTTTCACTATACTGTTTATAAAGCGAATATCTACCCATATCAACGATCTCCATAAATTCTTCGGCAGCCTTTAACGCATTTTGCCAACGCTCTGGTTTATATTCCTTATATTCCTGAGCTCCAACACGTGTATCATTATCGCCCAACGGAGAAATTCCTGTCGGATTACCTTCAGCATCTCTAAGTCCGCCATTATATAAAGGTTGTGCAGCGATCCAGCGTACAATTGCTTTCAAAGCCAGACAAGCACCTTTATCAATTCGGTTAAACTCCTCACCCTCTTGTCTTACCGGCAAACGGCTAGCAGCCTCATCCAAATCATTACAGATCTTTTCAACACTGGTGTGAACTGATTCGCGTACGGCATATGTTGACGGATCTTCATTCAGAGAATACAAACGGTCGCTGTAAACCATCTCTCCATGCCAGCGAAGAATCAAATAATGATAATAAGCTCTGAAGAAATAAGTTTCTCCAATACGTTTACTCAACAGACCAGGAGTAGAAGGATGATCAGGAGTATTATATTCATCTACTCCCCAAATAATCTTATTTGCTTTTCGGATTGACTGATAAAAAGTCCACCACCATCCAAATCCAGAACCACCATATATATTACCTATTGAAGTCGGGTCTGCACTCAATTCTCCATTCAAGATTTTATACGGAGCATCAGCATCGGCCTTATTAGCTTCCAGTTCATCGCAAACAGTTCCAATATTATGACTGTAAATCGTATTAAATCCCAAGCTGTTCAGATACATATCGGTATATAACTGTGTAACCAGTTCATTCACCTTGGTATAGCGAGAAAAAACTTCTTCTTCCTGAAGCTTTCCATCGTCTTCTCTTTCCAGATAATCGCTACATGAAGGAGTCAGTAAGCTTAAGCTCCCCAATGCAATGCAAGCAAGTATATTATTGATAAATTTCATCTTTATTCAAATTAGAATGTAACATTTACTCCAAAATTATAGATTCGCTGAATTGGATACCATGAACCATCACCATTACCGGTTTCTGGATCCATATTCACATCGCCAAGTTTATCAAATGTCAACAAGTTCATACCTTGTACGTAGAAACGAACCTGTTGCAGATGAGCTCTCTGTATCCATTTCTGTGGCAATGAATAACCAATCTCAATATTTTTCAGACGAAGGTAAGAAGCATTATACAAGAACAAGCTGCTAGATGCATTCTTATTGTTAGGATGGTTTCCTAAATGAAGAGCCGGATATGATGCATCCGGATTATCAGGTGTCCATGAATCTAAGTGCATACTCTTTACTTTACCCATGTTATTGCCTTGAGCACCATTACAGGGAAATCCCATACAGCCGGACCACTCAATTGCAATGAAGTCAATGCAGCACCTTGGAAAAGCATGCTTAAGTCCCAGCCTTTATAAGAAATACCCAAAGGAATACCAAACTGCAATTCCGGAGTTTTCGGATTACCCATGGCTTTCATATCATGCTGGTCGTCTATCTTTCCATCATTATTCAAATCTTTATATACTACATCACCTGGAGATAGTTTACCCCAAGCTGGAAGCCAGAACCGTCATTCATCGCATTTAGTCTGTCAGCTTCTGCCTGATCTTTTACAAAGTGGTCTACTTCATATACGAAATATTCACCCACGCGGTGTCCTGTACGTTGCATCCAAGGAACAGCACGGTCAATTTCCATCATATCCAAAATTTTATTACGGGCAAATCCGGCATTAAAACGGATATAATAGTTGAAATTACGACCAATTCTGTCATTCCATCCAACTTCCAGATCGAAACCACGGTTTATCACTTCACCTGCATTTACATAAGAAGATGTTTTTCCGAATACATCAGGAATACCTACTACATCACTACCTCCTGTATTTGTAATAATATCCCAACGTCTTTCATAAAATGCATCAATTGACAAACTCAAACGATTATTGAACATATCCATGTCAATACCTGCATTATACTTGATACCACGTTCCCAAGTCAAGTCTGGATTTGCCAGATCACCCTCCTGCAAACCACTACCCATAGACTGATTGTAATTGGTACCAGTATTCCAAGAACTTGCATTCGTAGAATTATAATACTGTACATACAAGAAACGACCGATTCCCTGATCATTTCCTACCCAACCTACAGAACCTCTCAATTTCAGATGATCCAGCCAGTCCTTTGTTCCATCCATAAAGCTTTCTTCTGTCGGAACCCATCCTATAGAGAATGAAGGGAAAACGCCATAACGATGAGCCTTACTGAAGTTCTCAGATCCGTTAATACCGACATTAGCTTCGAATAGATATTTATTCTCATAATCGTATGTCGCTCTCGCAGCAAAACCCTGGTAACGATAGGCAACTTCATTACCGATAGTACGCTGTGAACGGTTCATAGTAAACATACCCGAAACATTATGGCCACCAAAACTACGCTGGTAATCCAGTTTTGCCTGCATATATACACGGGCAATAGCCATACTAGCCGAATAATTGTTTTGTTTCGTATTATCCACAGTAAAGTTGGATATAGCCGGAGTATAAGCACCGCTATATCTTACTCTGTCTGGAGTAGAATAAATACAAGTCCGTCACTTGGATAGAAAGTAGCATATCCTCCGTATGATTCGTTATTCGCAACTTGTCGAGGAATAGACCGATCGATAGCATGTGTTTCTTCAATATCGTAAGAGAACATACCTTCCACTTTCAGACCTTTTGTAATAAAGTCCAGTTTATGACCGATAATGAAGTTTCCTTGGAAGTTGATTTTATGAGTTGTCTTATATCCCATATAGGCAATCTCACCCAAGATATTCTTTGTATACTGACTATTACCGAATAAAAGCCACTAGGATGATCCGTATAATAAGTTTCATTGCTCGGATGCCCATTTCTTTCCAAAACTACCGGATAAATCGGAGGAGTGGTATTGGCTGTGAAAATGATATTTCCTGAACCGCCACCCGACTCATTCATATCTGTAATCTGTCCGCCAAGGTTTACGCTTACATAAAAATTCTTGGTAATGTCAACATCCAAACTTGTACGCAAGTTATAACGTTTAAAACCTCCGTTTGTACTATACGCATCGTTTAAGTCGGAATATCTGTAGTTACCATCCTGATTAAAATAACCAATCATCGCAAAGTAACGTGCACGTTCGCTACCTCCACGCAATGATAGTGTATAGTTCTGTTGAATGGCTGGACGAAAAGCATAATCGAACAAATCTATATTATATCCCAAGCCATCCGTATTATCTCCTTTGGCACGTGCCCAATTAGCAATCATTTCATCAGAATACAATCTAGACTGTACGGCAGGATCATCTTCCCAGCCCGGGTTGTCATTCTTTAAAGCCTGATTATACAAACGTGCATAATCGGCCGAGCCCAAATAGTCTGGATACGATACCGGTTCTGCCATTCCAACTTGTGCTTTAAATTCCACAGTTGGTTTAGACTGAGAAATACCACGTTTGGTTGTAACAATTACTACACCATTCGCACCTCTAATACCATATACGGCAGTAGCAGAAGCATCCTTCAAAATAGAAAATGTTTCTATTTCATTGGGATCCAAGTTAGAAAGACTTCTCTCTACACCATCTACAATCACAATAGGAGATTGTGCTCCTGAATTATATGAAGACAAACCACGGACGGCAAAGCTTGCTACGTCCTTACCTGGTTCACCTCCTCCAAACTGAGTTACAGTCAAACCTGGCAAACGTCCTGCTAAAGCATTAGTGATATTTGCGCTCGGACTTTGCGAAAGTTCCTTTACATTAACAGAAGCTACAGAACCGGTCAGGGTAGTCTTTTTCTGTGAACCATATCCGATTACGACGACTTCTTGTAAGGTCTTTGAATCTTCTACCAACGTAATGTTTAACTGACGTTGGCCTTTTAAAGGAATATCTTTTGTCGTATATCCAATAAAAGAAACCGTCAGAACCGCATCTTCATAAGGAACTGTCAAGTTAAAATTACCATCCATATCGGTAATTGTACCCAAGCTAGTTCCTTTCACCATAATATTGGCTCCAATAATAGGAAGTTTGTCTTCATCGAAAACTGTTCCTTTTACCAGAATTCCTTTCGACTGTTCAGCACCACTTGGTGATACCAGGCTCTCAGCAGCCCAGCTGGGTGAAGAAAACAAGCACAGAAAAGCCATCGGAATATACCCAATGCATATGCCTGAATTGCTTTCCTTTCAATTTCACATTTTTCATAGGTTCGCTTTTAAAGTTAAACATTATAGATTTATTCAGTTATTACTTCTCTGGATGATATATAGCTGTCTTACTTGACGAAGAGATTGAGGGGGGAATATCATCTTTGGACACACCTCTCTTATAAGCAGGCTTTTCACTCATTACGAAATGAAGCTCTATGCCATTCTTCACCATATCATAAGGCAAATATGATTTATCGTATTTCTGTCCGTTAACATAAAGTTCTTTTACGTATACTGCTTTTTCCGACCAGCCATCCGTTGTCATCTTTATCTGTTTACCGTTACTTTGCATAATTGTCAAGCTTTTTACACAAGGTGAACCGATATTATAAAAATTGCTGGAAGGAGCAACCGGATAGATTCCCAAACAATTAAACATATACCATGCTGACATCTGTCCACAATCATCATTTCCGCTCAAAGAACCGGGCTCATTACCATAAAAACGAGCTGCAATCTCACGTACCCAACGCTGACATTTCCAAGGTTGCCCCAAATAATTGTACAAATACGCTACATGGTGACAAGGCTCATTTCCATGCCAATATCCACCGATACGACCTTGTATATCGTGAGCTCCAGGTATATCTTCCGGCAATTCTACCGTAAACAATTCATCCAGTCTTTTCTGGAAGAGTTTCTTTCCTGCCAAATTGATATATCCTTGTACATCATGAGGAACATACCAAGTATACTGCATAGTAAAGCCCTCAGTGATATCCCCCAGCCATTAACCGAACCGGGTCCTTGATAAGCTATCGGACTGAAAGGAGTACGCCACTCGCCTTTGCTATCTTTTCCACGCATATATTTCGTTTCAGGATCTACCAAAGTCTGATAAGAAAGTGAGCGATTTAAGAAATAATGATAATCTTCCATTTTCCCCAATGCTTTGGCTGCCTGTGCGATACAATAATCATCGTAAGCATATTCCAATGTTTTGGATACAGATTCTGCTTCTTTATCAATGGTACATAGCCTTTTTCACGATACTCTGGTAAACAGTCATAGTTTTCATTCATCGCCGTAGTCTTCATAGCTTCATAGGCACGTTCGTAATCAAAGCCTTTTACACCTTTTACAATCATATCTGCCAAAACAGATACAGCATGATAGCCAATCATACACCAAGTTTCATTTCCATAGAACGACCATATCGGCAACATTTTCTCAACACTTTTATCGTAATGAGCAAGCATTGAATTAGCTATATCTGCATTAATATCCTGATGTACCAGATTGAACCAAGGATGTAGAGCACGATAAGTATCCCATAAAGAGAAAACTGTATAGTTAGTAAAACCTTCTGCCTTTTCAATGTTCTTGTCAAGTCCTCTAAACTGTCTATCTGCATCCTGAAAAACAAACGGATGCAGTGCTGCACGATAAGCTGCTGTATAAAAAGCCTCTTTAACTTCCGGTTCTGCTTCAATCTGATATTTCGCAAGTTCCTGCTCCCACAAAGAAACACCTTTCTCGCGCAGACTATCGAAAGTCATTCCGTTCAGTTCTTGCAAATTCAAAGTTGCTCCGGCTGTACTGACAGCAGAAACAGCCGTCTTCACTATGATTTCTTCTCCTTCTGCTGCTTCAAAAGATATACATGCCATCAGATTCTTTCCCCAAGCTTCATAACAGCTTCTGAAACGAGATGTGTTGTAAATGACCGGTTTCTTATCTTGCATAAAACGCAAATTTTTCAGCTTCTTTGAAAACACGGCTGTAAAATATACATGGCGCTCCGGTCCCCAACCTTTCACAAGCTTATACCCTGTCAATGTAGAATCGTTTTCCATACGTAAATTCGACCATTCACAACTTTGCCACAAGGTATGGTTCATATCAATCATGATAAATGCCTGCTCCGATTTGGGATAGGTAAAGCGAAACATTCCACTCCGAAGACCAGCTGTCATTTCAGCTTTTACACCATAATCGGACAATTCTACAGCATAATAATTAGGTGATGCCCATTCTCTATCATGAGAATAACGAGAACGGTAACCTTCTGTAGGATTCTCACGTGTACCCGGATCAAGTTTCATCTCTCCTGTACCTGGAATAAACAGGAAGTCGCCCAAATCGGGAATCCCTGTTCCACTTAAATGCGTCAGACTAAATCCTAGAATAGAGGTATGATTATACTTGTATCCAGCTGCTGCATCATAAAAATTTTGCATCTGTGTCTGGACTAATCTGTATTCCTCCAAATGGTATCTGCGCTCCTGGATATACATTACCATATCCATCTGTACCAATCATAGGATTGACATACTGAGTTAAGTTCTCTGCAGAAAGAGAAAACACCGGACAAAGAAACACATAGAAAGATTATTTTCAGTATCTTTTTCATAATCAATGATTTTCTGTTTCTTGAATATCGCCAACTGCAACTTGATATTCATACCACAAGTCATCTATATCATACTGCTCTCCTAAAGCATATTTTATAGCCCCGTTAAATGACCAAGGAACAACCTCAAGTGTACTTCGATTAAACTTACGAAGAAAGTCTTTATCTTTATTATCTCTTAACCATACAAAAAAGTATCCGGCAGTACGATAACCATCCATATAGTTTCCGCCTTTAGGACGAGCATCCGGTGTAAAACCTCCATTGGCAACACGTACTGCATCAGCCATTCCCTCAATAAAAGCCCAGAAAACACGACTGCTTCCATAATTACCTATACCTTGAGGCTCCAGCTGGTATGCATGAGTCAATTCGTGTAACAAAACACCCCTTGTTTCAAAAAACAGCTTAGCAGTATCATTTGCTGCAAATGAGTTTTCAATATGACGAGTACTATAAAAAATGCTCACAACGCCATTACCTCCTCCTTTTGCAGAAATACCCTCTATATCCTGCAAAGAATAATGAATTGTATCAACCGGAACAATACTGTCAGCCGGAGAATCATATAATGTAGCAAGTACTGTACGTGCCTGATCTGCAATATACTCCTGAGGATTAGTTATTATACGATGATAAACTTTTGAACCTTCTGTCTCTGGAGCCTGATCATCAAATACAATATGCCCAACCGGATAATCTTTCCAGACCTCCATTGTCTCTTTTTCAGTCATCACATTTTTCTTGTTCCCCGTACAAGCCGATATACCACTCATTCCTAATATTATACCAGCTAATAACAATTGTGCTTTCATACTATTTGATTCCGTTTGTTAATGAATAAGGTTTATTTTCTGCTTTTTGTCCTCTTTTCTTGTTGGGTGAGGTTCCCATCTTAAACTCCCAGACTCCTCCTTTCAACAAATCTGCATGAGTAATATATAATTTGTCATATTTCTTGCCGTTAATAGTAAGTGACTGAACATAACGTCGGGTATCACTCACTCCTTCAGCTTTAATTTCCAAAATGTTTCCATTAGGTAAACGCAGTTTGAGATAAGGGAAATATGGAGCTCCTAATACATACTGATCTGTTCCCGGACATACTGGATAAAATCCCATTACCGTAAACATATACCAGGCAGACATCTGACCACAATCATCATTTCCTCCCAACCCGTTTATATCATTACGATACATACGGTCGATTATCTCACGAGTCCAAAATTGAGTTTTCCAAGGTTGTGATGTCCAAGCGTATAAGTAAGGTATATGATGACTTGGTTCATTACCATGCACATATCCGCCAATCAGCCCTTCTTCCGTAATATCTTCATTCTTTTCATAATATTTTTTAGGAAGATGCATTTCAAAAAGCTCATCCAAACGAGTTAGAAATACTTTTTCACCTCCCATTAAATCCATGATACCATAGACATCATGTGGCACATGGAAAGAAAAATTCCAGGAATTACCTTCAATAAAACCCTCTCCATGTGTTTGCAGAGGATCAAAATCTTTTTTGAAGGTGCCGTCAGTATAACGTGGACAGCAAAGCCATTTTTCTTATCAAAGACATTACGATAATTCAATGCACGTGCATAATACTGCTTAGCAATTTCTTCATTACCTGCTCTTAAAGCAGTCTGATAAATAGTCCAGTCATCATATGCAAATTCCAATGTAGAGGAAACAGCTGTACTACTCTTTTCAAAAGGAATATATCCCAACTGTTTATAATCATCCAGATGATCATAGTAATCTACGTTCGATGTTTCGACCATAGCTTGCAAAGCTTCTTCCTTTTCAGTAAATACCCCTTTGGCAATAGCATCAGCCAAAACAGGAACAGCATGGTATCCACTCATACACCAGTTCTCATTTCCCATCAAACTCCAAACGGGTAACATTTTATGCACACTCTGCTGTTGATGACGAATCATCGATTTTACCATATCTGCATTCTGCATTGGAGTTACCACATTCAGGAACGGATGTTCAGCCCGATAAGTATCCCACAATGAAAAGATCGTATAATTCGTAAAGTCTTCTGCTTGATGAATATTATGATCAAGTCCACGATATGCTTTGTCCACATCCATATATACTGATGGTTTATCATCGTATGATATAAGGAGGTATAAAACATAGCTTTCTGATCTTCCGTTCCTTCTATTTCAAATAAATCAAGTTTTGTATTCCATGCCTCAGCAGCCTCATCAACACCTGTTCGAAGCTTTTTCCTCCAGCCTCTGCACATAAATTCTTCAAAGCTCCTTCAGTACTAACCCTGAAAGAGCAACTTTTACAACTAGCTCTTTATTATTCGAAGTATCAAAATTAAAATAAGATACAACAGAGCGTCCTGCTATTTCTGGGAAATTACGATCGATATTGAAACGGCGCCAGAATCCCACATAATCTGGTTTCTTTTTATCTATATATCCATAATCTTTTATCGGCTGAGAGAAAGATATAGCAAATAGGTATAATTTGTCCGAGCCCAGCCATTCGTTATCCGATAACCAGTAAGCAAGGTATCATTTTCAACTCTCAAATGGCTCCAAAGCACTTTACCATCGTAATTATAAATACCATGATTCAAATCGAGAATAATACGCCCGTCAGTTGAAGGATAAGTATATTTATGTATACCGACGCGAGAAGTTGCAGTCAATTGAGCTTTTACCTTATAGTCATCAAGCACAACTTCATAATAACCTGCTGTTGCACGTTCTGTAGCATGATTATAACGTGAGCGATACCCTTCATCCGGAAAGTCAGCACGCCCCGGATTCAGTTTTAATTCACCAACTGTAGGCATAATTAAGATATCGCCTAAGTCAGAATGTCCTGTACCACTTAAATGAGTATGACTAAATCCAACGATAGTAGGATCTGAATACTGATAACCTGCACAATATTTATAAACATCCTTTTGATATTCACCATTTATATTATGGGTATTGTATCAGTATCTGGCTGAGTTGTATCAAACCAAAAGGAACACAAGGGCCAGGAAATGTATGTCCCATTCCATTTGTTCCAATAATCGGATTTACATAATCAACCACTCGCTGTTGAGAGAAAGCCGGAGTAAAGATTAAACCGGCGAGCAAACAAAAATGTATTTTTCGAAGCATATAAAATTAAGATTTAAGCCAATATCCTATATGTAAAAGTAATAATAGATAACTATATTTTTTCCTCTTTAAAGACATTCTTTCTCCCTAAATCAAAATGTCCTAATAAAGAATCATAGTCAAAATACAGAACAATATTACAATCTGATTTACAGCATATTAAAATTACAATAAAACATTTAGAGAACAAAGTAGAAAAAGCAGAAAACAGATTTAAGAACAGGCAAGCACAAGAAAAAGGAATACTTATAACACCATATAAATATTCCTTTTATAGTTATGATTCACTTTCAGTCAATGTTCCTGCCTTATGATGTGCACGATAATTTTTCGGAGTAGTCCCATATTTATCTGCAAACTCCTTATAAAAATACGGACGACTAGAAATACCAATACTTTCTATTACCTCCTGAATAGACATATCAGTTTCCAACAGAAGTTGAGCAGCCTTTTCCATACGGTATTTCTTTATAAAATCACTAGGAGTAATTCCTGATAAATCTTTAAACTTCCGAGAAAATTGACGAGGACTTATATGCATCCTTTCAGCCAAGAAAGTTGGTCCCAGCTCCTCTTTATCCAAATTCTCTTCTATTATCTCGATGATTCTTTGTATAAATGTAATCTGTTCAGGCTGATTACAATAAGGGAAAAATGCTACCCAGTTTCCTAAAGCACTTGCTTTCACCAATAAGTTTTCCTGCTGAATTTCTCCCAATCCTTTCGATACAGCCCATGCTCGTGCCAAACGTTCAAAGAATCCTTTCCGATGCAGTTTATAAATATACCCTGCCAAACAAAGAATTATCAAAAGGACAAGAGTCAAATATGCCCATATCGTATGATACCAGAAAGGAGCAATTTTAATAGCAACAGAATACTCCTTATAGACAGTATCCAACACGTCTTTCTTATACCGTATACGAAGTAAATACTCCCCAGGGGGAACATTTTTAAAACATAGCCTCATTTTCTTTAGAAAAAAGGCTCCATTTTTCATCATATCCCTCTAAGATATAAGCATATTCAATATCTGAATTAAGATAATCCAATGCTACAAATTGTAAAGAAAACGTATTCTGTTCTTCAGAAAGCAGAATCTGTTTTCTGTCTGCCGAATAAAATCTGTTAAGGTTAACTTCCTCACGATCAATGATCAGCTTACGAAGAATTAGTTCAGGATAATATTCTGGAATAGAAGACTGACTATCATTCATATACAATAGTCCATCTACTCCACCTAAAAAAGATCTCCATTATAGGGACTACGATAATAGCTATCATCACTAAACTCTCCTATTTCAATCCCCTTGCTATAATAATATGTATAAGATCCACCACTAACAGGGTCATATTTTATCATTCCTTTATTTGTACCCATCCATAATATTCCAGCATCGTCTTTTACAATGCCGTGTACCATCTCATTAACCAGCCCTTGTTCGCGACCAATGTATGAAGGTACAATATTTCTGCCATTAATTTCAACAGAAACCAAGCCGGCTGTAGTACCAACAAAAAAGTGATTGTTATCATATTCACACAAACACAAGACATCATCTACAGCTTTCCCAGCATCGTACGCAAGGAATACACCTGATACTCATATTTTCGAATATCAAACCGAACTAACCCTTGTCCACGACTTCCCAGCCATAAAATAGAATCACCTTGTACCCATAAAGAAGAATATTCTACAAGTTCTTTCTGTTCTGCAAAACAACGGAAACGTCTGAATCTTTTGATCTCCGGAATTTCATGTGATTTATCTAACACAACCTTAATAAGACCTGAGCCAAGCGTTACTACCCAAAGAACAGAATCATTTTCCTCATATAAGCCATGTATTTCTGCCGGATAGCGTATAGAGCCTCCCACACGTATCAGTTTATCAGACTGATAAGAATAATAATACAATAACGAATCGGACATTCCCACCCAAAAATCATCTCCCTGAGTCTTTTTCTTCAGCATAAATACCGGATAGAAATTAGGTCCACGTACATAATCAGTCAAAGCCCATTTTCCTTTAGGTGAATAAACTGAAAGAGTTTTAAGATCAATCTCTTTTTGATAATCAGGTATACGTATCAGACCGTCTCCCTTAGTTCCAACCCACAATGTACCGTAACGATCGGTCATAATACCTCTAACCTGCCCACTTACAGATGAAGACATGCGATTTAGCATTAATTCGTAACCAGAGCATCTCTTTTAGTAAACTTCACTACACCGGCTCCATCTGTCCCCATCCATAAAATTCCTTGCTGATTATCTGTATAAGCTGAAAATATACGCAAATCTACACGTATCAAATCTTCTGTATATTGCTGAGAAGCCATCAGACGAAGGATACCACCCGTATGAAGAGTTATCAGAATATCATCATAAAAAGGAAATACGTTCATGAAGTTACCATACTTTCTATATAGTTCCCCTATATTACGAATATATACTTTAGACTTCTTGGAAACATCATACAAATACAAATCATCTGCTTCGTCAATGAAACAAATAACCCCGCTTTGAATAAAAGTCTTTTTTATAACCTTGGAATGTAAAGGTGAAGATGTAACATCCAAACTTGTCTGCAAAGAATCAGCAGAAAAAGAACTCAATGAGAAATGAATCATCTTAGTATCATTAACTGGTACTATATGAAGTCCACCTTGTCCATCTACATAAGCACTTTGTTGAAGGTTCTCCAAATTTAAATTCATCGCACCGGCCTTCACAAAGCAACGATGATATGTATTATAATAATACAAATTCCGCTTTCCAACAATCCAGCTGTCACCTTTCCGATTAGAAAATACAATAACTTCTTCATCTGGAAATACATAATTATCGATAACAGATAAAGAATCTGTAGAAAATAAGTTTACTCCAGAATAGCTTTGCACCCATAATTTGTCATCTGAAGCAATCTGAATACGAGAAATAATGTTATTATCTAATGTTCGGCCCTTGGAAAATCAGTACGAAATACATCTATCGTTCTACCATCATAACAGTTTAATCCATCGTAGGTACCGAACCACATCAATCCCTGATTATCCTGTAAGATGCTTAAAACTGCGCTATTTGAGAGTCCTTGTAAATGGTTTATTGTAAAAGAAGAATAAGAACTAGAAGCCAGCATAACCTGAAAGCATGCTATCAAGAGACTTACCAGATAGATTTCATATTACTGATGCTTCTTATCATAATTCTACTTTATAAGATATAATACAAAATACAAAATTGGATAAATAAAACAAAATAAGGAGCCCATAATATTGACTCCTTATTTTTTCTTCCGCTTTATTTTATTTCCCAAGTATCATTGGTTGCAAGCAATTCAGCAAAATTATGATATTTCTTTTTCGCAGAAACTTCTTCTATTTGTGCTTCGACAGATTCATCATATGTAGGCGCTTCTACATCACGAATAACTCCCAATGCAATCGGGAAATCAGGCCCTTCCATCAAAGCCAGTTTCAACTGAAGTGTATGATCTTCACAATGAGCATCATGTACTAGAATATCTTTTTCCGTAATTCCATTTTCACCCAGTTTAACAACTTTCAATCCGAAACCTTCCTGCATTAATCCAAACTCTTTATTCGGACCGAAAAGCATAGGTTTACCGTGTTCCAGATAAATGGCATTGCGTTCACGATCTTCTTTTTTAGCGACAGCATCATGAGTGCCATCATTAAATATCACACAGTTTTGAAGAACTTCCACTACCGATGTTCCCTTATGACGAGCTGCTGCTTTCAATACTTCTACTGACGGACCTCCATCTACAGCGACACAACGGGCAAAAAAGCGTCCACGCGCGCCAAAGCATAATTCTGCCGGACGGAACGGATCTTCTACTGTACCGTATGGTGACGACTTACTGACAAAACCTCGAGCTGATGTAGGAGAATACTGCCCCTTGGTAAGTCCATAAATACGATTATTCAGTAATATAATATTAATATCTACATTACGACGGATAGCATGAATAAAATGATTACCTCCAATAGCCAGTCCGTCACCATCTCCTGAAATCTGCCAGATAGTAAGATTTGGATTAGCGACTTTAGCACCTGTGGCAATAGCTGCCGCACGTCCATGAATCGTATGCATACCATATGTATTCATATAATAAGGCAGACGAGACGAACATCCAATACCAGAAATAACTGCAATTTCATGGGGAGGAACTCCTAATTCTGCAAGTGCCTTATGAAAGGAATTCAAAAATGCGTGATCACCGCATCCGGGACACCAGCGCGGTTGTCCTGCCTTATAATCTGCTGCTGTATATTTTGTTTCGCTCATTGTCTATTCCTCCATTAATTTAGTAAATGCTTCAACCAGTTCTTGTACAACAAAAGGTTGTCCCTTTACCTGATTAAACTGATGCAAATGAATACCTTCTATCTTCATTCTCAGATAACCTGCCAGCTGTCCCATATTCTGCTCTGCAACAACGATCTTTTTATATCGACGAAGAACTTCTTCTGCATTCTTAGGCAACGGATTGATGAACTTAAAATGAGCTAAAGCAGCTTTCTTTCCACGTCTGTTCAGCTCATCCATAGCCGAATGCAAATGACCGTATGTTCCACCAAAACCTACAATCAGTAAATCTGCATCCTGATTTCCTTCTACCTTCAAATCAGGTATAGAATCAGCAATTTTAGCCACTTTCTCAGCACGCAGACGCGTCATCAGGTTATGATTTTCCGGATCTGTTGAGATAGCTCCCGTTTCATTACTTTTTTCCAATCCTCCGATACGGTGCATAAATCCTTCCATACCTGGAGTAGCCCAATAACGTACGCCTGTCTGTGGATTACGCTGGAAAGGTGTCCAGGCCCCAGCCATGTCAGGTGTTACATAAGGAGGACGAATATCAGGATATTCAGCTAAGTCAGGCAAACGCCATGCTGCCGAACCGTTTGCAATATAAGCATCAGTCAACAAAACAACAGGAGTCATATGTTCCAATGCTATTTTACATGCCATATAGGTGCATCAAAACAATCTGTAGGTGAGGATGCAGCAATGACTGGCATCGGGCTTTCACCATTTCTTCCATACAAAGCCTGTAATAAATCCGTCTGTTCTGATTTAGTAGGTAGTCCGGTAGAAGGTCCTCCACGCTGTACATCAACAATTACTAAAGGCAATTCAGTAATTACAGCCAGATTCATAGCTTCACTCTTCAGACAAATTCCAGGTCCGGAGGTTGTTGTTACAGCCAAAGCTCCGGCAAAAGCAGCACCAACAGCCGAGGCACATCCTGCTATTTCATCTTCACACTGAACCGTTTTTACTCCCAATGATTTATGTTTTGCCAATTCATGTAAGATATCTGTCGCAGGAGTAATAGGATATGATCCAGGTAAAGCTGCAATCCAGCCTTTTCTGCAGCAGCAATAAGCCCGTAAGCCGTAGCTTTATTGCCATTAATATCCATGTAACGTCCTTTTTCTTTTTGAGCTTTACTAGGAACCAGATAGCTCATCGCAACTGAAGCATGCGTGTTTTCTCCAAAATGATAACCATCGTATAAAACCTTCACATTAGCTTCTGCAATTTCCGGTTTTCTCGCAAATTTCTCACGAAGTAACTTTTCACCTACCTTTACATCACGATGGAAAAGCCAGCACACTAAACCTAATGCAAACATGTTTTTGGTACGCATAATAGACTTATTGTCCAACCCACTATCCTTCAGGCTTTCTTTACACATTGTCGTAATGGCAGCTTCCACTACTTCATTCTTGATACCAAGCTCTGAAAAAGGATTTTCCAATATAAACTGAGCTTTTTCCAAGTCACGCTTTGTAAACGAGTCTGTATCAATTATAATAACCGATTGAGGTTTACAAAATTTATACTGAGTTTTCAATGCTGCAGGATTCATTGCAACCAACACATCGCATTTATCTCCTGGAGTATATACTTTCCCAGAACCTATATGTACCTGAAATCCAGAAACACCTGTTAATGTACCTTGCGGAGCCCGGATATCGGCCGGATAATCTGGAAATGTACTGATATCATTTCCCTCGGCAGCTGATATATTGGAAAACATATTTCCCGCCAGCTGCATACCGTCGCCTGAATCACCAGAGAAGCGAACAACTACATCATCCAGCTCCTTGATTATCATTTCTTCTGCCATAATATGTCATTTAAAGTTTACAAATTCATTAATCGCAAAATTGGCGAACTTCCTTTAAAAATCAAAATAAAAAAGGTAGTTATTTCATTTGTAAAGGAAGCTCTCAAGTTTTTTAAACAAAATTATTGGGATATTCCGAAAAAGAAGTATTTTTGCAATCAACTTGCCCTTGTAGTTCAACGGATAGAATAGAAGTTTCCTAAACTTTTGATTCGGGTTCGATTCCCGACGAGGGTACAAAAAGAAAGGAGCCATGTCTAAATTCTGACATAGCTCCTTTTTCCGAAAAACAAACTAGAGTTTTATTCTGCTTCGTTCAGTGTTGCAATACTTACGCGGTTCCAGTCTGGTTCTGAGAACATTTCTCCTACTCCTTGACCTTCTGCCGTAATACGGCTTGCGCTTATTTTGTATTTATTAATCAAGATAGTCTTCACAGCCTCTGCACGTTGCTTAGCAATACGTGCATTAATCTCTGCACTACCTTCAGGAGAAGCATATCCTTTAATAACAACTGTACTAGAAGGATTATTCTTCATGTATGTAGCAATACGTTCTACATTTGGCAACTGATCAGCACTTACAGTAGCCTTTCCTTGTCCGAAAGTAATAACCGACTCTAAAGACTTAGAGTGAGTATTCTGAACAATAGTTTCAACCTCTTTCGGTGCATTCATACACTCATTCAGTTTTTCTTTCAACTGATCATTTTCATATTGCAAAGCTTCAAGTCCTTCTGTTTTTGCAGCCGATTCTGCACGCAATGTGTTAATTGCATCATTCAGCATATCAACTTCAGCCTGGTTGTATGGAGTCTGAATTGTTTGGTAATGCTTTCCATTACTACTTGCAAAATGATAGGTCACACCCGCCAAAAGTTCTATAGCTGATTTATTAACATTTAAAATCTGCGATCTGTTTCCTGACATCTGATATACAATAGCAGGACGTACATTTATAGTCCAAGCTTTCGCCTCTCCTAAATTGAAGTTAAAACTTGTTCCAAAACGGCTTACCATATATGATTTGTCATAGCCCAGACCTGAATTTACAAAATCATGTCCCCAGCCAATGCCGGCAATCGCCTCAACTTCAAACAATCTGGGCTTTCCCAAATAGCCACCAAATAAGTTATTTAAGTTGATTTTACCCAAGGCTCCCAAATTAAGTGCATCAAACGCTGTACGGCTTTCGCTCGTGTTGACAGTTGTCAGTCCTTCAAAAGAAACTCCCAACACCGGAGTAATTTGTTTCCCAAGCTCAATACCAGCTGTTCCACGCATATTTTTCCAGAATGCAGAATGTGTTGTTGGGGTAATGCCTCCACCTTTGATACCCATGTACCAATTATCAAAGAATTTATTACCTACGTATGCATCTTGTGCATTACCCACCATTGCAACAGCTGCAAGCGCCATTGCGAAAAAAAATCTTTTTTTCAATACTTTGAATAGTTTAGTTAGTTGTTTAGTCAGTCTGTTAATCTTACAGTACATAGATAAAACAAATCTATGCCCACTTTGTTCTTCAAACTCAATAATCAGCAATAAAAAATCATAGGCAAAAAAGAAAAGCCTCTACCATAAGTGCTATGGTAGAGGCTTTTACCTCAATCTATAATTTTAATAAATTTATTAAGCTTCTGCTTTTTCTGTATCTTTCATCTTGTGTCCCATTGTCAGATATGCAACTGGAGCTGCCACGAACAATGATGACAAAGTACCGATAACAACACCCAGAATCATTGCAAAGGCAAAACTACGAATACTATCACCACCTAAAATCAAAATACTCAACAATACGATTAAAGTACTTAATGAGGTATTAATAGTACGGCACAATGTAGTGTTCAGTGAGTCGTTAAACAATTTAGCACGGTCACGTTTCGGATACAAGTGGAAGAATTCACGTACACGGTCGAAAATTACCACCTTATCGTTGATTGAGTAACCGATTGCAGTCAAAATAGCACCGATGAATGTCTGGTCGATTTCCAATGAGAAAGGCAGTATACCATACCAAATAGAATACATACCAATAATCAACAGTGTATCAACAGCCAATGCAACAGTAGCACCTACACTATAGGCAATATTGCGGAAACGAACTAAAATATACAGACCAATTGCAATCAGAGCCAACACAACTGACCAAACAGCAGATGTTTTGATATCATCAGCGATACTTGGACCAACTTTCTGTGACTGATGATTGAACCACCAGTACGGTTATCACGGTCGATAAATATTTCAAGTGTAGTTCCTTCACCAAGCAAATTACCCTCTTTCAATGCATCATACAAGAATTCCTCAATTTCAGCATCGATAGTTGGAGAATCTTCTTCTATACGGTAGTTTGTTGTAACACGGATAGTCTTACCATCTGTACCCAATGCAATAGCCTGAACATTAGCATCACCCACCTTTGGCTGCAACAAGCTACGTACAGTTTCCGGTTGTACAACCTGTTCGAACTGAACAACGAAGTTACGTCCACCGGTAAAGTCAATACTTTGTGACAAACCGCGAACAAAGAATGAAATGATACAAACAACAATTACAGCTCCCCAAATTATGAAAGAACGTTTGGTAACACCCATAAAGTTGTAATGCACATTCTGCATCAGGTTCTTCGAAATACCAGTAGTAAAGGTCAAGTTCAACCACTTATCTTTACCCATATAATGTTCGTAAACCAGACGAGTCAAGAATACAGCTGTAAAGAATGAGCAAAGAATACCGATAATCAATGTAGTGGCAAATCCACGGATAGGACCAGTACCAAAGTTAAACAAGATAATACCAGTAATAATAGAAGTCAAGTTTGAGTCGAAAATTGCTGAGAATGCATTAGCATAACCTTCCGACAAAGCTTGTTTAGTTCCCTTACCAGCCTTCAACTCTTCTTTTGTACGTTCATAAATCAATACGTTAGCATCCACCGCCATACCAAGTGAAAGCACCATACCGGCAATTCCAGACATTGTCAAGGCAGCCTGGAAAGAAGATAGAATACCTAATGTAAAGAAGAAGTTAACAAACAATGCACAGTTTGCAATCATACCCGGAATAAATCCATACATAGCACACATATAAATCATCAAGACAACCAGTGCAACTACGAATGAAATAATTCCTTGGTTAATAGATTCCTGTCCCAAAGATGGTCCTACGATATCTTCCTGTACAATACGTGCAGGTGCCGGCATTTTACCAGACTTCAGCACGTTAGCCAAGTCTTTTGTCTGTTCCGGAGTAAAGCTACCAGAGATTTCTGACTGTCCTCCAGGAATTTCACCATTAACACGTGGAGCACTATATACATAACCATCCAATGCAATAGCGATTGATCTGCCAACATTTTGTTTAGTCAAAGCAGCCCAGCGACGAGCACCTTCTGTATTCATAGACATGCTCACGCACGGTTTATTATACTGGTCGTAAGAATCTCTTGCATCAGTTACGACATCACCTTCCAAAGGAGCACGGCCATTACGCTCTGTAGATTTAATTGCATACAATTCGAAAATACGTCCGCTCTTATCAAAGTCAGCAGCAGCAACACCCCACATCAATTTCAGATCACGAGGTAACTGCTTCTGTATTTCAGGCATACTTAAGATACGATTAACTTCAGCTGTATCGTTACGGTCTGCATAAGCAACAATAGCTCCTACGCCACTCTGGTTCAACTGAAGAACAGAAAGCAACGGATGTTCCTTCTTCATTTGTTCAATATTTGCACCAGAAGCATTAGAAGCAGTTTCACCTTTCAATGCAGCAGCTAAACTGTCTTTAGCAGAAATTGCAGGCTGAGCAGTAGCAACAGTATCTGTTTGTACAGAATCAGTAGCTGTTCCTGCAAGCAAATCACGAGCACGACTATCAGCAGAAGCTAATACCGGAACGATTTCTTTTGCTTCAAAAGTTTCCCAGAATTCCAGATTAGCAGAACCCTGCAACAATTTTCTGACACGTTCTGGTTCTTTAATACCAGGCAATTCTACCATGATACGTCCCATCTTACCTTCCAATGTCTGGATATTAGGCTGAGCCACACCAAAGCGGTCGATACGAGTACGCAATACATTATAAGAATTGTCTACCGCAGCTTTCACTTCTTCGCGTAATACAGCTTCAACCTCAGCATCAGTACTGCGTGTAGTTACTTTATCCTTTAACTGTTGAGTAGCGAATAACTCTGCCAGCTTTCCTTCCGGAGCCAGTTTCTTGTATTCACGAATAAAAATTGTGATAAAATCATCCTGACTGGTAACCTGTTGTTTTGCAGCTTCAGCAACGGCTTTATTAAATGCCTCATCTGTTTTGTTATCAGCCAAAGCTTTTACAACATCCGGTACAGAAACTTCCAGAATAACGTTCATACCACCTTTCAGGTCAAGTCCCAGTCCGATTTCCATCTCACGACATTGTTTCAGCGTATAACTGCCCAACCAAACCTTTTCATTCTGTACTGAATCAAGGTAGTGAGTTTCCCCTTTCGGATCTTCTGCCGCCTTTTTCATATGATAGCGGGTTACAAAAGAGAACGAAAGATAGAACACACATACAAGGGTCAGCAATATCGCAAAAACCTTTACGAATCCTTTGTTTTGCATGTTACTTTAATTTATATATTTACTTTTTAATTAATATACGTTTATTCAAGGTTGCAAATATAGTTTTTTTTCATTTATAAAGGGAAAGGTTTCTAAATATTTAAGTTTTAAGCTATAAATTTCCCTTTTTCAAAGAAGCATTTCATATCAGTATTATAATTTGACAGATCAAATCGTTAGAAAACAGCTGTACTGCATAACTAAAATAAAAACAGGCCAACTTCAGAAAAGAAGTTAGCCTGTTTTCGTTGCGAATTATTATAAAACAAAGATCAATCTATAAAAAGTATTTCGCCGAAATTTGGTCTGGCAAGCATCAATAAAAATTTATTTCGTTTTTTCAAGCAAGCACCAAACCGGATAATGATCAGAAGCGTTTATGGAACGATCAATTTTACACTCCAGTATACGAAAAGCATCGCTGGCAAAAATATGGTCTATGCGGAAATAAAAACGATTCTCATAATAAGTAAAACCAGGTCCTCTACCCGCCTTTCTATAAACATCATTCAAGCCCTGTCCGACTACTCGATGAGCATACGAGATAGGAGAATCATTAAAATCACCGCAAACAAGCATATAGCGAGTACGATTCACAGCAATAGCCTGTGCAACAGAGTCCGCCTGAGGGCACGTACAGCCACAACCTTTGCTATTTTATGAAACAAATGCTTTCCCCCATTTTTTATATTCTTTTCCCTTGGAGATTTCAATATATCATTATATACAGTCTTATCATGTGCATCAAGCTTATTCGACTCCAAATGATTATTGATTAACACAAGAGTATCATTTCCAAATTTCAACCGATAAAGAATACTGGCATTGGATTCAGTCTTATAATCTATTGTTTCTGCCGAAAGAATTGGATAGCGTGAATAACAAGCAAGTCTGCCCGGCCCCTCTCCCTTTACACGTACATGGTAAGGATAACATGCCAAAGCACGATCTATTTCCTTTTGTTTTACCTTTGCACTAGGATTAAACTCTTGCAAGCAAATAATATCAGCATCACTGTCCCGCAAGTAATTGAGAACAGGATTACCTTCCTGTTTATCATACTCTTTCGTTAACGCAATATCCTGCGTGTTATAAGTAAGCAACTTAATTACCTCTCCTCCTTCCGGTTTCTCTTCTGATCCCAGCGGACAATAGTTCCAAATACTGCTCCAGCCGGCAACAAGAACCAGCAACGGAAAAAAAGCATACTGCCATTTGATACAAACCCACACAAATATAAATAGGAGATTAGCAAGAAACAGAAAAGGGAAAAACAGCCCAGCACACGCCCACAACGGATGACTGACCGGAGATATATACGGACTGTAAGCACTTATCAAAAAGCCAATGGCAACTAATATATTTAAGGTAAACAATACCCACCGAACCAAACATCCAATTTTCCTCATATCTACATTATTTTATATTATCAATATTGCATTCGGATATATTTTTCTTCCATTGGCAGAAGCCCAAACGAGCTTTATTTACTTTTTACTTGCATCAAACAAGCTCTTTTTTCAGCATCAGTCAAACTACCGTAGCCAGACTTACGCAACTTATCTAATATTCTATCTATTTCCTCTGTACGTTCTTTTTTTCTGGTATTAAAATCATAGTCTTTCTGCTTGTCACTGTAATGCACTTTCATTTTAGGCTTTCTGGGAACAGGCTTCCAGCTTCCAGATAAAAAGTCGAGTATATTATTTATCCATTTTGTTGCATCATGGCCCTTCTGTAACCCTGCGGCAAACCACCAACCGGCTAAAGCCCCTCCCAGATGAGCAATATGTCCACCTGCATTTCCTGAAGTCATAAACAACAAATCCAGCAACAACATGAATATGGCTACCTGCTTTAGCTTTACAGTACCGACAAACATCAACTGAATAGGATAGTTTGGCTCACGTACACCAACTGCAATTACAATAGCAAGCACTGAAGCCGAAGCTCCTAACAAATAAGAAGAATATACCGCACCAGCAAAATAGGGAAACAAATTATATGCAAGCATATACATCAATCCTCCCACAATTCCGCCTAATACATATAAGCCACGCAAATGTTTTGCCGAAAAAAATTGCAAGAACAAACGCCCGAACCAGTACAGCCATAACATATTGAACAATATATGCAGTATGCCAGCATGCATAAACATATAGGTAAACAACGACCAAGGCTGTCGGATAAAACGCTCCCACCAAGCGGGAAATTCCAAATAGTTCGTCCAAAAGCCAGCAGGCTGATTAAACAAAGTCAGTACAATGTTTACCAGTGTGACAACCAGGAAAACTCCTATATTTATATATAGCAGCCGAGTTACAATATCCCCTCTCCTGAAAT
>ENA-OQHA01000261-OQHA01000261.1-human-gut-metagenome-genome-assembly--contig:-NODE-261-length-28037-cov-6.541670_pt1 | contig 28037 bp, 21 predicted proteins | sample MGYA00242558_ERZ504707 | MGnify/ENA primary metagenome ERZ504707 (study PRJEB26092, sample SAMD00036197) | human gut metagenome | host: Homo sapiens | study: EMG produced TPA metagenomics assembly of...
CTGCAAACTACAAAATCCATTAGTCACTGATTATCAACGGAATAATGCTTCATGCAATTACATGAAATACCCCACAAATAGACTCATAATCTGGAGGTCCCAGGTTCAAGCCCTGCTGGTCCACAAAAAAGCAGTTACGAATTTCGTAACTGCTTTTTGTGCCTTTGCGAAAATAAAACACCATTTAACCATTTTACATGCAGGAATTACCCACTTCAAGCATTTTATGTACAAAACGACAAGAAGAGAGTAAACTTAAAAAATAATGTATTATGAAAACTCAATCATTCATTCGCAAAGGATTCTTCATCCTGACAGCTCTGTGTTTATCTATGGGGGTTCAATCGTGTCTGGACGATGACGATAACAACCTTTCTCTTTCACACTATTACGCCAATGCGCTTGTCACTGTAAAACAAAGTGCAGACAATACACCGTATCTGCAACTGGATGACAGCACAACCTTGCGTCCGGTAAATATGACAACTTCTCCCTTTGGCGAGAAAGAGGTAAGAGCACTGGCCAATATTGAATTGGCTGACGCAGCTCCTCAGGAGTATGACAAAGCTGTATTCATCAACTGGATAGACAGTATACTGACCAAACCGATGGCTCCTAATTTGGGAGAGGAGGAAAACAATCGTACGTATGGTAATGACCCGGTAGAAATCCTGAATGACTGGGTGACCATTGCAGAGGACGGATACCTGACACTTCGGTTTGCGACTCGTTGGGGCAACGGACAACCGCATTTTGTCAACCTGATCAGTACAAAGAACCCGGACAATTCTTATGAGGTAGAGTTCCGCCACAATGCTTTTGGCGATACAGAGGGTAAAATGGAAGATGCACTGGTTGCTTTCAAACTGGATGAACTGACCGATACGCAAGGAGAGACTGTCAAACTGAAACTGAAATGGAATTCTTTCAGCGGAGAGAAATCGGCAGAATTTGATTACTGCACGCGAAAAGCAACCAACCCACAGGCTCAGGAAGTGACTGCCATCCGCTGTACAAAGAAGGTGAAGTAAGCTAATTTTTGAAGACAAAAAAACGCAAGTGCATTTGAACTAAAACGTACTTGCGTTTGAATCGAAACTCTTTGCGTTTAATCTAAAACGTACTTGTGTTTTAAACTAAACGTAAAGACGTTTTTTTATGCAATAAAATCCGGCTTGCGGACTATTCCACAATCAGCTGTAAATGAGCATCTCCCGTCTTTGCTTTCAGCCATTTCACGATTTTGTCACGGCTCTTTGAATCAGGCACCCGCTGACAATCAATAATGGCGTATGTCAAGGTGTCTATCCGGGAACTGTCAACCGACAGACGAAGACTCTTTGAAACGGAAAGAGTTTTGATTTCGGGGAACAAGACTTTTAATTCCTGCCCTAACTGCTTACCCATCCAGTCTGAACCGGAAAAGTCAGCCAACTGCTTACGCAGAGTATTGATTTCCTCATCCTGCTCCTTCAAGCGTTTTTCGCTGTTCCGATAGAAATCTTCCATTACCATCGACTTGATGTTGCTGATGTCTACCGCACTGCCGTCTCCCATTCCTTGGAATACTACCAGATTGGTTTTCGAAAGATTATAATCTGCCAGGCGATGCTGGGCGGCTGCAATCTGGTCTTTTGAGACTTCCTTTCCCACAAACACGACCTTTATTTCACGCTTGTCATAGGAGATTTCTCGACTTAAAATCTGAGAGTCAGGGAACTGCAATTCTTCTGCAATGAAATGGTTTGCCGCAGACTGGTAAAAGGTTTCCCGCACAATATTATAAGTAAGGTAGACTGCCGGACACATCGTACCGATGGTTATCCAGATGATATAACGTTTTACCAGCTTTTCACGAGCTTTATCCACAAACTGCTTGCGCTGGAAGTGCATCACCCGCACCCCGATGTAAGTAGCTAGGCTGATGAAAACGGAGTTGATAAAATACAAATAGAAGGCACCTAAGAAATACAACAGATTACCCGTGGCAATGCCGAAACCGGCCGTACACAACGGAGGCATCAAGGCTGTAGCAATGGCTACACCAGGTATTACATTTCCCTTTTCCTTCGTGGCCAATGCCACAATACCGGCCAGACCACCCACTAAGGCTATGAACACATCGTATATGGTAGGCGAGGTACGTGCCAGCAATTCCGACTGAACTTCATCCAGCGGAGTAAAAGAAAAATAAATTGTGGCGGTCGTCACACTGAACAGCGTGGCTACCAGGTAACTTTTCAGTGAGCGTTTCATCAGCTCGAAATCGTTCAGTCCGATAGAAAGGCCCACTCCCATGATAGGTCCCATCAAAGGAGAAATCAACATGGCACCGATAATTACCGCCGTAGAATTAACATTCAACCCCAATGAAGCAATAAAGGTAGCAAAAATCAAGACCCAAAGGTTGGTTCCTTTAAACTCTACTCCACTGCGGATGGCATCTACCGTCAGCTGCTCATCTTCCTTGCTCCGGTTCAAGTCCAGATACTCATTGAAGAATTTACGAAGGAGGAATTTCCTCTTGTTCCCTAGTTCCATACTTATCCGATTTATAAATTACAATTCAGCCTATATGCCCCACCCCACATTTCTTATTTAAAGAAATGGTTGACAAATGGAAGACTCCTTAAAGGTAAATCTTTTTTGATAATAAATGCCACAAAAACCAATATTAATAAGGTGCGGTAGCTTAAACGTAACCAAAGGTTGGCGATAGGTGTTTGTTGCGACAAGACATAAAGCACCAAGGCCAAAATCAGGTAGGTGGTCATCCGCTTCAGCGGATAAGCCACAGGGTATTTTTTCTGCCCGATGAAATAGGATAACAGAGTAATCACGCCATATCCGGCTACAGATGCCCAGGCCGAAGCTACATAACCATAAGTAGGTACCAACCAGATGTTCAGCTAAATCACGCACACCCGATAAGAGAGAAATAAGCTCCCCAATAGGTTTCATCCGTCAGCTTATACCAGAAAGAAAGGTTGAAATAGATACCTTTGATTATCTCGCCAGCATCACGATGCTACTACGCTCAGCCTTCCCAATAGTCGGAGGCTACCATGTACTTCAGGATGTCCATGTAACCCATCACGCCAGAAATGCCAAAAGAGAAAAGATAAAGAAGTACTTCATGGCAGAAGAATACATCTTCTTGCTGTCAGCATCTTTATTCTTACCGAAAACAAAGGGCTCGTAGGCATAACGGAAAGCCTGGGTAAACATGGCCATAACCAATGCAACCTTACTGGTGGCGCTGTAAATACCCAGCTGTACCAGTCCCTCCGAACGGTCATCAAACAGATAGGGATAAATCATCTTATCGACCGTCTGATTGAGGATACCGACCAGCCCGAATATCAGAATCGGGAAAGAGTAGTTAATCATGCGCTTCATCAGTACCTTGTCCATACGGTAGGACACACCGCGCAGCTCGGGTATGAAGAAGAATATCTGCAAGGCCGACATAATCAGGTTGGACACGAAAATATATCCCACCAGATAATCGGGGTTATAGAACCAGCTGACGGTTTCGTGCGCATGGACATCGAGCCACGGACATACCAGCAGGAAGAAAAGATTCAGCAGAATGTTTCCTATGATGTTCAGCAACTTGATGGCCGCAAACTTGACAGGCCGCTTCTTATAACGCAGGTAGGCGAAAGGTATACACTGGAAGGAATCGAGGGCCACCACACACACCATCATGGCAATATAGTCGGGATGGTCCGGATACTCCAACAAGGCTGAGAGCGGATGCAAAAAGACCATGCACAGCACCACAAACAGCAGCGAGAGTCCTCCCACAAACAGCAGGGAATTGGCATATACCTTCTGCGCATCCTCGTCCGACTTATTGGCAAAACGGAAAAATCCCGTTTCCATACCAAAGGTCAGCAACACCAGAATCAGTGCCGTATAGGCATATACATTCGACACGACTCCATATCCTCCGGAAGCAGCAGGAAGTACTGCCGTATAGAGAGGAACCAACAAATAATTCAAAAAACGTCCTACGATACTGCTCAGTCCATAAATGGCAGTATCCTTTGCCAAAGATTTTATTCCGGCCATAATGTTTATCAATCAAACAGCGTTCTTTCGCTATTGTATTTACTTTTTCCTAAATGTTTATATGCCAGCTCTGTCACCTCTCGTCCTCTGGGGGTACGCTTCAGGAAGCCTTCTTTTATCAGGAAGGGTTCGTACACTTCTTCCAGCGTACCCGGGTCTTCACCCAAAGCTGTAGCAATGGTGGTCAGTCCCACAGGACCTCCCTTGAACTTGTCTATAATCGTGCACAGAATCTTGTTGTCTATCTCATCCAGACCATACTGGTCGATGTTCAGAGCCTCCAGTGCAAAACGGGCAATCTCCAAATCAATTCTTCCTGAACCTTTCACCTGTGCAAAGTCACGCACACGTCGCAACAAGGCATTGGCTATACGGGGGGTACCACGGCTACGGGAAGCTATCTCTCCTGCCGCATCTGCATCACACGGCACATCCAAGATGCGTGCGGAGCGCAGGATGATGCGTGAAAGTACTGAATCATCATAATACTCCAGGTGCAGGTTGATGCCGAAGCGGGCACGAAGCGGGGCTGTAAGCAAACCACTGCGTGTGGTAGCTCCCACCAACGTAAACGGATTCAGGTCAATCTGTATGCTGCGGGCTGAAGGTCCCTTGTCAATCATGATGTCGATGCGATAGTCTTCCATGGCAGAATAGAGGTATTCTTCCACTACCGGACTCAGACGGTGAATCTCATCAATAAACAGCACATCGTTCGGCTCCAGGCTGGTCAGTACTCCGGCCAAATCACCAGGTTTGTCGAGCACCGGTCCTGAAGTCACTTTAAATCCCACTCCTAATTCATTGGCAATAATGTTGCTCAGTGTGGTCTTTCCTAATCCGGGAGGGCCATGCAACAAAACATGGTCAAGCGCTTCTGCACGAAGTCTCGCCGCTTTTACAAAGATGCGCAGGTTATCCACCACCTTGTCCTGTCCGCTGAAATCTTCGAACTGAAGCGGACGAAGAGCGTTCTCAAAATCACGCTCTTTTCCGGTTGGTTTATAATCGCGTATGTCAAATTGTTCTTCCATAAATTCTTTAAAAGTATGACCACAAAAGTACGAATAAAAGAAGAATCCCCGATGAAGAATCCCGATTTTCGTTTATATATTGTATTTTTGTCTACTACAAAACCTATTAGAATAAGCTTATGACATCAGCAACAACCCAACTCAATGGTACCCACCTGATATTCTTCTCACCCACACAGACCTCGGCCAAGATTGCACGAGCTATCGGAGAAGGCATCGGCATGGAAGAAGAATGGAAACAGACCTGACGCTGGATGAACAAACCTCCCCTATTGAAATGAACGGAGAACTGTGCGTCATCGCCGTTCCGGTATACGGTGGCCGTGTAGCCGCCACGGCACTCCAGCGCCTGCAACGACTCAAAGGCAACGGCTCACCCGCCATCCTTGTCGTGGTATATGGCAACCGTGATTACGAGGATGCCTTACTGGAGCTCCGTGACACCGCTGTCCAACTCGGTTTTGTACCTCTCACTGCAGGTGCATTCATCGGGGAACATAGTTTTAGTACACCGGAACTTCCCATGCTGCCGGACGTCCGGATGCAGATGATTTGCAACAGGCCCGTGAGTTTGGAAAAAGCAGTCTGGAAAAATGGGAAAAACTGCAAGCTACCGGAACCCCCATCACAGAATTAACGGTAAAAGGAAATTTCCCCTACAAACAATTGACACCCGGTGCCCCCGCCTGCCCGACTTGCACAGACGGTTGTTTTGCTTGTGGAGAATGTATTGAAGTCTGCCCTACACATGCCATCCATTTCAGTGAAGACCAGAGCTCCATTGAAACAGATATTCACAAGTGTATCAAATGCTGTGCCTGCGTGAAATGCTGTCCAAACGAAGCCCGCGAGTTCAATACCCCGTTTGCTGCCATCCTTCACGAGAAGTTCAGTGCCCGCCGTCAGCCGGAATTATTCTTCTAACACAAAACTTGTTTACATGAAAGAAAGAGAAAAACGGGTACTGGTTGGCATGAGTGGCGGGATAGACAGTTCGGCTGCCTGCATCATGCTTCAGGAACAAGGGTATGAGGTAGTAGGTGTCACGATGCGTACCTGGGACGTGGCCTCTCATTTCACTCCCGGGAATGATCAGCCCAATGAAGTCATAGAAGCTCAGGAGCTGGCAGCACGTTTAGGCATCGAGCACCACGTGGCCGATGTCCGTACGGAGTTCCGGCAGGTCATCGTGCAGTATTTCATTGACGAATACATGCGCGGACGCACTCCCAACCCCTGTGTCATGTGCAATCCTTTATTTAAGGAACGGATTCTGTGTGAATGGGCAGACAAATGCAACTGTGCCTGGATTGCTACGGGGCATTACTGCCAACTGAAAGACCTCAACGGTTATCGTTACATCCTGACCGGAGACGACCCGCTGAAGGACCAGTCCTACTTCTTGTGGAAACTTCCGCAAGAAATTCTGAAACGCATAATGTTTCCTCTGGGAGGAATGACCAAAGCCAGCGTGCGCGATTATTTGGCATCCAAAGGTTTTGAAGCCAAAGCACGAGGAGGAGAAAGCATGGAAATCTGCTTCATCGAAAAAGATTACCGGGAATTCCTGAAAGAGCATTGCCCCGACATTGATGAGAGAATTGGTCCGGGATGGTTTGTGGACAGCAAAGGCCTGAAACTGGGACAGCACAAGGGATTTGCCTACTACACCATCGGTCAGCGAAAAGGTCTGGAGATTGCTTTGGGCAAACCGGCGTATGTGCTGAAAATCAATCCGGCCAAGAATACGGTCATGTTAGGGGATGCCGACCAGCTCAAAACTTACTACATGTTAGTGGAAGACTATAACGTGACCAGCCTGGAGGAGTTACTCAACTGCAAGGAGCTTTCGGTACGTATCCGCTACCGCAGCCGCTCAATTCCCTGCCGTGTAATTCTGCTGGACAACGGGCAACTATTAATCCGGTTTGAGCAAGAGGCTTCCGCTATCACTCCCGGCCAGTCGGCAGTGTTCTACGAAGGGAACCGTGTACTCGGAGGCGGTTTCATCGCCTCGCAACAGGCAATTAAGAAAATAGCTGCTGAGAATGAAGCTAAATTCCTATAGCATACCACAAAAAAATGTCCGGACTGCTCACTAAAGCCATCCGGACATTTTCCATTTATAACTATCTTCTTACGGATTATTCCTTATCCCGTTCCGGCGAGAAACGCACGGGATCATCATATTGTTCCTGCAGTTTCAGCATTTCTGCCTTCAACTCGTCAACCACTGCCTCATACTCCTTCTGTCCGTACAGATTGTGCATTTCGTGCGGGTCTGCCTGCAAGTCGTACAATTCCCATGTATCAATGTCATTATAGAAATGAATCAATTTGTAACGGTCTGTACGCACTCCATAATGGCGTTTCACCATGTGCTCTGCCGGGTATTCATAGAAATGATAGTACAAAGCCTTGCGCCAGTCTTTCGGGTGTTCACCTTTCAGCAACGGCAACAAAGATACTCCGTGCATATCAGACGGAATTTCTACTCCTGCCAAATCCAGAAAAGTAGGTCCATAGTCAATGTTCTGTACCATTTCAGTAATGTCTCCCCGACGAGTGAATCCAGCCGGCAAACGCATAATCAGCGGAGTACGCATGGATTCTTCATACATGAAACGCTTGTCGAACCAACCATGTTCTCCCATATAGAATCCCTGGTCGGAAGTATACACTACCAGCGTATTCTCCAGTAATCCTTTTTCCTTCAGATAGTCCAATACGCGACCCACATTATCATCCAACGATTTCACCGTCTTCATATAGTCGCGCATGTAACGCTGGAACTTCCAGTTGGCCAAATCCTTTCCTTGAGGATTTTTCTTGTAGAAATCTTCGATAATAGGACCATAGAACTTCTCCCATGCTGCACGCTGAGCACTATCCATTCGGCCGAGGAAACTTTCATACAATGTCTTCAAACGAGAGTTTTTGTCCGGGCGAAGCATCTTCAGGTCATAAATCATATCCATGTCCTTCACGATGCTCATTTCCTGAGCGGCAGCCGCTTCACGTCCCTCATAGTCATCAAAGAAGTTATCCGGCAAAGGGAAGGTCTTGTCTTCATACAAGGCCAGATTACAAGTATCTGCCATCCAGTTGCGATGGATAGCCTTGTGGTGAATGAACAAGCAGAACGGCTTCTTGTCATCACGCTTGTGTTCCATCCAGTCGATGGCATCATCGGTAATGATGTTGGTTATGTAACCGTGCTTCTGAATGGTATCATTCTGTTGCGTAATGAAATTCGGATTATAGTAATCCCCCTGTCCCGGCACAATCTGCCAGTAATCAAACCCTGAAGGCAGACTTTCCAGGTGCCACTTTCCGATAATCGCCGTCTGATAACCGGCTTTCTGCAACAGTTTCGGGAAAGTTTGCTGTGCACTGTCGAACACACAAGTAGTATTATCATAGAACTTGTTGCCACAAGAATGCTTGCCTGTAATCATACAGGCACGGCTGGGACCACTCAACGAGTTTGCCACAAAACTGTTCGTGAAGCGCACTCCCTCATTGGCAATGCGGTCCAAATTGGGAGTTTCCATATAGCGCGTATCATAACAGCTCATCATCTGTGCCGTATGGTCATCGGTCATGATGTACACAATGTTGTATTGCTTCTTCTCTTGCTTATCAGCCTGCTGACAGGCTGTAGTTACGGCCGATAAAGCAACCATACCGGCAACGGGATAAAATTTATTCATAAGTCTACTTAGGTTATTCTATTCTTACAAAGCAGATATACGAAGCTTATAGCTCATCGGTTTCTGCGGAATCTGGTACTTCAGCATGGTTTCCGGACCACAACTAGCATTTCCTATTCCACGCAAAGCTGCATCCAGGTGAAGCACTACGTATGGACGCGGTTGCAATTCCCAAGTATGTTTGGTATTCATCAAGTCTTCATCCGTATAACGTAAAGCAGAGAAAGAAACATTACCCTGTGTCTGGATACGGATACCCTTTCCTGAAGCATCCTTCAAATCCATGCTACGCAAACCTTCCCGGTTACCCATAGACTGAGGTTTCACATACTTGCCGGTATCATTTGCATCCAGTGTGTAACGTCCCACAGGACATGCATCCTTACGGTCAACATAGTTTTCCCAAGGACCATGTGCATAATAGTCTACCTGAGTCAAAGTAGAATCCAGCAGGCAAACCAATCCACAGCGACGTAAGTTCGCAGTCTGAGGAGAGAAACGTACATCCATGTCTATTACTCCATTCGGCATAAATGTGTACACAATGTTGGTTGCACACAAAGAACCGCCACGAGAGGTACTTACCTGTACAATTCCTTTATCCACACTTACCTCACACGTACCGGCTGCATCCAGTCCGTTAGCAACTTCCTTAAACAAGTCATTCTCAATCCAGCGGTGATTATCATACAAGAAACCGCCATTATGACTGATGATTTCCTTTCCAGCCATGTTCAATTGTACCATCTGTCCGGTAGCTTTATCAAAAGCTGCACGGAGGTGCTTGTTATAAAGCATCAACAGTTTATCGGTTTCCTGAATGGTCCATTCATTTTTCTTCTTCTTAAACGTCAGTTGCGGTAAATCAGCTCTCTTCTGCAATTCAAACTGGCAAGCAGCTACTTCATGTCCAGCTTCTGCCCATACAGTAGGTGCCAACATACGTACATGTAAATTGACCATCACTTCATCACCAGCCTTCTTGCATCTGCCAAATTTACTCCAGACAGTTTCAAATTCAGCACCGTAGAATCTCCCGGAAGAATATTTTCCAACGTCAGACTGTCTGCTCCCACAATCACTCCGTTCTTCACGCTTTCCCATTTCAGGTCAAAGCCTTTCAGCGACAAGAATGCATATTTGTTGCGTACCTGCACATTCACCAGATTGCGGGAAGCATCCGTACCCATGCACTTAAATCCGACATACTGATAAACAGCCTTCACCTCTTTCAGTTTAGGAGTTTCCTCACGCGTAGCCGGCACAATGCCGTTTGAACAGAAATTACCCTGATGAGGTCCAGGGAAATCATATCCCGTATGCAGACGATAAATGCCTTTCTTCATTTCATGAGGCTCATAAATAGCCTGGTCCACCCAGTCCCAGATAGCCCCTCCAATAGTAGCCGTACTGCCTTCAATGCTTTCCCAGTATTCTTTCAAGTTACCGATGGCATTTCCCATGGCATGGGCATACTCACACACAAACAGCGGTTTATCGAACGCACTGACATGCTCATCCATCCAGTCCATGCTGGGATACATCTTGGAATAGAAATCACTGAAGCGGTTACCTCCGTATGATTTCCCGTCGCGCGTGCCTTCATAATGCACCGGACGGCTGTCCAGTTTCTTGGCCGCGTCATAGCAATCACGGAAGTTCGCTCCTCCTCCGGCTTCATTGCCCAGACTCCAGAAAATCACACTCGGATGATTACGGTCTCTCAATACCATCCGGTCAATACGGTCTACAAACGAAGGTATCCATGAAGGCATGTCACTGATAGACTGGTTGGCATGGTTTTCCAAGTCAGCCTCATCCATCGTGTACAGGCCATAGTAATCAAACATGGCATACATTTTAGCGGCATTCGGATAATGCGACGTACGAATCGTATTGATGTTGTTCCGCTTCATGGTCAGCACATCCCACAACATGGACTCCGTCGTCACAGCCCGTCCGTACATCGGATGCGTATCATGCCGGTTGGTTCCCTTAAAGAATACCCGCTTGCCATTCAGATAAAGCAACGAGCCCTTCACTTCGATGTCACGGAAACCGTATTTCGTAGAAAAGGCCATTTCGTCCTTTCCTCCCTGGCGCTGTATCACTTGCACAGTATACAAGGTAGGAGTTTCAGCAGTCCACAAAGACAAATCTGTCAAATCGAATGACACATTAACCGTACTTACCGGAGAAGAAGGAGCGTATTTCACAGCCACTTCCGACTCGGCTACCTTACGGCCTTCCGGATCTAACAGACGCACCAGCAGATTCTTGGTACCCTTCAGCTTGTCACGGTTATCCAAAGACAACTTCACATTCATGGTTCCACTTTTATAGTTCTTGTCTTTATCCAATAGACAAGTAATGTAATGGTCGCGCACGCTGACTTTCGGTACATTATATAAATACACATCACGGAAGATACCACTCATGCGGAACATATCCTGACATTCCAGATAAGAACCGTCACACCAGCGGAACACCTGCACAGCCAGACGATTTTCGCCCGGTTTCAGGTACTTGGTCACATCAAACTCAGCTACATTGTTTGCTCCTTGTGAATAGCCTACATATTTTCCGTTGAGATACACAAAAGCTGCACTGTAAATACCACCGAAATGAATGAAAGTACGTTTTCCATCCCAGCCTTCCGGCAAATTAAACGTACGTACATACGAACCTACCGGATTGATACCATAGTTCTTTCCGCCATCGTTAAAACCTTTACGTGCCTGAATATAAGGCGGTGTGTTGGCATGCGGGAATTCTACATTGGCATAAATCGGACGGTCGTAGCCCTGCATTTCCCAGTTAGACGGCACAGGAATGCGGTCCCATCCCGATACATCGAAATCTTCCTTATAAAAATCCAGCGGACGTTGTGAGGTTCTGACACCCAATGGAAAGCCCATGTACCGTTCAGCAGCATATAGGCAGAGTTATGTACTTCCTCCCACGGGCGGTCATAGAAAGCCTTGTCTGCCAGCATATCTTTCTCTGAAGGATAAGGCATATACGTGGCATGACCTGCTTCCTTATTTTCTTCAAAGCGAGTTTCATCTTCCCAGTACACTTTTTCGCGTGCAGCCATACCCGCTCCTTCGGGCATAGGCACGGCGCTTACCCGTATCTGGAACAAAGAAGCTTCCATCGTTTCAGCCTTCTTTCTGTCCATCAACTGCAGACGGCCGTCCTTCTGACATACCAACATAAGCGACGGAGTATTGGCCGGAACCAGTCTCACCCCGTTTGCGGTTTCCTGTATGCTCCACAACTGCGCCTCATCACTTCCGTTTACCTCTGTAACGACCAATGCCTTATGGTCTACGTCAGCTCTCAGCGCCTTGTCTTCGAATACATTCACAAAACGGCAACTTCCCGATAACTCGTTAATGTTCCACTGCTGTTTCTGGTCGTCCTTACTCAAGGATTTCAATATCACAGACGAACCCTTATCATAGCCCAGTACCTTATTTGATACTTTTGCAGGGAATACATTATAAAGCCTGTCTTTATCGTATCTGCTTTGCGAAGATACATTCTGAGCCATCCATACCAGAAGTCCCAGGACCATCAAAAAACGATAAATTTTCATCATAACATTTGCTATATTAAAGTGGAATACATACTAAATTTCTAACTTTTCCTTTAAATCCCATCTTGGTATCTCCCAGCTGTTTCAAGGGGAAAATCAAGGTTTCCCGATACCATAATTTATCTTTTCGCTGCCACTTTTCATTGAAAACCTCTTTCACACGGCCTTCCAGTCTTTCCTGCAGCTGTCCATTTACAAACAGGGAGGTACCCTTTTCATCTCCTTCAATTCTTACTTTTGTCCATTGTCCGGCAGGCAAACGATACGCATGGAACACAAACTCATATCCATCACGACGGAAAGCAAACTTACCGGTATTCTGCCAGTTGGACACGAATTCTGAATGCGGACCTTTGAATAATATCGCATCAGCATTAGGCGTTGCATCCGGACACAATTCAAATTCCACCGCATAGGGATATCCAATTTCATCGACTTCCGTAGTCACCACTTCTGTACCTGACAAAGTCACTTCTTTTCCTGTTTCAGTCAGCGTAGTCTGTTTGTCTACCTTGGCCAACAGGTTTACCCCCGGAGCCTCAGGAGTAACCGCACAAAGCGCCATGAATTGTTCAAAAGGCACTTTATCGGCATTCTCACCTTTCCACATCTTTTCACACGCTACTTGTAACCCAGGGAAAGTACGAAGATGTACATCCTGTTCGCTGATTCCATTACCCACACGGTCGTTCCAGACCGCCAGCATCGCACCCAGGAAGTTGGGATGACGCACAGTCATCTTCGGGTCATCCTTCCGCATCATTTCCGGCATCCAGCTTTCATACAACCACTGATAGTCCAGGAAATCATGGTAATAATTTACGGCCGGAACTATATACAACAACCCGTCGCATAGATTTACGACTTTAGCTCCTGCATCCAGACAAGTCTGTACATCCATCCAGCCATGATTCCATGCACTTACCACCTTTCCCTTCAAATCCACAGGCGTATTTCCTTTCATCATGCTCAAGCTTCCCCATAAACGCGGAGTCTTGCCATATTTTGATACGAAATCAAGATAATGATTTGTAAAATGACGGAACTGCTCTGCCTCTTTCTGATTATATTCATCTGTTCCGATATGAACTTCCGGCCCTACGAACACCGGATTCTCACCCGACAAATACTCGTCAAACAGTACATCCACAAATTCGTAAACCTCCGGTTTGTATAAATCCAGGTGGTCCATACCATACTCTTTCTTATCGGCTGCCAGACGCGGATTATAATGTGTGAAAGCCAATGAATGAGCCGGCACGTCAATCTCCGGTATCACATTTACCCCATAACGTGCTGCCATAATCTGAAAATCACGGAATTCTTCTTTGGTATAAGAACCGTCCTTTGCCGTCAGCCCCGGGAAACGTTCACTTTCCAGACGGAAAGCTGCATACGTCTTGTTCCAGTCATTGTCAAAAAATTCCACAAAGCCATTGTCGTTCAAATGTACCTGCAGCTCATTCATCTTATAGAACGAAAGAATCTTGACATAATCACGCAGGTAATCCATCGTAAAAAACTTACGGCCTACATCAATCATGAATCCTCGGTTCGGATACAAAGGAAAGTCCGTAGCCCGGCCCTTCATCAACCCTTCCGGTTGGTTATGGAGCATCTGGAGCAACGTACGCGTTCCCCAGAAAACACCTTTAGAAGTAGGTGCCTCAATGGTAACCTCACCCTGAATATTCATCCGGTATCCTTCTTCACCCAAAGTTTTGTCCGGCTTACCCAAAGTCAGATAAACAGCTCCTTTTTCTTTCTTTCCTACTACGACACTATACTCCCAACCAAACATTTCCTTCAAATCCTGCACCAGGATTTCGGCCTCTCCTTTCAGTTCAATCTCTTCATCTAAAGAAACAATCACTTTTCCAGTTTCCGGAAGTACCAGTTTTCCTTTTGCCGATTTCCACTGCTGCAAGGCAGGAATCACTTGTGGCACATTCTGGCTACAGCATCATCAGTCCACACAACCACATCACACTACATAGAATCAGATGTCTCATTGTATCAAATTTAAAGTTTACATATTTATCTTAAGAAATAACCGTTTCTGCAGAAATCAACGACACTCATACTAAAATATTTGACTAAAGAAACGCTAAACCATGAACAAACAAAACCAGCGATTTTTCTCATACTATTTATTTAAGGATTTTAGTTTCGAATACAAAAATATGCATTTTTCTTCTCTTCATCACTTTTAAAGACTGATTTTTAAGTCTTAAAAATATCTATTAATAAGATTCGGAAATAAACGGAACATGCTTACGACCATGAAACATAGAACATTTCTGCCCTTTTTGAAAAATCCCTTTACATTTTCTACGTTTCCCTACAGAGAAACCTACGTTTTCCGAACCAGAAACATACGGTTCCGCATGGAGAAACCTATGTTTCCCTCATGGGAAACATAAAAATCTCTCCAATAAACAGAGATTTACATAAAGACATTTCAGTCTCTTCTTAGCACACTGATAAAAACAACAATTCCTTGCCTCTCCTTACACAAGGAAAAACAAGGAATCGTTATCCAGTCACGAGTTCACTTTGTATTTACTCTGTCATAAAAGTAGCTTTTATGTCATAAGAAAAAATATTTTCATATCATTACCAAACTACTTTTCCGACATAGATTTCCCCCAATTTTTATTAGGAGCAGACCCCATCCACAATTCTAATATTCCCCCATGTACAAAATCTGGATGGAGCAACTGATAGAAATTATAAGCTTTCCCGTTCAACGTAGCTTTTTGTATATAACAGTTTACCTCAGAATTATGATGAGTCACAATTTTAAACTCTTTTCCAGCATAATAATCAGAATCCAGCTTTATCGTAATCTCATCAAACACCGGACTTGTGATGTCATAGCATGGATGCGAGGAAGAACCTCCGTCCAGACTAAATAATCCGATTGCCATCAAAGCACTGACACCGGCCATCTGTCCCTGGTCTTCATCATTTCCAGTATATCCCTTTTCTGGAGTGATAGCTCCATACGTTTGCTTCCCAACCTGACGTACCCAATACTGAGTAAGCCAAGGATACCCTACATGCGAAAACACATGTGCACTTGAGCAACCCGGCTGATTGGCATAACTTACATAGCTGAACAGAAAATCATCTGCTGCCGACTTCGAAAAGCCTCATCCAATCTGACCGCCAGACTATCTTTTCCTCCCATCATACGGGCTAAACCCTGAATATCGTGCGACAGACCAAAAGTAGCCTGCCATGCATTAGCTTGAACAAACCCCTTTTCCGACAGAGGGTCCGTATGCAGCCTATCACCATTTTCACTTCGCGGTATCATTAATTTTAACTCCGGATGAAAGGAAACTTTCCAGCCCATAGAACGTTTCTGAAAATACTTTGCCTCTCTCTGTTTCTTCATTTTTAGAGCCATCTGCCCTAAACTCCAGTCTTCAAAAGCCCACTGTATGGTCAGACCGGCATCATTCGGGCAATATCCATGTTTTACATAAAAATCCAGCTCCCGGTCCATATCAAAAGCCAGCATTCCTCCTTTTTCATGATTCCTTTTCATCGCCTGAAAAGCTTTCTCCGGATTCCACTTACGATAAATGCCACGTTGGTATGCACTTGTAATCATCGAAGTAGCCGGACAACCTGTCATTATATACGTATATGCACCTACAGACGGACCACGAGGCAACAACCCTCCATTCCTGTCATATTCAAGAAATGAAGCAGAAAACTCATCCAATACAGAAGGATAGGCTAATCCCCATAATGTATTCAAATTCCATTGAGTCAGCCACAATGCATCCGAATTATACATGTGATGAATCACTTTTCCATCCTTTCCTTTTGGCAGCATACGTGACTTATACTCTGGAGAAAGTGTGTGGATACGGGTAGCTTTTCCTACTCTTGTCCCTCCCTTCAAATAATCCGGATAAGAGCCATCTATATCATCAATTTTATGCCTTCCCAGCAGCACATGCCATAAGTCCGTATAAAATTTCATCTTTTGCTGGTTGGTTCCACCTTTTACATCAATTTTACCCAACCACTCATTCCAGACAGATAATGCTTCAGTCCTCACTTGCTCAAATCCCAATGAGGACATTCCTGGTCCATATTCTCTCTTGCATTTTCTATGCTTACATACGAAAAGGCCGTTTTCACCAAAATCTGTTCACCAGGCTTCACCCCCCAAATCAGCTTCTACTCCAGAAGTTGGTGACTGCTTAAAAGAAGACCCTGGTATGGTATACACCTCTGTAGAGCCGTTCATCTGAGTAATATCACATTGTCTTTCATTTCCAGTCCAACTGTTTAATGTACGAAAAGGACGTTCAAAACGGACTACAAAATAAACCCGCGCCTTATCGACTCCTCCCCATACTCTTCCTGTGGTGTCAAAATATCCCGCGATTTCCGTTTCATTTACGCGCGAAGCGTGTGCACCCACCATCGTAGAAGTAGATATATGTCCGCCAAGTCCTAGCAGGACTTTCGCCAGTGACTCTTGTGCATACGTCAGCCGATAAAATCCCACACGTTCAGTGATTGTCTGTTCTACCCATATTCCATATCTATCCAAAAATAACCGATGGTAGCCTGGCTGCACGATTTCTCCATCATGCGAAAAAGAAGAGCTCCACCCACTTTCACCTTTACGGGTATCAATCTGACCTGTTATCGGCATCAGATTCAAACCTGATATAACCCAGTCATGAATCTGAGGAAAACCTAAAACCCGGGTAGAGTTATAACTGTATCCCCCACCGCCTTGATTTATATTACGTGTCAGAGGAGCAGAGCTCATCATTCCAAAAGGAAGACTTCCGGTCACAAAAAAGAAATAACGTCCCTTGGCTGTTTCCACATAAGGATTTACCCAAGAGACATAGTCTGAATAAGATTCAGGAGAAGGCAAGACTTCTATCTCGGACAGGCCAAGATTCTCTCCTTCACCATCAGTTACCTGGAAACGTACCCAACTGACTCTTTTAGAGTCAAAATCAACCACTTTAGGTGCACCATCATTAGCAATTAAATTTACATCAATCGAAGTTCCGTCACTGAATGAAAGAGTACCTGCCGCCGTATGGCTGCTTATATCCGGACAATCATATAAAATAATCTGGCTAATGTTTACAGGGTAATCCCAATCCAATTGTACCCAGGGGAAGGGACGAACTCTGCCCCTCATATCCAGGCGGCTACCTGAACGCCATTCTCCTGTATTCAGTATACGTATAAGCCCGTCTGACACACGTGTTGCATCCATCTCCTTCCCTGCAGCTGAAGAGCAAGAGACCTTTGCCAAAGAGGCAATGTTATGAGGCGTCGCAGATAACAAAAGGGGAAACAGGCACCATAGAAAAAACAAAAATGCTTTTATCCTCATAAGACTAATTCTCGTTTCAAGTTATAATTCCTACTCAAGGGTCAATGGGTTCTGTGGGCTGAATAATTAATGACTCCTGCAACGGGAAAAATTCCATCATACGCTCATTCAGCCTTTTCCCTAAACGATAAGGTACATAACCTAATTCACGAAGACAACGTGAATCCATTCCTTCCACAAAATTTAAATGAGAAAAAGAAGACGTTACCACTGCGGCCTTTTCTACAGGAAAACCGTTACGGAACATAATACGTGCTGCATTACGAAAGTTCGTGGTAGTATGTCGCGCATGAGGCTCTATAATAATGGCACTCTCCGGAATCTGCCAAACGTCCATCAAATACTTTTTCATTTCAAAAGCCTCATTGTAAGGAGTATGATATGGATGTACTCTTCCTCCCGATACAATAATAAATGGTGCCTGATGCTGACGATACATCATGGCTGCATAGGCAGAACGAAGCTTCCCTTCTGGGCTAATAGATACATTGGGCTCCTCGGGTCCTGCGCCTAACACTAAAATGGCTGTATAAGGATAATTGTTCCATTCTGTTTGGCTAACCTGAGTATATGCCATTCTGTTTTCTGTCGAACACAGAGGCTCATAATCAATCGACTGAGGCGGTCGTTCACATCAAGCAAAGCCTTAACAGCAGCCATAGGTACAGAATAAAAAACAGGATGTGTTTTTACCTCAAATGCAATATTTTGCTGACAAGCAGGAAGAATTTCCTCGATAAACCGGCGGCTATGTATGTAAAAGCAATAGAATCGATTTGAGGATAATGAGGTTTCCGGGCTGCTGCATACACCTCTATCGCATAGTTCATTCCTTCTGCATCTTGCTCCCAGATTTTTTTCAAGAACTCTGCCCCATTCTCTTTATACTGCTGATAGCAACCGGAAGGGATTATATGCCTTGTCAACAACCGATCAATCGGATTTCCTGGCTTATAAAGACTTGCCAATGCTTTTGCAGCTTCTGTAATCTCTTCTGCAGAGAATTTCATCGCTTCCACCCGTTCCTGCGAAGTTTTGCCTCATGCAAACGCTCTAATTTCTTCAGCCCCATTTTTTCAAAACAGGTCATGACAAATCATAGAATCTACTTCACCAAATTCACGCAACAGAGCTGTAAAATAATATGCTTTATTCTCTATCTTCTCTGCAGAAATTAAATGGTATTCTCTCTGAACCTGTGCATACGAGCATAAGGAAAACAGTAAACCCAAACAGCATATACCTATCTTTTTCATCGTCTGCCCTCCTCTTTTAAATATTGCAGTAACTGCACAGGACGGTCTGTCTGAATTAATGAAGCTCCTTTTTCTAACAACCATCCCCAGCTTTCATCTTTCTGATTCAATTCCACAGCACGGTCATCATCATGCCCACCATTCAATGAAGGCCACAATCCGTTCAGCCAAATCTTAGAACCATTATCTTTCACCTTTTGAAGTAAACGTAAAACTTCCGGAGTTACTTCTGAAAAGCAGCATTCCATTGCCACAGGTTTCATCTGTCTATACCCCTCTATAAACGCCTCTGCATCAGGATTGTTCAAGTCTACAATCGGCATATAAATAACTTTGTCAAGTACATCCTCATTTTCAGCCTTGACTTTTTCATAAGCATATCCGGATTTTATTACCACCTGGTCTATAGTCTGTGTTTTTACCAATAACTTATACACTTCTTGAAAATAATCATAGCCCTTATCTATGTTTATCAGAATTTTTCCTTTTGTCAGTTCCAATACCTCCTCCAAAGTCGGAATTGGATGAAAAGTAACTCTTCCCAATCCATTTTTCAGATGAAACTTCGCAATTCTGCCAACGTATAATCCGAAACTTTTCCCTTTCCGTCGGTCGTACGGTCTATAGTATTGTCGTGCATAATTACCAGCTGATTGTCTTTTGTCATCTTCAAATCAATCTCAATCATGTCAACTCCCATCGCAATACAATTTTGAAAGGCCTGTAATGAGTTTTCAGGTGCATTTCTCCAGTCGCCACGATGAGCCACTACCAATACTTTCTTCGTTTCATGACTCTTCAAATCTACCACAAGAGTCTTTGCACTCTCCTGAGCAGAGAGTACAAAAGACTGTGCAGAGAAGAAAAATCATACAAGTAATTCTCTTCATCTTCAAATTTTATTTAATGATTAATATCCTTCGTTCTGATACATTCCTTCCGGATTCAACTTCCACTCATCATAAGGAATCGGATAATAAATATCTTTTTCATTGAAGTTCTGCAAATTGGAGATACCATAACAATTCGGATCCTTTGCATGCATATAAGTTACTAATTCATCAATCGTAAAGAAACGGAGTAAATCATACCAACGCTGATTCTCAAAAGCAAGCTCTACACGGCGCTCATGAAGAATAGCTAATTTCAGTGTCGGATATTTACTTCTGTAGTCGGTATTTTGGATAGATTCAATATAACCTGGTAATCCTGCCCTTTCACGTACCTCATCCAAATAAGGGATTGCTTTTGTTTCTTCACCCAAAGCTTCATAAACCTCAGCCATCATCAAGATAACATCGGCATAACGTAATATAATCCAATCATTGCTCCATAAGCTAAAGTACCCGCAGCGTCACTAGTATCACGGAACTTTGTAATGCAATAAGCCATTGCTTTAGGATTATCAGCATAAACAACTGAGAATGCTTTTCGCTTATCAGTAGCTTCATATTCATTTACCAAATCCTCATTTACATAAGTTCCCTGACCTTTTGAAGGATATTGCGAATTACATGTAATACCAATTGACTGATTATCTGCCGCAATCGAAGAATGGTAATCTTTATCCCCTTGTTTATATACAATCTGGAAAAGAATTTCAGGACAAGTAGACTTGTTAGCAACAGCAAATAAACCAGTCTGTGCATTGTCATCATAAGTAACTTCATTCAGGCGATTAAACTGCTTCATTCCTAAGCACATTTCGAGATACGTTTTTGCAGAGTTTAAATATTCTTTCCGATTCTGGGTATCCAGCACATGGGCCATTGTCAAATATACTTTTCCAAGTAATCCTGCCATAGCTGCTTTATTTGCTCGCCCTTTATTACCTTCAGCTGATGATTTGGCAAGGTACTTTTCTCAATTCCAAACTCTAAATCTTCTACTATCTGCTCATAAATCTTCTTCTTATCCTCACGGAAAGTATGCGCTTCAATTTCAGCTGGAGTAGCAAGATAAGATGTTACTAATGGAGCATCTCCCCACTTACGCACAATATCAAAATATACTAGCGCACGCACAAAACGGGCCTCAGCTTCATAATTATCTTTCTCTTTTTCATCACTAAAAGTCACAGTCTGAATACCTTTTAAAGCAAAATTTGCATTATTGACTGTTTTATACATCGCCTGCCAATGACTTTTCAAATAAGTATTACTAGGGAGTAATGAAAAGTCTGTAAACTGAAAAGGCTCACCGGCAGAAGACTGATTATCCAAACGTCCTGTATTATCTGAACGTTCCTCTGTATACATAGTACTTCCTTCGCCCATACAAGACCCTGAACGTAATGCCATATAAGCACCGTATACAGCACGTTCAACATCATTCTCAGTAGTAAAATAATTCTCTACTGGTATTTTATTAGGATTATCTTCTGACAGAAAATCTTCACACGAAGTTAAATTAAGTCCAACTGCCAGAATTGCAGTAAATAATATTGTTTTTTTCATTGTGTAATCTCTTAGAATGTTAATTGAAGTCCCATATTATATGCTCTCACCAATGGATATTTTCCATAATCTACCCCCGGAGTCAAATTCGCACCGTCATTATAATCTACCTCTGGATTGTATCCCTTATATTTGCTAATAGTAAACAAATTATCAGCTGCCACATATACTCGTAAGTTGCTAATTACTCCTTTTGACCAATTCTTTACATTGGAGAATGTATAACCTACGCTAATGTTTGTACATCTGAAAAACGAACCATCCTGCAAATAGAAAGTAGACAAACGAGTACTATTACTCTGTGTTCCTCCACGAGATGCTTTATAAACCCAACCATTTCCTGGATTTTCTACATCACGATAACGCTGGTCTGCTTCCACATATTGATTACCAGAACCTTCCATATTAAATAAATAGTAATCTTGTCCATCCAATACTTTATTTCCGTATGAGCCATTGAAAGAAGCACTCATATCAAAATCTTTATAACTTCCACTCAGGTTTAGTCCATAAGTAAATTTCGGATGAGGATTACCAATCACTGTTTTATCATTGTCATCTACAACCCCATCTCCATTTACATCTTCAAAATAAATGTCGCCCGGTTGGAGCGCAATAGATTGTGACAATGAACGAGCCGGACCTTTTAATTTATATCCTTCAGGGAATTTATTTCCATTTGCTTTATAAACAGCATCATCGGCCTGAATTCCAGCCATATCTGCTTCTGTAACCATTCCAATTACCTTAAACCCATAAAACATTCCAATAGGCTGTCCCTCCATTGTAATATGAGTTTTATAAGAACGTTCTGCACCATTAGTAATAATGGTATTGCCACCATCTAATTCCAATACTTTATTACGGTTAACAGAAATGTTACCACTAATATTAAAACTATAATCTTTTCCACTCAATACTCTACCATCTACTTGAATATCACATCCCGTATTACGAATCTTAGAATTCGGAAGATTTGTGAGCATAGAAGTTGCACCAGAAATTGCAGATACAGGCTGCTCGAACAACAAATCTTGAGTATGACTCAAATAATAGTTGGCAGAAATCGCCAAACGATTATTAAACAAGCCCAAATCCACACCTACGTTATATTGAGAAGTTGACTCCCAGCCAATCGCATTATCTTTTACTCCACCTGGATACATAGCTGATACAATCGTTCCATTTCCAATCACAGTCCCAGATGGAGAATTCATTACTGCAGCATATTGATAATTACCAATATTGTTATTTCCACTCATACCCCAACTTGCTCTCACTTTCAATGAAGAACTATCACCAAAAGCAGCTTTATAAAAATCTTCATTTGAAACAGTCCAAGCCGCAGAGATTGATGGGAAGTATCCCCAACGATTTTCAGGGCCAAACAAAGAAGAAGCATCACCTCGGAATGAAGCAGTTAAATAGTACTTATTTGCAAAATTGTAATTCAAACGTGTAAAATAAGAAATCATTGTCCAGTTTGATTTTGAAGTACTATTTAATGTAATATCACTAGGATCAGCACCATGACCTGTCACTTCTGTAATATGATCATCCTGATAACCAGTAGCTTTTACTCCCAAAATATCATACATATTTTTTTGAATAGAATAACCTGCAACACCACTGAAATTATGTACCTGATTCCAGCTCTTATTATAGTTTGCTGTAAATTCAGCCAAATAATCTGATTGCAAAGAAGTTCTTGCTATAGAATTAGCCGCAGCTTTGGCCTGATCTGTTCCTGGTAAATTTGCCCCGGATGATAAACTGGTAGGACGATAAAACTCGTATTTTTCACTATAATTATACATTCCTAAATTTGCCTTCAAGAATAAATCTTTCAACGGTTCATAACTTGCTGTCAAATTATATGTATTACGTACTCCGTTTCTTCTGATTTTTGTTTCCGTAGCTAATGCTACCGGATTCTCAATCTGCTGGAATCCATAATTACTTGAATAACTTGTCATCTCACCTTTTACCAATTGACCATTTTCATCATAGCAACGGAAAATCGGTGCATAAATCAAAGCCCCAAGAATCGGTCCATGATCAAAACGCCCTTCTTCCACTTCTCGATTCCAGTTAGATGTATTGGAAAAATTAGCTCCTACCTTAAACTTAGAGCTTACTTGTATATCTAAGTTTCCACGTAAATTCAGGCGACGTTGTCCCGTAGAAAGAATAATACCTTCCTGATTCTGATAAGCTGCACTAACTTCATAACGAATTTTATCTGTACCCCCATTTACAGAGATATGATGACGCTGTGAAGGAGCATTACGATACAACTCATCTTGCCAGTCTGTATCATATTCCGGTGTGATTACACGCTGATTCTCAAAATCATATAAAAATTCTGGAATCATAGCTGCACTATTACTAGAACCTAAACGCTGTGCACGTACATCATTCGTATCACTAAAGTAAGCATCATCCCATGCTTTTCCTGCATTAACCATGAAATTTTTATATGCATTATTACGTCCATCAACAACCAAATCTGCAAATTGTGCAGAATTCAATAATTTCACTTTTTTGGCCAGCTGATTTACACTAAACTGAAAATTATAGTTTACCTTCGCTTTTCCCTCTTTTCCACGCTTAGTTGTAATCAACACAACACCACCAGCTGCACGTGAACCATAAATAGCTGCCGAGGTGCATCCTTCAAGACTTCAATAGACTCGATATCTTCAGGACTCAACATCAAATCTTCATTGGAAGGATAACCATCTATAACATATAACGGGTCAGAGCTCGCATTAATAGAGGCCACACCACGTACACGTATTTTTGTACTCTGATAAGGTGCACCACTTACCTGAGCAATCTGTACACCAGAGACCTTTCCGACCAAACTTTGCCCAACTGTAGGTGTAGTTACGTTTAACTCTTTTGACTTGATGCTGGAAACAGCTCCCACCACATCTGTTTTACGCATGGTCTGATAACCTACTACCACAACCTCATCCATTGTTTTAGAATCCTCAACCAATACAATATGCAGATTATCTCCCTTTTTCGGTTTTATACGCTGTGTGGTATAACCGATATAAGATATTTCCAGCGTATGTTCATAGCTCTGTACATCTAATCTGAACTTTCCATCCACATCCGTTACCGTTCCATTTTGAGTTCCCTTCTCAAAAATACTGGCACCGATTACGGCCTCTCCATTTTGGTCGACAACAAGACCTTGAACCCAATCATCTTCAAAAATTTTAGCCTGAGCAGAATTCGTAAAAAATCCTGTCATACAGACAATTAAACAAAACAATCTAATTACTTTTTTCATAACCTGTTAATAGAATAAAATTTCTGTGCAAAAGTATGAGGGGGGCATTGCACAATGATTGCAGGTTAATTAAAACTATGGCACAATAAGGTTACAAAAAGATTTCGACTACTCCATAAATTCTTATAAACACATTCACCGGATTCTACCTTCAAAGTTTTGAAACCAATATATCTTAAACCCATCCCGAAAAATTCGCTTCGTACGCCTCAAAAAAGAATAATTTCCAAATAAATCGTATCTTTGCACATCGTAAGGTTGCAACTTAGAATAAACTATATACGTATATGGAAAAGAACTTTAAACGGACGACCGTTACATCGGCTCTGCCATACGCCAACGGTCCGGTCCATATCGGCCATCTGGCAGGGGTTTATGTGCCGGCCGATATTTACGTGCGCTATCTGCGCCTGAAAAAAGAAGACGTGCTCTTTATCGGAGGTTCGGATGAACATGGAGTGCCCATCACTATCCGCGCTAAAAAAGAAGGTGTAACCCCACAGGATATTGTGGACCGTTATCACACCCTCATTAAGGATTCTTTTAAAGAATTCGGTATTTCATTCGATGTGTACGGACGTACCTCTTCACCTACTCACCATCAGTTAGCATCTGACTTTTTCCGTAAATTGTATGACAAGCATGAGTTTATCGAAAAAACTTCCATGCAATATTATGACGAGGAAGCTCACACATTCTTAGCTGACCGTTACATTACGGGAGAATGCCCTCGCTGCCATGCAGAAGGTGCTTACGGTGACCAGTGTGAAAAATGTGGAAGTACACTTTCTCCCACAGAACTGATTAACCCGAAAAGTGCCATCAGCGGAAGCCAGCCTGTCATGAAGGAAACCAAACACTGGTATTTGCCACTTGACAAACACGAAGGCTGGTTGCGCAAATGGATTCTGGAAGACCACAAGGAATGGCGTCCGAATGTGTACGGACAGTGCAAGAGCTGGCTGGATATGGGGCTGCAGCCTCGTGCCGTGAGCCGCGACCTTGACTGGGGTATTCCGGTTCCGGTAGAAGGTGCAGAAGGAAAAGTATTGTATGTATGGTTCGATGCACCTATCGGCTATATCTCTAATACAAAAGAGCTGTTGCCCGATTCATGGGAGAAATGGTGGAAAGACCCTGAAACACGCCTGATTCATTTCATTGGAAAAGATAACATCGTGTTCCACTGTATCGTATTCCCGGCCATGTTGAAGGCAGAAGGAAGCTACATTCTTCCGGACAACGTGCCTTCTAACGAGTTCCTGAACCTGGAAGGTGACAAGATTTCAACTTCACGCAACTGGGCAGTATGGTTGCACGAGTACCTGCAGGATTTCCCTGGCAAACAGGATGTATTGCGCTACGTGCTGACTGCTAACGCTCCGGAAACTAAGGACAACGACTTTACATGGAAAGATTTCCAGGCTCGTAACAACAACGAACTGGTAGCAGTATACGGTAACTTCGTAAACCGTGCCCTGGTGCTGACTCACAAATATTTCGATGGAAAGGTTCCGGCTTGTGGTGAATTGAACGACTACGACCGTGAAACACTGAAGGAATTTGCCGACGTAAAAGAAGAAGTAGAAAAACTGCTGAACGTGTTCAAATTCCGCGACGCACAGAAAGAAGCCATGAACCTGGCCCGCATCGGAAACAAATACCTGGCAGATACAGAACCATGGAAACTGGCTAAAACCGACATGGCACGTGTGCTACCATCCTGAACATTTCATTGCAGTTGGTTGCCAACCTGGCCATTGCTTTTGAACCGTTCCTGCCGTTCAGTTCTGAAAAACTGCGCAAGATGCTGAACATGGAAAGCTTCGACTGGGAACAGCTGGGACGTACAGACTTGCTGGCAGAAGGCCATCAGCTGAACAAGCCTGAACTGTTGTTCGAAAAGATTGAAGACGACGTTATTCAGGCACAGGTAGATAAATTGCTGGCTACCAAGAAGGCCAACGAAGCAGCCAATTACAAGGCTAATCCGATTAAACCGACCATTGCTTTCGAAGAATTTGAGAAACTCGACATCCGTGTAGGTACTGTATTGGAATGCGAAAATGTACCTAAGATGAAGAAGCTGCTGAAATTCAAGATTGCCGACGGACTGGAAAACCGTACCATTGTCAGCGGTATTGCTCAGCATTACAAACCGGAAGACTTGGTAGGCAAGCAAGTGCTGTTTATCGCCAACTTAGCTCCTCGTCAGTTCAAAAACGGCCTGGTGAGCGAAGGTATGATTCTCAGCGCAGAAAACTTTGACGGTTCATTGTCCGTTACCACTACTTTGAACGAAGTAAAACCAGGAAGCGAAGTAAAATAATCTACTTTAAATAATTAAAGAAATTGAGAATGAGCGGATAAGAGAATCCCGCCATTCTCAATTTTCTTTTCCTCATAAACTCCACACAATCCTCAAATATGGCAGAGTCACTTAAAGAAAAAACGGCGAAAGGCTTGTTTTGGAGTGGCATCAATAACGGTGCTATGCAGCTCTTGAACCTGATATTCGGAATCGTGACTTCACGCATTCTGAATGATACCGATTACGGTATGATAGGTATGCTGAGTATCTTTTCTCTCATTGCAGCATCTCTTCAGGAAAGCGGATTCACTTCGGCACTTGCCAACAAGAAAGAAATCCGCCACGAAGATTACAACGCTGTATTCTGGTTCAGCAGCGCCATAAGTGTCACACTCTACCTCATCTTGTTTTTCTGTGCCCCACTGATAGCCGATTTCTACGACAATGAAAATCTGATTCCTCTGGCTCGATATGCTTTTTTAGGCTTTGTTATTTCCAGCCTGGGCATTTCACAGAACGCTTATTTGTTCCGCAACCTGATGGTCAAACAAAAAACCATTGCCAGCATCAGCGGACTAGCCGTTTCAGGCATCGTAGGAATCATTATGGCCTGCTTGGGATGTTCTTACTGGAGCATTGCAACACAAAGCATTGTCTACATCAGCGTCCTGAACATCTGCCTGTGGAGTTTTTCACCCTGGAGACCCACCCTGAAATTCAGTTTCAAACCTCTGAAAGATGGTAAACTTCAGTGCCAAACTGATGATAACCAATATCTTCAATCATATCAACAATAACTTGTTTTCCATCATTTTAGGGAAATACTATTCCGAAAAAGAAGTTGGACAATTTAACCAAGCCAACAAATGGAACTACATGGGGCACTCCTTTATCAG
>ENA-OQHA01000262-OQHA01000262.1-human-gut-metagenome-genome-assembly--contig:-NODE-262-length-28034-cov-2.855305_pt1 | contig 28034 bp, 36 predicted proteins | sample MGYA00242558_ERZ504707 | MGnify/ENA primary metagenome ERZ504707 (study PRJEB26092, sample SAMD00036197) | human gut metagenome | host: Homo sapiens | study: EMG produced TPA metagenomics assembly of...
CATATCTGGATGCTGGTGATGAATCCTTTGGATTTCAGTGGATAGTCTTTCGTTTCGAAGTTCATTATTACTTTTCGGATATTTTCCCCAGCGGTAATACGCAGAACGTGTAACATTAAGATATTTACAAAGTCTATCTATGGGATAATGCTTAGTAGACGATAGTTTTTGGATGGCTTCATATTCGGCTAACCGATGGATTAAAGATAGCGACCCCTCCTTTCCAGTTCTCTGACTTTTTTTAACAGATCATTCTCCATTTGTAGGTCTAGATTTCTTCTTTCCAGTTCAGCTATCTTGTCACGTAGCTCTTCTTCAGGTGTTCTGCTTGGAAGAGAAGCTATACGACGTCCACGTCTGTCTTCCAGACCCGCTTGACCCATCTTTTCGTATCGTATTACCCAATTGCGAACTTGTTGATAGGAACAATCATATTTGAGTGCCATTGCACCATAATTCTTATCATTTGCAAGACAATCTGTTACTATTTTTAATCTCTCATCAAGTGTAGTGTTCTTTGCCTTTTTCATGTAAGCACCTCCAGTGGATGTTTTTAATATTCCACCAGAATTATACACCTTAATCCAATCGGAAAGCTGTCTGTGTGAACGAATTCCGTATTTTGTGCAAATATCCTGAAGAGATCCTTCTCCGTTAAGATAATCATTTATAGCAGATATTTTTAAATCTTTTGAATAAGATTTGTTTTTCGGTTGATTGAGTAATCCAGTTGGTCCATCATACTGATAAATAGAAATCCAATTTCGAATACTATGATGATCAACTCCCAATTCTTTTCCTGCTTGCTGTATGCCAATTTCTCCTGCAAGGTAGCGTTCGACTATTTTTACTTTTTCTACTGGTTCTATCTTACTCTTTCTGAACATGAAAATACCCCCATATAGGACTTTTATATTTCATTGTCCTATATGAGGGTAGCATATCAGTCATATCATGATAGCGTGCGGGTTCCTTTGGTTTCACATGCATTATTCTGATGCCGAATGGGATATCAGAAATTTGTTGAATAATTTGACAATCTGACTCCGCTTACGTAAGGTCAGTGGAATACAGTCATCGTTGGTTAATTGAATCTCGGTATCCAGAATGTCCTGAATATAGTTCATGTTTACAAGATAGCTGCGATAACAACGGATAAAAGAATTGTCATTCAGCGTGCTCTCGATATGATTTAACGCCATGTTGGTTTCGTAAGTTTTTCTGGAAGTATGTATCATGCATTTTCTTCCAATGCTTTCAATATAAAAAATCTCAGAAACCGGGATGTGATATAAAAGCCGGTTGGAATATACATTGAGTGTATGGGTTGAAGGGAATATCGGAAGCAAAAGTCTGGTAAAGACTTTCTCAAAATCTTCTTCTCTGATTGGCTTCAGAATGTATCCTTCAACTCCAAGATTATAGCTTGCCAGGCAATGTTCAGTGCTTTTGGCCGTGAAGATAATTATTGGAGGGTTTGGACCATCTTTCAATTGTCTGGCAGCCTCTATACCATCTGTCCCCGGCATTAAAATTCCCAAAAAATGAGGGAATATTCTTTCGGGGATGCTAACAACTCGTCTGTTGAAGTAAAGGTATCTACTTCTAATAATGCATGATTGAGCATATGATTCTTAATATTGGCGTCCAAGAACTCACTAATACGTGTTATGTCGGTATCATATCTATCGCAAATTGCAATATTCATATATAGCCCCTTCCCGAACAGATAAAACGTATTTTTATATAAATATAAATAGAATATGCTCTATATAATTATAATATAACATAGATTAAGAGTGAAAAGATAGAAAAATGATACAAATGGACAGTAAATGGAATATATTAACAGAAAAATATAAGAATTTGGAGCAATCAAACAAAAAAATATAAAATTAATGCGAAGATTTGTCGAAAAACGTAGAAAAATTAAAGCAATATTTTGATGTTGCAGGAAGAAAACTGCGATGGTATGATAAAAAAGAAATTGAGTACTATTTAATGTATACATAAAAAACAATGCGAAGGATGTGCTGAGAATTGTACCATAATTTGCGAAAAAACGGAACGGACGAAGTGCGGATAGAGAAAAGCAGGTTGAGGAATATGAAGTTGTAGATACAAGAGAATATGTTGGTATGCTTAAGGAACTGACGGAAGAGGGAAAGGAAGTCAGCATGCTGGTCTTTGGAAGCAGTATGGCACCGTTTCTGATCCATGCAAGGGATATGATATATTTCAAAAAGCCGGACAGAGAGCTTCAAAAAGGTGATATTGTATTTTTTCGAAGAAAGAGCGGGCAGTTTGTCATGCACCGGATATGGAAGATCAGGCCGGAGGGGTATTATATCGTGGGCGATGCACAGACACAGATAGAAGGACCGGTAAAGAGAGAGCAGATATTTGCTCTGATCACCAAAGTCAGAAGAAAAGAAAAGTGGCTGGAGCCGGGAGATTTCTGGTGGGAATTCTTCGAGCATGTATGGCTGCATATGATTCCGCTCCGCCGGGGGATTATGTGGTGTTATGCGAAGGTGATTAAATGATAAAATATTTTGTATTGTTTTAGGTGCTTTCCTTGCATTTTAAAAAACAGATGGATATAATGGGTTAGTATAAAAGGGAAGGAGTGGTATCATGATTTTAGTAGATAAAAGCATAAAGGAACGCTCCGGAGAAATTTTTTGCGAGGGATATGCGGAAAAATATGTAAATGCAATTTCCTATGACCTTCACATTAAAGGTGTAATTTGCGATGATGCCTTAAAGGATAGTTATACATTACATCCGGGAGAATTTATATTTGTTCAGACAAGGGAAATGATACATATGCCGAAAGATCTTATAGGAAGGATTGGAGAAAAGAATTCCCGTATAAGACAGGGGTTGTCTGTGGCAGGTCCGCATTATTATCCAGGGCATAAAACATATATTTATTTGAGGATTCAGAATATAACATGTGCCAATATAACTATAAGGGAAAACGACAGTATTGCGCAGATAATTTTTGAACAATTAGAGTCAGTTCCGGAAAAAGCATATGATGAACAGGAAGATGCATCATTTAATGATGAATATCAGTATCGCGGACTGGCAAATTACCGGGATGAATATGAGGCTCGAACCGAAGAATTAAAGAAGGCAAATGAATCTCTGGAAGAAAAAGAAAATCATATATATGCTAATATTCTTACATTTATGGGAATCTTTGTTTCGATATTTTCTTTAATTATGGTTAATTTTTCAAATATTACGAAAGGAACGTTGACCAAGGGATTTATAGTACCGATGAATCTTTCGCTCGGAGTGGTTATTGCACTTTTTATGGGATTGATTTTGATATTTCTTAATAAGGCAAAGAGCAAAGGATTCCTGATAGCATATATTGTGATCTTAATAATATTAATTATAATGCTTTTAGTTGCACTATAAAGATAAGGCAGAGTTTTTTGTGACAGTATTTCATGAAAAAACTCTGTTTTTTAACAAAAGTAAAAAGTGACCCGGTTGCATACAGACGGCGGCAATGCTATGATGGAACAATAAAATCAAGGAGAAAAGTTATATGAAGATTGTAAAGGAATTTATATTAAGGGAGATCGCAGGTGAATGTGTACTGGTGCCGACGGGGGCAACTTCGCAGGAGTTCAATGGAATGATCACGATCAGTGATACGGCTAAATTCATCTGGGAGAATATCGAAAAGGTGGATAGCTGGAAGAGATGATCCGGATGGTGCTGGATACATATGAGATTGATGAAGAGACTGCAAGAAGGGATACGATCGCTTTTGTCGGTGCGCTTGTGGAGAATGGCTTTATTGAGTGTACGAGGGAAGATGGAACATGGTAGAACAGAATGAGTCAATCACCCGCCTGTACAGGATCGGGCATACGGAGATTGAGATTACGGCTCCGTTATCTATGAAAAGTCCGCGGAATCTGGAAAAATTCCGGATCGGGCAGCAAAGAGGCCGGATGATGAGGTTATCCATTATCAGGTAGAGATGACAGAGAACCTTGATGAGATCAAAGAAGATCTTCTGGGGAAAAAGACGGGAAGAGTGATCTACCGTGATAATCTTACGGTATTTCAGACGTCGGGCGGGGAATGCCGCTTTATTAATTTTCTTGGAATGGACTGGCATTATGCGGTGAGCAGCCAGGAGGGTGTAAATCAATATCATGTCTGGTTTGTTCCCGAAGTGGCAGAGATGCTTGACCAGGATACGGTATACCTGGCGGCCTTCTCGCTGGAAAAGCAGGCTATTAAAGATCATTCGATGATACTGCATTCTGCATATATGTGTTATGAAGATACGGCAGTGCTCTTTTCTGCGCGTCTGAGACGGGAAAATCCACGCAGGCAGGCTTGTGGGAAAAGTATCGCGGAACATGGACGGTGAATGGCGACCGTTCGCTTCTTATCCGTGAAGAAGATGGATGGTATGCGAACGGATGGCCGGTATGTGGAAGCTCAGAGATCTGTAACAATAAGTCCTATCCGGTCAGAGCAATCGTTATGCTGTCACAGGCGAAAGAAAATCGTATCAGCCGTCTGAAAGGGCTTGAGGCTCTGCGGAAAGTAATGGAACAGATTACGATCAATGCATGGAACAGCGAGTTTCAGATACAGGCAATGGATGAGCTTGAGATTTTACTGAAGGAGGTTCCGGTATATCATCTGGAGTGCGACATATCCGAAGATGCGGTGAGATGTCTGGAAGATGTACTTGCCGGTGGACGAGGAGAGGAATAAATGCAGGAAAATAATGATAAAAATCAAGGAAAGAACGGCCTGTCTTTCGAGTCTCTGGATATTCTGATCGCGAAGTGGAAAGATGGGACATTTTCGGAGATCATTGATGACTGGAAATGGATATTCAGCTACAGTGTCCGGTATAAGTGGGCAATCGTGTTCTATACGATCCTTGGTATCTTCAGTACTTCTATGGGACTTGTCAGCAGTGTGGCGGGGAAATATCTGATCGATATCATTACCGGGTATAAGACGAATAACTGATGATCCTGATCATTGTTATGGTAGGAAGTTCATTGTTCAGCCTTCTGTTCAGCAGCATTATCAGCCGTATCTCGGCCAAATTAAGTATTTATATCAATAATGATATCCAGGCGGATATATTCGATAAGATCGTGGATGCCGACTGGCTGGCGATCAATAAGTATTCTAACGGAGATGTGCTGAACCGCTTCAACGGAGATATCGGAACGGTCAGCAGTAATGCGATCAGCTGGCTTCCGACGATTGTGATCGCAATCTATAATTTCATAGCGACATTTCTGGTTATTCTTCATTATAATGCGGTGATGGCAATTCTGGCACTGGCAAGCGCACCGTTCATGCTTCTGATGTCGAGGTTCATGATCAAGAAGCAGCGAGAATATAGTCAGAAGACCAGGGAAATGAGCAGTAAGCTGATGACGTTCGAGGTGGAAGCATTCTACAATTTGATACGATCAAATCATTTGGCATCGCACCGCACTACAGCCGGTTAATGCGCTGGTGGCAGGGTAAATTCAAAGATGTCAGTCTGGAGTACAATATGTTCTCCATCAAGACCAATATCCTGCTGTCGGTTATGGGCACGGGAGTGGAATTCATAGCGTTCGGATATTGTCTGTTCTTGCTGTGGACACATACGATCACATACGGAACGATGACATTATTCCTGCAGCAGAGAAGTAATCTGTCGGGCGCATTCAATAACGTGGTTTCGATCATCCCGTCATTTCTAAATAGTTCGGTGTCTGCACACAGAATCCGAGAGCTGGTAGAGCTTCCGAAAGAGGTGCATATCAGTGAGAGTGAGGAGCTGGATCCGTTCGCAGAGGATGGATTCGAGGTGCTGATGAAGGATGTGAATTTCGCATACGTAGAAGGGACAAGAGTTATTACGGATTCGTATTTTAAAGCGTGTCCGGGCGAGATCGTGGCGCTTGTGGGACCTTCCGGAGAAGGAAAGACGACGATGATCCGTCTGATCCTTGGACTGATCCGTCCGCAGGAAGGAGAGGCTGTGATCGTTGCATCCAACGGAAGAGAAATCGTCCTGAATGCAGAGACGAGACACTTCTTCGCCTACGTACCTCAGGGAAATACGATCCTTTCTGGTACGATCGCTGAGAATATGCGGATGGTCAAAGAAGATGCTACGGATGAAGAGATTATCGAGGCTTTGAAGATTGCCTGTGCATGGGAATTTGTAGAGAAGCTTCCGGATACGATCAACAGTGCGCTCGGAGAACGTGGACGCGGCCTTTCGGAAGGACAGGCACAGCGTATCTCTATCGCACGTGCAGTCCTTCGTAATGCACCGATCCTTCTGTTAGACGAGGCGACGTCGGCATTGGATGTAACGACAGAACGCAAGGTGCTGCGTAATATTATCGAGCAGAAGCCGAACAAGACTTGTATTGTGACAACACACAGACCAAGTGTGTTGAATATGTGCCAGAGGGTGTACCGTGTTATGGAGACGAAGGTTACGGAATTGGACGAGGAAGAATCAAGCCGGATGGCGATAGATTTCTAATTAGTACAAGTAATTATTAGTAGAATGTGCATAATCACGCATAAAAGTGTAATAAAACGACGTGAAATGACAAGTAAACAGTATTGAAAATATTAAAAAATGTAGTTATAATTATAGATAATAAGAATTGTCTATAACAATAAGGATTTTAGTATTGAATTTAGCATTAGACTTTTATATAATGGAGTAATATAGACAGAGGTTTATGGGTAACAAGAGTAAAATAATAAAAGGAGTGTATAAGTATGAAGAGGGCGTATGTTAGACCTACTATGGTAGGCGAAAGATTTGTAGCTAATGAGTATGTAGCAGCTTGTGGCGATAAAGGAAAGGTGTATAAATTTAAATGTGATGCTGGCGGTGGTAAATCTGGAAATGTATATCTAGAAACTAATGGTAAGGAGGGATTACAGCTGTTCGACATAAATAATAATGATACGTATCTAAGTAAGTATCATGCTTGTGGGACAACACATGATGCGAATGCTGCAGATGAATTTTTGGATGGCTATTATGTGAGAGGAATAACTGTGACGCCGGTTAAAGTATGGCGTGGAGAAAAGGGTGATAATGCTCATTGTACAATAAACCTTAATATAAAAGATTGGGAGACAGCAAAGTCATAAAAAATAAATCTATATACATATCGAAAAGAACCGGATTCCCGGTTCTTTTTTTAAAATCTACAGGAAATATCGAGGAACCAATATGGAATTAATGGAAGATGGAACGACAATAGAGCAACAGATGTTTGCAATGGCGGCAGAGAAGAAAGTGCCGCTATATGGAGTGCTGGAATTGCTGCCGCTTTGTAATCTGAACTGTGATATGTGTTATGTGCGTATGAGCAGAGAAGAGATGGAAGAGGTGGGAAGCTGCGCACGATGGAAGAATGGACGAAAACGGCAGAAGATATGATGAAAGCCGGGACACTGTTTGTTCTTTTGACAGGTGGAGAGCCGCTGCTGTATCCACATTTCCGCGAGTTATATCAAAAACTCCGTGAACTTGGGATGATTATTACGATTAATACGAATGGAACGCTGATCGATGAGGCGTGGGCAGATTTTTTTTGCGGAAAATAAACCAAGAAGAATCAATATTACATTATATGGTGCAAGCAATGAGACCTATGAGCGTTTGTGCCATTATCCGGGAGGACTTGATAAGGCGGTGAACGGCATCCGGCTTTTGCGTGAGAGGAACATTGATGTGAAAGTGAATGGAAGTCTTGCAAAGGCGAATGTGGATGACAGGATGAAGATCATAGAGCTTGGTGAATCACTGGATGCTCCGGTGAGGATCGATACTTATATGTATCCGTCCGTGAGAGAACGAAATCATGCCTATAATAATCAGGCCAGACTGGATCCGGAGATGGCGGCAAAAGCAAGAGTGGAAGTTTTTGCAAAGAGAGATGGGAGAAGAAGTATTTGCCCAATACCGCAAGATCCAATTAGACGAAGCAGAGAATACTCCGGAAGGAGAGGCAGTTCCGGGACAGATGGCGTGTCGCGCCGGTAAGAGTTCTTTTGTGGTGAACTGGCAGGGCGAGATGCGATCCTGTGTGGTACTGGATAAGCCAAGCATACCGCTTCGGGATGTGGAGTTTGAGGAAGCGTGGAAGTTTACAAAAAAAGAAACAGAGAGTCTTAGAATTTCGGCCAGATGCAGTAGTTGTAAGCTTAGAAAGGTATGTAACACTTGTGTGGCAGCGGCAATTGCGGAGACCGGAAAGGCAGACGGCGTACCGGAATATTTGTGCAGATACACAGAAGCAACAGTCAGATATCTGAAGGAGACAAGTAAGAAATAGTAATGAAATAGTAAGTATCGTTTTCTTTACTCCATAATTTGAAAATGATATAATAAAAAAGACTATAAATTACAAAGGATGATGAGATGATAGATATACATGCGCATATACTCCCGGGGATTGATGACGGAGCCGAAGATATGTATGATACGCTGGAGATGGCACGTATGGCAGCAGACAGCGGAGTGGACAAGATCATAGCGACCCCGCATTGCAATATCCCGGGAATGTATGGGAATTATTTCGGGAGAGAATATATTGACAGATATGAAAGTGTGGTCAGAGCGGTCAGAAAAGAGAAGATCCCGATAGAGATCCTGCCGGGAATGGAAGTATTTTCGACAGAAGACCTTCCGGAGCTGATCGTGAATCATAAGATCATGCCGCTTAACCAGAGCCGGTACATACTGATGGAATTTGCATTTGATGAAGATCCTGAATTTGCGGATTCTATTCTGAAGAGAGTTGAAGAAGTCGGAGCAAGACCGGTGATCGCCCATGTGGAAAGGTATGAATTTATACAGGATTATCCGCAGATCGCGTACCGCTGGTTCAGAAAAGGATATGTGATTCAGGCGAATAAGGGAAGTTTCCTCGGAAGATTCGGAGGAGGACCGAAGCGTGCGGCCGACAGTCTTTTGCGGCATAATCTGATTTCTGTGATCGCAAGTGATGCACACAGCCCGCTTCAGAGGACGCCGTATATGATGGATGTGTATGAAGAACTGAGCCGGGAGTATTCCGAGAACCATCTGGATGTGCTGTTTCAGTATAATCCGGCAAGGATCTGTGACAACCAGGAAATCCTGAGATTAGAACCGGTCCCGTATTCCGGACGGCAACAGCTATATTAACAATAAAGGAGAAGAATTATGAGGAGACTAAAAATAGCAGTATGCCTGATATTTGTGGCATCCTGTGTCATATTTGCCGGATATACTGTGAAGTCCAAGATGTTGGAAGACCATACACCGCCGGTGATCACATGCAAGGATAAGACGGTGACACTGAGTGTGCAGACCGATCAGAAGAAGCAGAAGAAAGCACTTCTGAAAGGTGTCAAAGCAGAAGACAACCGTGACGGTGACCTGACATCGTCTGTACGTATCGCTTCGATGTCGCATTTTATTGCGCCGGGCAAGCGTACCATTACGTATGTGGTATTCGATAAGGCGAATCAGGTAGGGACACTGGAAAGAACCGTACAGTACAAAGATTACACGCCGCCGAAGATCCATCTGAAGGCACCGCTTAGATATTCGACAACAGAGGTGGGAAAGGCGAACCTTACGGAGAATATGAAGGCAGAGGATTGCCTTGACGGTGACCTGACCAGTCAGATACGTACCAGTCTGGATGATGGTATGTATAATGCAGCTGCAGGAATTTACAAAGTGACTGTACAGGTAAGCAACAGTGCGGGTGATGTGTGTTCTGTGCCTCTCGAAGTGACCGTAACAGAATCCGGTGACAGACAGGAGCAGATGAAAGAATATCCGGTATTATCGGATTATATCGCATATACAACAGTAGGACATGAAATCGATCCGATGTCTTATGTCAAAGGTATGGAGATGAATGGTGCAACATATACGTATGCGGATGACGGAGAAGCTCTTGCAGGTACAAGAGAAGCGATCAGTGTGAAATCAGAAGTGGATTATTCCAAAGCAGGGGTTTATCCGGTGGAATATTCTTATATGGCAGAGGGAGCACCGACTGCGGTGACAAAGTTATTCGTTGTGGTACAGGATCAGGAGGGAACACAGGATGGAAAGTAATAATAGAAATGACATGCCGGCATTTATGGATACTGACCTGGATCCGTATACTCTTGTGCATGATATAGTGTCCAACTGGTGGGTGATCATCCTGGGGGCAATTGCGGGAGCGTTGTTAACTTATGTAGTTGTAAGCAGCAGATATGTTCCTGAGTATACAACGCAGGCGACATTCGTAGTGTCATCCAGAGGGGATGCGAATGCATACAGTAATCTGAGTTCGGCCAACACAATGGCGAAGACATTTGAGAAGATATTAAAAAGTAACATTATGGAGAAGAAGATCTGTGAGAAGCTGAAGGTGGAAGAGCTGGATGCAGACATTCATGCAAAGGTGCTGGAAGGTACCAATATGCTGGTCTTAAGTGTGACGGCAGATACGCCGAAGGATTCCATAGATATTATCCGTACGGTCATGGATAACTATAGCAGCGTATCGCTGTATACGGTGGGCAGTGCGGTTATGGATGTGCTGGAGGAGCCGAAAGTCCCGTATACACCGGATAATCCGCTGGATGCAGGCGGACAGGCTAAGAAGGGCGGACTTGTGGCAGGAGCACTGGTGCTCATCCTCCTCGGACTGTTCTCTTATATGAAGAATACTATTAAACAGGAGAATGAGATCGAGAAGAAGCTGGATGCCAGAAGTCTCGGAGCCATCAGTTATGAATGGAAATATAAGACGATCCGGGATATATTCCGGCGTAAGAAAAAAGCGATCCTGGTTGATGATCCGGTAGCAAGCTTCCGGTTCGTGGAAAGTTATAAGAAACTGGCGGCCAAGGTAGAATACCGGATGGCAAAGAATGAACAGAAAGTCCTCGTGGTAACCAGTGTATCTGAAAATGAAGGAAAATCTACGGTTGCCGCCAATCTGGCGATCACGCTGGCAGAACAGTCCAAGAGGGTACTGCTGGTAGATGGTGATATCCGAAGACCGTCGCAGTTCCTGATCTTTGGTATGGAGCCAAAAGAGGAGAATGAACTGGGAGAGTATCTGAGAGGGAACGGATCTCTTGCGGATGTCATGGTTCCGTGTACCAGAAAGCATATGTTGTTCATGGGTGGAAAGAACTGCTATTCCTCATCGACGGAGATGCTTAACTCGGAGTCATTTTTAAGCTAATGGCTGCAAGCAGGAAATTTGTGGATTATGTGATCATTGATACACCACCGGCAGGAATCATCGGAGATGCGCAGATATTTGCACATTGTGCAGATGCGGTTATGATCGTGGCAAAGCAGAATTATATGCTGGCTGAAGACATCAATGAAGTAATGGACGCTTTCCGTGACAAGGAAGGTAAGGTACTGGGAGTTGTACTGAACGGTGTAAGATCGTTCTCCGGCCTGGTGGACAGTCCGGTGGGACATTATTATGGTAAATACAGCAAATACGGACGTTACGGCAATTATGGAAGAAGTAAAGGAATGTAGAATATATGGGCGATTATAGAGACAAATCAGGAAGTGAACGTGTAGATGCGCCTGAGAAGATTGATCTGACAAATGTTATGTTGGATGTTTATCATGGTGTGAAGAGGCTGTGGTGGCTGTTCATCGGGCTTATAATTATTTGCGCAGTACAGTCTTATTTCTCGGTGAGTACCAGTTATCAGTCAAAATATGTGGCATCGGCAACAGTGTCGGTGACATCTGTCGGCGGCATGGACTATGTGAATGCACAGTCTGCCCAGCAGATGGCGGAAGTGTTCCCGTATATTCTTACCAGTGGTGTACTGAAGGATGTAGTTGCTGAGGACATGGGGCTTGATTCTATGCCGGGATCGATCGATGTTAAAGCGGATGACGGAACGAATCTTCTGACAATATCCGTATCGGGAAATGATCCGCAGATGGCATATAAGACGTTAAAATCAGTCATAAAGAATTATCCGAAAGTTGCGGAATTCGTACTTGGAGAGACCAAGCTTACGATTCTGGATGAGACCGGTATCCCGACAGATATCAAACGTGAGGAGGTTATACGTGGATCTTACAAGCGAGGTGCTTTAAAAGGTGCGATCATAGGTTGTGTGATTCTTCTGCTGTATGTGCTTTCCAGAAGGACTGTGAAGTCAAGAAAGGATCTGAAGAAGAATATCAATCTGCAGGATCTGGGAAGTATCCCGTATGTCCGCACGAAAAAGCGTAAAAAAGAGACATTTTATAATTCAGTGAGCCTGTTAAATGAAAGAATCTCCATGAGTTATCTGGAAGCGATAAGAAAGCTTCGTATCCGTATTATGAAAGATGTGGAGAAAAAGGAATACCAGACCCTGCTTGTTACGAGTTCGATCCCGGGAGAAGGTAAGACGACACTTTCGGCGAATCTGGCAATTTCCATTGCACAGCAGGGAAAGAAAGTACTGCTGGTCGACTGTGATCTTAGAAATCCTTCGATTGCGGGAGTGATGAACGAGCAGGAACCACATCCGGGACTTGGCTCGGTTCTTAAGAAAGAAGTGCCGTTATCTGAAGCAATTACCAATGTAAAGCTTCCGAAGGAAAGAACGAATGAGAACGGAAGCCTTCATGTCATTTTCGGCGGCGCACCGGATGGAGAGAATTCGCTGTTGATAGGAAGCGGACGTATGAGAGCACTGATCGAAGCTCTGAAGTCCAAATATGACATTATCATCCTGGATACTGCGCCATCCGAACTTCTGGCAGATGCACCGCTTTTGGGCAAATATGTAGATGCGGCCCTTTATGTGATCCGCTATGATTATACGAAGCTTCGCGAGATCAGAGAAGGTGTAGAAAGCCTTGCATTAAGTGGAATCGATATGCTGGGATATGTGTTCAATGGTGATAATTCATCCGGCGGACAAGGATACGGCTATGGATACAGACGTTACGGCAATTACGGCAGTTATGGAAGCCACTACGGAAGTTATGGTAAATACGGAGCTTACGGTCACTATGGCAAGATGGAAAAAGGTTCGACGGACAAGTTTGGCCGTGTGATCAAGGACTAGGGGGACACAGACAGATGAAGTTTTTTCGAAAACACAAAAAACGTAAGATTGCAGGAATTATAATATTATTGATCGTATTGCTGATTGGCGGTATCTACGGGTCGATCTGGTGGAAATTCTACGGGGACTCTGTAGGGGTTGTGTCGGCAGACAAAGTAGATCCGAATGCAAAGAAGGTTAAGATCGCCAAAGAAAAGAGAAAAGACAAGGATGTATATAATGTCCTTCTGGTAGGTACGGATTCCAGAGATCCGGATGCGGACCGGGGACGTTCTGATAGTATGATGATGGTATCCTTTAACAAAAAAGAAGGAAAATCAACAGCAATCTCATTCCTGAGAGACTCGCTGGTTGATATTGACGGACATGGAAAGAGCCGTCTGGGCCATACTTATGCATACGGCGGAGTGGGACTTACGATCAACACGATCAATAAGACATATGATCTTGATATTCAGAATTATATTACGATCAGCTTTGATGATCTGGTAAATGTAATCGATGAGATTGGCGGTGTGACCGTATTCATCAGTGAAGAAGAGGCTGCTTATTACAGAGAGAATGGTATGCCGGATATTCAGGCCGGAGATGTGACACTGACCGGATCCCAGGCACTTGCGCATGCGAGAAACCGTACACTGGGCAATGATTTTGAAAGAACAAGACGTCAGAGAAGTGTAATGTATGGAATCTACCGTAAGATTATGGAGAAGAAGGATCCAAGCGCATTACTGCCTCTGATCAATTACGCTGTAAATCATGTAAAGACGAATATGAGTGTATCGGAGATGTACTCTATGGCAAAAGATGTTCTGTCGGTAGACGATCTGAAGATGCAGCAGACATGCATTCCACAGGACGGAACGTATACAGATATCACTTATGAGGGTATGCAGGTACTGAAGGTTGATTTTGATGCGAATAAAAAGAAGATCGAGCAGTTGTTATATTAAAGTGATTTACAAAAGATGAATATAAGGGGACAGTAAACGGGCGAGTATAATGAAACAGAGCAAGAAAGTTGTGGCCAGGATTATAATATTGATCTTGGCTTTATTTACAGTAATACCGGGAACGGTAAGCCAGAAAGTATATGCGGAACCTGGCGGCAGTGAGAGCAGTCAGGCGGCAGACGCATCAAAAGATGATTCCAATAAGAAGGAAGAGAAAAAAGAAGAAGATATGACGCCGGAAGAGCGGGAAAAGAAGGCAGAAGAAGATGCCTATAAGATGGAGATCCAGTCGAACGGTTGGAAGAACTGGCCAAAAGGACCGCACATACGGTGAAGCTGCAATCGTGATGGATGCGGGAACAGGAAGCATCTTATATGCGAAAAATATTGATGAACATGAGTACCGGCAAGTATCACAAAAGTCCTGACCAGTCTTATTGCTTTAAAATACGGCAATCTGTCAGACAAGGTAACATTTTCCAATGACTGCATATCTTTTATGCAGCCGGGAGATTCTTCGGTTGGATTAAAAGAAGGTAATGTGATCTCGCTGGAACAGGCATTATATGCGACGCTGCTTGCCTCAGCGAATGAAGCAGCTTATGCGGTGGCGGAAAATGTCGGGAAAAATGCCGGACATGATTACAACTGGTTCATCCAGCAGATGAACGAAGAATGTAAAAGTCTTGGCGGCAATAATTCCAATTTCGTCAATGCGAACGGGCTTCATGATGACAATCATTATACATGTGCGCGCGATATGGCTTTGATCGGCAGAGAGATCTGGCGCTATCCGGAATTCCTGAAGATCTGCCAGGAGCAGAGTTATAAGATCCCGGCATCCGATACGACGGAAGAACATGTATTTCCACAGCATCATAAGATGCTGATCAAAGAAAATAAAAATTATTACCAGTATGCGGTTGCAGGAAAGACAGGATATACATCGAATGCATTATCTACGCTGCTCACATTGGCCGATAATGGCAATATGAAACTGGTATGTGTCGTACTTCGGACACATGGTGTGAATATATATCCGGATACGAAGAATCTGTTCGAATATGCATTTAACAATTTCCAGAAGATCCAGGTGGCAGATGAGAAGAAACCGGATGAAGTAGAGAAATTTATATCGGCTGCGGATAGCCAGAGTGCTGTATCGGCACAGTCAGATGGAAGTGAGGATACAGAATCCGTGCAGACAGGCGGAAATGAATATCAGCCGCTGGAGGACGGACATGTGATCCTGCCGAAGGATGTATCATACAAAGATATAGATTATGAAATTACGGATGTAGATGAAGATACCGGAGAGGGAACGATCCGGTATATATATGACGGCCATCAGGTTGGAAGTGCAACGGCAAAATTTACGGATAAGTATTTACAGAAAGTAAGCACCAGGAAAGAACGTGTGGACAGTAAGCCGAAGGATGTGGATAATTCCGGTGATTCGAAGAAAAACGGTGGAAAATCAAGTGCAAAGAGTATCTGGAAGAATTTTCTGCAAAAAGTAGAAGCAGTATGGGATTTCGGACAGAAAAAATTTGCCGGAAAATCAAGTACAGAAAAATATATGATCGCCGGAGGATGCGTAGCACTGGTGATTCTGATCTTCAGTCTGATCGTGCTGCTTATACGCCGTAGAAGATAAAAATAGAAAATATATGAAAATACGGAGAAAAACCGATTAAAAAGGTAAAAACCTTGACGGATTTAGGATTACTGCATATAATAAGGAATGTGAAAAACGCTGACGAAGACAGTAGGATATAACAGAACGCAATAGCGAGCCGGGGATGGTGGAAGTCCGGTACAAGTAAGATATATCTGAATATCACTTCTGAGTTGCAGATTTTGAACGGTTTCAGGGTGTGAACAAAAGCCTGACTGCCAAGTAAAAACTGACGGCATTCCTCCGTTACAGGGAAGACATATGATGGTATGTTAGGTGGTTTATAAACGTAAGTACAGCTTTCGTCCTATACAGGGCGGAAGCTTTTTTTATTCTATGTTTTAATTTTATGGAGGTAAATATGTATAAGAAAGTTTCTACGGATCTTAATTTTGTAGACAGAGAAAAACAGACAGAGAAATTTTGGGAAGACAATGACATCTTCAGAAAAAGTATGCGTGACCGTGAAGGCAACGAGATCTATATGTTCTACGATGGCCCTCCGACAGCCAACGGAAAACCGCACATCGGACACGTTCTGACACGTGTTATCAAGGATATGATTCCAAGATACCGTACAATGAAAGGATACGAAGTTCCAAGAAAGGCCGGATGGGACACACACGGACTTCCTGTAGAGCTCGAAGTTGAGAAGCTTCTCGGACTGGACGGAAAAGACCAGATCGAAAAATACGGTATCGAACCATTTATCAAGAAATGTAAAGAAAGCGTATGGAAATACAAAGGTATGTGGGAGGATTTCTCTAATACCGTAGGCTTCTGGGCTGACATGGATGACCCATATGTAACATACGATAACAACTTCATCGAGTCTGAGTGGTGGGCACTCAAGAGAATCTGGGACAAGAAGCTCCTTTACAAAGGATTCAAGATCGTGCCTTACTGCCCTCGTTGTGGAACTCCGCTTTCCGCACAGGAAGTAGCGCAAGGGTATAAAGATGTAAAAGAACGTTCTGCAATTGTTCGTTTCAAAGTAGTAGGAGAGGATGCATACTTCCTCGCATGGACAACTACACCATGGACACTTCCATCCAACATCGCACTCTGCGTAAACCCGGAAGAAGACTATGCGAAAGTAAAAGCTGCTGACGGATATACTTACTACATGGCAGTAGCTCTTCTTGATACAGTACTTGGAAAACTTGCAGAAGAAGGACAGAAAGCATACGAGATTCTTGAGACATACAAAGGTAAAGATCTCGAATACAAAGAATATGAGCCATTATACCAGTGTGCTTATGACTGCGCTTCTAAGCAGAACAAGAAAGCATTCTTCGTTACATGTGATACTTATGTAACACTGACAGATGGTACCGGTGTTGTTCATATCGCGCCTGCATTTGGTGAAGACGATGCCAAGGTTGGACGTAAGTATGACATGCCATTCGTACAGTTAGTAGACGAAAAAGGTAACATGGGAGAGACGACTCCATTTGCCGGATTATTCGTTAAGAAGGCTGACCCGGAAGTATTAAAAGACCTCGACGGACGTGGACTTCTCTACGATGCACCGAAGTTCGAGCACAGCTATCCACACTGCTGGAGATGTGATACACCACTTATCTACTACGCTCGTGAATCATGGTTCATCAAGATGACAGAAGTAAAAGATGACCTGATCGCTAACAACAACACAATCAACTGGATTCCGGAAAGTATCGGTAAAGGACGTTTCGGCGACTGGATTGAGAATGTTCAGGACTGGGGTATCAGCCGTAACCGTTACTGGGGAACTCCACTGAATATCTGGGAATGTGAGTGCGGACACCAGCATTCGATCGGAAGCATCGAAGAGCTGAAAGAAATGTCTGACAACTGCCCGGATGATATCGAACTTCACCGTCCATACATCGACGATGTAACGATCAAGTGCCCATGCTGCGGCAAACAGATGCACAGAGTACCGGAAGTTATCGACTGCTGGTTCGACAGTGGATCTATGCCATTTGCACAGCACCACTATCCATTTGAGAATAAAGAATTATTTGAAAAGCAGTTCCCTGCAGACTTCATTTCCGAGGCTGTTGACCAGACCCGTGGATGGTTCTACTCACTGCTTGCAATCTCAACACTGATCTTCAACAAAGCGCCATACAAGAACGTTATCGTACTTGGACACGTGCAGGATGAGAACGGTCAGAAGATGAGTAAGTCCAAAGGAAATGCAGTTGATCCATTCGACGCACTGGAGAAATACGGTGCAGATGCGATCCGCTGGTACTTCTATGTCAACAGTGCACCGTGCTTCCGAACCGTTTCCACGGAAAAGCCGTTGTAGAAGGTCAGAGAAAGTTCATGGGAACATTGTGGAACACCTATGCGTTCTTCGTATTGTATGCGAATATCGATGATTTCGATGCAACAAAATACACACTGGAATACGACAAGCTGTCCGTTATGGATAAATGGCTTCTGTCTAAGCTCAATTCCGCAATCAAGGCAGTAGACTATGATCTGTCCAACTACAAGATCCCGGAGGCTGCAAAGGCACTTCAGAGCTTCGTAGATGACATGAGTAACTGGTATGTAAGACGTAGCCGTGAACGTTTCTGGGCTAAGGGAATGGAACAGGATAAGATCAATGCTTACATGACTCTGTACACAGCACTGGTTGAGATCTGCAAGACAGCAGCTCCGATGATCCCGTTCATGACAGAAGAGATCTACCAGAACCTGGTAAGAAGCGTTGATGAAAGCGCACCGGAAAGTATCCACCTGTGTGACTTCCCTGTTGTAAATGAAGCACATATCGATACAGAGCTGGAAGCTAACATGGACAACGTTCTGAAACTGGTTGTTATGGGACGTGCATGCAGAAATACAGCCAACATCAAGAACCGTCAGCCAATCGGACAGATGTATGTAAAAGCTGATTTCGAAATTCCGGAATTTTACAAAGACATTGTAAAAGATGAATTAAATGTAAAGAATGTAACATTTACACAAGATGTTCGTGACTTTACTTCATATACTTTTAAACCTCAGTTAAAGACAGTCGGACCAAAATATGGTAAAATGTTAGGAGGTATTAAAGCAGCACTCGAAAACCTCGAAGGAAATGCAGCAATGGATGAGTTAAATGCTACAGATGCCCTGAAGCTTGATATCAATGGACAGGAAGTGACACTGTTCCATGAGGACCTGCTGATCGAATCCGCTCAGATGCCGGGATATGTATCTGAGAATGACAACGGAATCACAGTTGTTATGGATACAAACCTTTCCGAAGAACTTCTGGAAGAAGGATTTGTTCGTGAGATCATCAGTAAAGTACAGACCATGCGTAAGGAAGCCGGATTCGAAGTTATGGATAAGATTGCGGTAACTTACGAAGGAACAGAAAAAGCAGAGAAAGTATTTGCAGACAATGCATCTACGATCGCAGATGAGACACTGGCACTGGAAGTTACAAAGGCAGCACCTGCCGGCTACACAAAAGAGTGGAAGATCAATGGTGAAGCCGTAACGATTGGTGTAGAGAAGAGATAATCAAAGCCCAGTTTTTAAGAAGGGAAGTAGAAAATGTATAATCCAAGATTTGAAAAAGACGTATTTAAAAGAGATGTGCGGAACAATGTGAAGACATTGTTCCGTAAGGAAGTAGAAGAGGCAACTCCACAGCAGTTGTTCCAGGCAGTTTCTTATGCTGTAAAGGAAGCCATCATCGATGACTGGCTTGCAACACAGAAACAGTATGAGAAAGACGATCCGAAGACCGTATATTACATGTCCATGGAATTCCTGCTCGGAAGAGCTCTCGGAAACAACCTGATCAACATGACGGCATAGTAAGGAAGTAAAAGAAGCTCTGGAAGAGATGGGAATCGACCTGAACGTGATCGAGGATCAGGAGCCGGATCCGGCACTTGGTAACGGTGGACTCGGACGTCTGGCAGCATGTTTCCTGGATTCTCTTGCAACACTGGGATATGCATCTTACGGATGCGGTATCCGTTACCGTTATGGTATGTTCAAGCAGAAGATCAGAGACGGCTATCAGGTAGAAGCACCGGATAACTGGCTGAAAGATGGTAACCCGTTTGAGCTTCGCAGACCGGAATATGCGAAAGAAGTACGTTTTGGCGGAAATATCCGTGTGGAATACGATGAGACAGGAAAGACACACTTCGTTCAGGAGAACTATGAATCTGTAATGGCGATCCCTTATGATTATCCGATCGTAGGATACGGCAACCATATCGTGAATACACTTCGTATCTGGGATGCAGAAGCGATCGTAGACTTCCAGTTAGATTCTTTTGACCGTGGAGATTATCACAAAGCCGTTGAGCAGGAGAACCTTGCGAAGAACATCGTAGAAGTGCTTTATCCAAATGATAACCACATCGCAGGAAAAGAACTGAGACTGAAACAGCAGTATTTCTTCGTATCAGCAAGTATCCAGGCTGCAATTACAAAGTTTAAAAAGAAACATGGTGATATCAGTAAACTGCCGGAGAAAGTAACATTCCAGATGAATGATACACATCCGACAGTAGCAGTAGCAGAGCTGATGCGTATTCTTCTTGATGAGGAGAATCTCGGATGGAATGAAGCATGGGATATCACAACAAAATGCTGTGCATATACGAACCATACGATCATGGCAGAAGCACTTGAGAAATGGCCGATCGACCTGTTCTCAAGACTGCTTCCGCGTATTTACCAGATCATCCAGGAAATCGACCGCCGTTTCATCGCGCAGGTAAGAGCACAGTATCCTGGTAATGAAGAAAAGGTTAAGAAGATGGCAATCCTGATGGACGGCCAGGTGAAGATGGCACACCTTGCAATCGTTGCAGGTTATTCTGTCAATGGTGTTGCAAAGCTGCATACAGAGATTCTGAAGAATCAGGAACTGAAAGACTTCTATCAGATGATGCCGGAGAAGTTCAACAACAAGACAAATGGTATCACACAGAGACGTTTCCTCATGCATGCGAACCCGCTGCTTGCTGACTGGGTAACAGAGAAGCTCGGCACAAAAGAGTGATTACAGACTTGTCCAAGATGAGCGGATTAAAGGAATGGCTGGATGACGAAGAGGCTCTGAAAGAATTCATGACGATCAAGTTCAAGAACAAAGAGCGTCTTGCAGCTTACATCAAAGAGCACAACGGTGTAGAAGTAGATCCAAGATCGATCTTCGACGTACAGGTAAAACGTCTGCACGAGTACAAACGTCAGTTACTGAACATCCTGCATGTAATGTATCTGTACAACCAGATCAAAGAACATCCGGAAATGTCCTTCTATCCTAAGACATATATCTTCGGAGCAAAGGCTTCTGCAGGATATATCCGTGCTAAAGAGATTATCAAACTGATCAACTCTGTTGCGGATGTGATCAACAATGACCGCAGCATCAACGGCAAACTGAAAGTTGTCTTCATCGAAGATTACCGCGTATCCAACGCAGAGCTTATCTTCGCGGCAGCAGACATCAGTGAGCAGATTCTACAGCTTCCAAAGAAGCTTCCGGAACAGGTAACATGAAGTTCATGATGAACGGTGCACCGACTCTCGGAACAATGGACGGAGCAAACGTAGAGATCGTAGACGAAGTTGGAATCGACAATGCATTTATCTTCGGACTGAGTGCCGACGAAGTTATCAACTACGAGCAGAACGGCGGATATAATCCATATGACATTTACAACAATGATCCGGATATCCACAGAGTGGTAGACCAGATGGTAGACGGAACATATTCTAACGGCGATACAGAGATGTATCGTGACCTTTACAACAGCCTTCTGAATAATCAGGGGGGGGCAAGAGCAGATATGTACTTTATCTTAAAGGACTTCCGTTCTTATGCAGATGCTCAGGCTCGTGCAATGGAAGCTTACAAAGATAAAGAAAAATGGGCTAAGATGGCTCTTAAGAACACTGCTTGTTGTGGTAAATTCTCTGCCGACAGAACAATCCAGGAATATGTAGATGATATCTGGCATCTGGATCATGTTGTGATCGATGAGGATGAATTAGAATATTAAGAGAAGTTGTCAGTGGCAAGTTCTTTTGTATATGAATAATAAGAGAAGCTCTCTCATACATTGAGGTATGGGAGGGCTTTTTTATGTGGAACAGAAGGTATTATTATAGAGAAAAAATAAAAAAAGGCAGCCTGCTGGGCGCTTATCATAATATTATTGCCGTATATTGTAACTGTATTTGTAAATGGTCCAAAGATTGTAACTGCATCGAAAGTGGATGAGATGACAATAGATGTAAAGGGCGGTGGAAGATGCCGGTGGAAAAATATTGCATTGGAATATTGGCGAGGGACATGCCGGCAGAATATGAAGAAGAAGCATTGAAGGCCCAGGCAATCCTGGTGCGGACAGAAGTCTACCGGGCAATCCGGGATGCGGGGGAAGGACAGAAGCTTGAGAAAGAATTCTGGACCGAGAAACAGATGAAGTCGGCGTGGGGGATGCGATATGCAGAAAATTACCGCAAGTTAAAAAATGCGCTGGAATCCACGGCAGGACAAGTGCTATTCTATGAAGACGGTCTGGCGATGACACCATTTTTTAATCTGAGTAATGGATATACCAGGGATGCGAAAGAGGTTCTTGGAAAGGAGGAGTATCCTTATCTGAAGATTGTGGAATGCCCGGAGGATGTGAATGCAGAAGATGAGATACAGACGGTTGTATTGGGAGAAAAAGATATAGGGACGATGGATGTGGAGGTAGTGGAAACAGATTCTGTAGGATATGTATTAAAGATCCGTGTGGGAGATAATACCATCAGCGGGGAAGAATTCCGAAATAAATATAACCTAGCATCCAGCTGTTTTACCCTGCAGCGTTATAACGGCAAATTGCGGGTGACAACAAGAGGAACCGGACATGGGATCGGAATGAGCCAGTATACGGCAAATGAGATGGCAAAGAAGAAAAAAAGCTATAAAAATATTTTAAAATATTTTTTTAATGGAACAGAGATAAAAGAAGTGACAGAAATCGTAAAAGGTGTATAACTATATCACAATCTGGCAAAAATATGGTCAGAGGTGGTGATGAAATGAATAAAAATCAGAAACCGTCAATGTCAAAACGGCGTGCTACCGTAGCAGCAGTATTATGTTTTGTGGCAGCGATTGCAATAGCAGGAACATATACATTTAATGATTACAGAAAAACGCAGAAAAACGAATTGGCGAAGGCGGAAGAAAAGGCGAAACAAGACAGCGAAGCGGCAAAAGAAACCGGAACATCCAAGATTAAAAACGAAAGATATGACAAGTGATACGGATGAAAGTGACAGTAACGGAACCGGGAAAGACGGAACAACAACGGCTCTGGGACAACAGATTCCGGGACAACAGATTCCGGGACAACCGGAACTTCAGGATCAGAAGGAACCGGAACATCCGGATCATCAGGTCAGACCGGAACCCAGGCAACGGCAGGAAAAAGTCACAATATCAACTTTACGGAAGACAGTTACATCCTGTGGCCGGTGAACGGAGCCGTGATCATGAGCTACAGCATGGATAAGACAGTATATTTCCAGACGCTGGATCAGTACAAGTATAATCCGGCTGTGATCATCGAAGGCGCAGAAGGCGACCAGGTACTCTGCGGTGCGCCCGGAATCGTCAAGTCGATCGATGTCAGTGCACAGACCGGAACAACGGTTAACGTAGATATCGGAAATGGATATGAGCTGTTATATGGACAGTTGAAAGAAGTCCCGGTGAAAGTTGGGGATTATGTGGAAGCAAAGAGTGTGCTTGGTTATGTGAGTCAGCCGACAAAGTATTACAGCAAAGAAGGCTGTAATGTGTATTTTGAGATGCGAAAAGACGGACAGCCGGTGAATCCGGTGGAGTATACGGCGGATCAGGATTAACAGAAAGGGACCGGAGATTCTTAAGAAATTTTCCGGTCTTTTTTAGCGTTCTGCCGATATCAAAGTATGCGGAAAAATCTATGAACAGGGGATAAAATTGACTTTCCGTGGGATAATGGATAAAATAAAGTGGATTATTACAGGAAAAATCGGACCGATTGTGGATAAGTGGGGACAACTACATGAATTATACATACATCGTAAAGTGTGCGGACAGCACGTTATACACAGGGTGGACAAATGATCTGGATAAGCGGATAAAAGCACATAACAGTGGAAAAGGCGCAAAGTATACAAAGACCAGAAGACCGGTGAAGCTTGTGTATTATGAAGAGCATGAGACAAAAAATGAGGCAATGAGCGGGAATATGCGATCAAGCATTTGACCAGGAAAGAAAAAGAGATATTGATCAAGGGTAATGGAAACTTATGCGGAAGCTGGATGGTAAAGGGAGATATGATTAAAGCCGGTGAATTTGAGAAGATTAAGAAACTTACACGGGAAGCAAAAGAACTGGCAGAATAAATGAAAAAAGAGCTCGCATCAAGTCGGGAGAGATATTATTTAATATCCCGTGTGTGATGCGGCTCTTTTTATTCGCCATGTGTTCGAAAGAAGCTGCTAAACTATGCAAGAGATGTTGCCGGCAGCAAGTTCTCTGTATACCGGAAATATAAGGATAAATGGATATTACTTAAAGTACAAATGCATACATCACTACGAAGTGGCAGCACTTCCGGCCATTACAAACAGATGAAAGATCTCATGGCTTCCGAAATATTTGTGCTTATTGTTAAAGATTGGAAGCTTCAAAGCATAGATCACGCCGCCAACGGTGTAGATGATACCACCGGCCAGCAGCCATCCGAAAGCTGCCGGGCTTAAGGAATTCAGTAACTGTGTAAATGCCAGGACACAGGTCCAGCCCATGCCGATATAGAGCACGGAAGAAACCCATTTCGGACAGAATACCCAGAATGCTTTGATCAGGATTCCGGCAATGGCAAATGCCCATACGATTGCCAGAAGGATGAGTCCGGTTCTGCCGCCAAGTACCAGCAGACAGATCGGAGTGTAACTTCCGGCAATGAGTACGCTGATCATCATGTGGTCGATTTTTTTAAGGATTGTATTTACTTTTCTGGATTTATCGAATGTATGGTAAGTTGTGCTTGCGGCGTACAGTAAGATCAGGCTTGCCGCATATACAGCAATTGCGATAATGTAAATTTTACTCGGTTCGCGCGCCGCTTTTAAAAGCAATGGAATTGCTGCGAAGATTGCCATCAACATTCCGATAAAATGTGTGATCGCGCTTCCCGGATCTTTAATGTGTTCTTTTAACTGCTCTGCCATAATCATGCACCTCCTGAATGTCGAAAATATGACATGTAGTTTTTAATACTACGTTTGCTATATGTGTATATTATACCCGAAACTGAAAAAAATCAAGTAGAAAAACAAAAATATTTTTAAAATCAAAGTATTATATAAACTGGCCTGTGCGAAAATAGAACAACTGGCTGTATGGACACATCCACTTTCGTGATAATATATTCTGCGGTATTAAATTATGGCAGATGAGAGATTCATCTGTTATACACACGATGGAAGTGTGCAGGAAGGGAGAGTACAATGAGTACAAATATAACAGCAGGCAGGACAATGAATGATAATAAAGTAAAGAACCTTGTGATCACGGCATTCTTTACCGCAATTACATTTCTTGGAATTCAGTCGTTTAGGATTCCACTTCCGGCAGCAGTCGGAACACCATTTCTCCATTTTGGACATATATTTGTCGTAATGGGACTGTTACTTCAGGGTGGCAAGAGAGGAGCTGTATCAGGGACACTTGGACTTACAATCTTTGATATGCTGAATGGTTACATGCAGGATGCGCCGAAGACATTTGTGGAGACAGCAGTAAAATGTCTGATCGTCGGAGCACTTTTCATGATGCTTAAGAAGAAAGCAGACGGAGACAAGAAGAAAGAATACGGAGCAGCAGTTGTCTGCGCATTTATCTATGGATGTATCAACGTAATCATGGAATTTACTATGAGCACGATTGCAATGATGATGGTAGGAAGTGGATTTGCAGCAGCTGCAGTGGCAGCATTCACATCACTTCCGGCGACTGTGATCAATGCAGTATTTATGGTGATCGCAATTGCGATTCTGTATCAGCCGGTGAAAAAGATCTATGTGCGCATGGCATAGAAGGGATATCACAGACTTTTTCCTTTGGAAATTGGCAGATACTTATGAAGTATGGTGATATAAAAAAGGCAGATACACCTTAAGTGGTGTATCTGCCTTTTGCGATTCTGAATCATTATTTCATCCGGAAGATATCGGAATAAAAATTCTTGTTATATCAGATCGTTCTTATCCAAAATATCTCTTAAGAAGTCCTTCGAATGCTCTTCCGTGACGTGCCTCATCTCTTGCCATCTCATGAACTGTATCATGGATTGCATCCAGGTTAGCAGCTTTTGCACGTTTTGCAAGGTCGAACTTACCAGCTGTAGCGCCGTTCTCAGCGTCTACACGCATCTCAAGGTTCTTCTTTGTGCTGTCTGTAACAACTTCGCCAAGAAGTTCTGCGAATTTAGCAGCGTGCTCAGCTTCTTCCCATGCAGCTTTTTCATAGTATAATCCAACTTCAGGATATCCTTCTCTGTGAGCAACTCTTGCCATTGCAAGATACATTCCAACCTCTGAACATTCTCCTTCGAAGTTAGCTCTTAAGTCAGCTAAGATGTCTTCGCTTACACCTTTTGCCACACCTACAACGTGCTCAGCAGCCCATTCTCTTTCACCTGTCTGCTCTTTGAACTTGTCAGCGCCTACGCCACATACTGGACATTTCTCCGGTGCAGCTTCTCCTTCATAAACATATCCGCATACTGTACATACAAATTTTTTCATAGTGTTGTTCTCCTTTTCTTTTATAATAATTTTTTTGTTATTGATTGATAAGAGAGTAGTTATAATCTCTTAAGTTGCGCTAAATTAATATAGTAATTGTTACTGATATTAATTTAGCATAATCTTATGTGTTTGTCAATTAGTTTTTGATAAATTTTATTATTTATTCTCGTTTAATTTTTTGGCACATTCGCCACAGAGACCGTGGAAAAGTGTGGTGTGTGATTCGATGATTCCATCGAAATATTTATTCGCATCTTCATTAATCTTCTGGATATAGGAATCATCCATTTCCAGATCGAATACATTTCCGCAATTGGTGCATACTACATGATAATGAGGTTCGCAGCGTCCATCAAAACGATCGCCGCCATCCGGTGTCGGAATCCGAAGCGCTTCTCCGATATCTGCAAGCAGGTTCAGGTTGCGGTATACGGTTCCGAGGCTGATATTAGGAAATTCTTCTTTAATATGAAGATATACGGTATCAGCAGTCGGATGAGAAGTCGTGTGCATCAGGTAATCTTTTATGGAGCCCTTTGCTTACTATATTTTAAACCGGCCATAAATCCTCCCTTCAATAATGATAATAATTACTATAATTGATATATCTTTAGTATAATTCGGATGATATATTTGTCAATATAAAAGAATGAATGTAACAAAATGTAACAAATAATAAATATAAATCGAATATTAAATGTATTATAATCAAAGAAAACCTTGACAAAACGTGTTGTAATGTTATAATAACAAACGTAACATATGTAACAATTCTGTAACAATTACAAAAGATAAGAAAACATAAAGGAGGGAGTTTATGGATTCTATTCTTAAAAAAGGATTGTTCCTGGTTACTGTGACAGGAGCCATAACGGCGTTTCCGATTATGGCGCAGGCTGCAGATATAGATGATACGCAGGATATGCCGACAGCAGGAATTGAGCAGGTACTTGGAGAATGTTACACGTCAGAGAAGACAATTTCGGTAAAGGATTACCTTGTACCGACACAAAGGGAGAGTATTTAGATATGGCATTCGCAATGTACAGTCATTTCTTATATAAGAAGTGAACCGACGACAGAAAGCGAATGGGTCGGAAAATTATATCCGGATTACGCGGCAAAAATCATAGGCCCGGTAGGAGAATGGACGAAAGTGCAGTCGGGTAATGTCACCGGATATGTATATTCCGAGTATATAACAGTAGGAAATGAAGCACAGAAAAAAGCAGAAGAACTTGTGCAGAAGAAGGATACGGAAAATGCTAAGGAAGCATTTACGTATGCAGAATCAAAAGAAGAAGAGGCCGCAAGGCTTCAAAAAGAGGCAGAACAAAAAGCCGAGGAGGAGAAAAAGGACAGCAGAAGAAGCGGCCAAACAACAGGAAGAACAACAGAACGCAGGCGGCACAGAGCCGGACAGGCTATTGTAGAATTAGCATGCCAG